>Ga0315904_10003969_pt1 | contig 21397 bp, 17 predicted proteins | sample LakEriMetagenome_6_FD_203529 | JGI IMG/M metagenome (GOLD analysis project Ga0315904, IMG submission 203529) | Freshwater fungal communities from buoy surface, Lake Erie, Ohio, United States - Buoy 12 MA120 | ecosystem: Environmental > Aquatic > Freshwater > Lake | place: USA: Lake Erie, Ohio...
GCAGCTGATATCGGTGTGGCTATGGGAATTACCGGAACGGATGTGAGTAAAGAGGCCGCCCACATGATTTTACTGGATGATAATTTCGCCACCATTGTGAAGGCGATACGTGAAGGGCGGCGGATTTATGATAACATCAGAAAGTTCGTCAAGTACATCATGACCTGCAACAGCGCTGAAATATGGACCATCTTCCTGGCACCGCTGGTCGGGCTTCCGATGCCGTTGTTGCCGATTCACATTTTGTGGATCAACCTCGTGACCGACGGGTTGCCCGGACTCGCGCTTTCAGGAGAGAAGGCGGAAAACGATATCATGAACCGCGCACCGAGGAAGACAGGTGAAAGCCTTTTTGCAGACGGCATCGCGTACCATATTGTATGGGTCGGGATACTGATGGCTGCCGTGACGCTCGGAACACAGGCGTTTGCGATCAGCAACGGTTATCACTGGCAAACCATGGTGTTTACTGTGTTGTCGTTCGCACAACTCGGACATGTGCTGGCCATCAGAAGCGATTATGATTTTTTGTACAGGCAGGGATTGTTTTCCAATCCGCAGTTGCTGGGGGCGGTGGCGCTTACGTTTGTGCTTCAGTTGTGTGTGATCTATCTTCCTGCAGCCAACGAAATTTTCCGAACGGAACCATTGACATGGGAAGAGCTGCTGATGTGCATCGGCATTTCGGCCATCGTTTTTCACGCAGTGGAGCTGGAGAAATTTGTGAAGATGGTGAGGGGGAGGAAAAATAACAACAAGAGGAAACAAGATGTGACAAGATAAGGAACAAGAGGTCCTCACGTTCTTTTTCTCGTTTTATCTCGTCCCCTCCCTGCCTGCTGCAGGCAGGTTGTTGTAATTTTTTAAACCCACCCCGCTCCGAGTGCAACGGCGAGGAGGAGAAGCATCACTGCGACCGTTTTCTGAACAAAACCGAGTGTTACCTTTTTCAGCAGTTTGTTCCCGATGAAAGCGCCTGTGATGGCTGACAGCGTTGCCGCGAGGATGATCATTTTATTCTCCCCCATTCCCGAAAGGGAAAGATTTGAAAAGTAAACACTGAGACGTGTGAAGTCCACGAAAGTGGAAACCACCACGGTGGTGCCGACAAACGCCTCCTTGCTCAGTCCGGCTCTGATCAGAAACGCGCTGCGCATTGCACCCTGGTTGCCGGAAAGACCACCGAAGAAACCGCTCATCATCCCGCCGAGGGGAAGCTTATCGCGACCGAATTCCAGCTTTTTGAAATAAGGCAGCAGGTCCATCGATGCGAAAATGATCAGCAACACGGCTACGATGAATTTGACAGGGTACACCTCGATGGTGTTGCCGAAAGCCTGGTAGCTGAAGAGCGGATTGAGATGAGTAATCTGCAGCAGCAGCATGGATCCCGCGAAGGCGGCAATGACGGCAGGCACACCGAAACGCAGCAATACCGTTCGGTCAGCAGTTCGTGCAGTTAAAAGGAGTTTGAAAATATTGTTGAAGAAGTGAACCACACCGGTGAGCGCGATGGCTGCTTCAACCGGGAAGAACACTATGAACACCGGAGTGAGCAGGGTGCCGAGTCCGAAGCCTGAGAAGAAGGTGAGGATGGATGCGGCAAAAGCGGTCAGACAAATGACAACCAAATCCATCGACGTTTATTCTTAAACGTTATAAAAATGCAACAATCTATCGCGGAGTAATTTGAAGTCGACCGGTTTGGTGATGAAATCATCGGCACCCAGTGCACTCGCAGCTTGACGATTGGCGTCATCCCCGTAGGCGGTAATTATAACCACCTTATGTGCGGGAAAATCAGTTTTCACTCGTTTGAGCAGCTCTAGTCCGTTCATGCCGGGCATGTTAATATCGGAAAGCAGCAGTACCACATCGAAAGGTTGCAGTCCGCGGAGATAATTCAGCGCTTCATCAGCAGAAAAGGCAAAATGAAATTCCATCTCGCCTTTGCGGAGCTCCTTACGGAAACGCTGACGGAACAGCAGCTCCACATCTTGTTCATCGTCAACGATCAGAGCCTTAATCGGATTCATAAAAAATGGGTTTTGAATCACAATATTACGAAATTACTTTGAAATATTCGGTTTTAGGGGCCTGTGAAAGGCTGAAAATGAAAAAACGACTGTTTGTCAATGGTATATTGATTATATTTGATTCAATTTAGAATCTGTCTGTCTATGAAAAAGCTCATCTGTTTATTATCAATCTTAATACGGTGTAATGTTAAGCTGATGGCACAACCGGCGATGAAATGCTGTTCGACGGTTTCCAGTTTACCTATTACCTTCCGGGGGATGAGTTAATCGATATTGAGGCGTTTCTGGCCAATGACTCTCTGCTTTCTGCAGGCGGCGGTATTCAGAATCCGGATCAGGTTTCGTTTTTCGCGGTAGTGTATCCGAATCCTTCATCGCAGGAAGTCAATATCAGGGTTTCGGCAGGAGGGCGTGAAGACATCAGTGTAACCATCTACGATCACCTTGATAAACAGATAGCGGTACTTCCTGATGGAGAATATTCCTACGGCAGTTATTTTGCCAAATGGGATGTCAGAACACAATACGGATCAAAAGCCACAGCTGACATCTATTTTTATGAAGTGCTTTCGGGGAATTACCGGACGGGTGGGAAAATAGTGGTGGTGGAGCAGGGAATTAGTCATCAGTCATTAGTCATTAGCGCCGCCCTGAGTAAGGTACTGATGAGCGGTGGAGCAAATCAGGGCCGCATCGAAGGATCGTTGGGGGTGCAGAGGATGTCTTTATATGGTTATTATTAAAGGATGCACTTTTTCTCGCTGTTGTCATTACAGTTGACAATCATAGCATAAGACATCAATTATTTAATTATTGGTTTTCGTTATCAATTGAAGATAACGAATGCTAATTTTACCCGTGAATTGTCGATCCTGCTTTAGGATCATGCATTCAGAAAAAATTCATTTAAATTTTATGCAGCAAAAATTATATGCGCCTCAATAAGTTTATCAGTGAAAGCGGTTTGTGTTCACGACGCGAAGCCGATCGTTTTATTGAAATGGGCGTCGTTTTCATCAACGATCGCAGAGCCCGGGTGGGCGATCAGGTGAATGTTGGCGACAGGGTGCGGGTGAATGGAAATGAACTGGAGCCAAGACAGGGCGATGATGTTGTTTTTATAGCATTGAACAAACCCGTTGGCGTAACCTCCACCACCGAAGAGAATGTGCGGGATAACATTGTGAGCTTTGTTAACCACAGCAAACGTATTTTTCCGATTGGTCGTTTGGATAAAGATTCGCAGGGACTCATTTTTTTGACCAACCAGGGCGATATGGTGAACAAAATTTTGAGGGCAGGAAATAATCATGAAAAGGAATATGTGGTAACGGTGAATAAGCCGTTAACCCAGGAGGTGATCTCCGGAATGGCTAATGGCGTTCCCATGCTTGGGGTTACCACCAAAAAATGTAAGGTAGTGCAGGAAGGAGTCAATACCTTCAGAATTATTCTGGTACAGGGACTGAACCGTCAGATACGCAGGATGTGCGAGCATTTTGGATATGATGTGGTCAAACTGGAGCGGGTTCGCATTATGAACATAGGTTTGAAAGGTTTGCCTGTCGGCGATTGGAGAGATTTAACGGAGAGCGAAATGAAGGTCATTTATAGCATGCTGGCCGATTCCTCCGGTGAGGTTGAAAAAAAGTCTGGTCCAAAACCCCTCGCCAAAAAAGGTAACCCGCCGAACTCAAAAACATCCGGCTCAAACAAACCACAACGGGAGCATTCCTCTAACCACAGCAGCAGCAGATCCGGAAGAAACAATAGCGGTAACAGAAACACAAAAAGCAAACCGGCACGCAGATCGGGCAGAAGATGACTGTAACTGAGAAATATAGCCTGGTACACAGAAGTAAAAGCGGCGCAATCTTTCCGAAGTCTTAATGGCAAAATCTGCCGTTCAATTTAACGACCGCCACAAATGAACCTTTTCTTCCTTTGAAAGTCATCTTATACGTACAACAGTTTTTTATTTTTGCAAAGTGGAGACCAGCGACCACTTACACAAACGGGGCGAAACCGAAAAGCCAAATGAGTAGGGAAAATATTAAAAGGTTAAGACAATGCCAAAATATGTAATTGAAAGAGAAATTCCGGGAGCAGGTAATTTAACTGCGGAACAACTGAAATCAATTTCTCAAGCGTCTTGTGGAGTGCTGGACAAAATGGGATCTCAAATACAATGGATCCATAGTTATGTGACCACTGATAAAATTTATTGTGTTTACAATGCACCAAATGAAGAGATGATTCGCGAACATGCAGCACAAGGTGGATTTCCGGCAAATTCAGTAAGTAAAGTTTCAACAATCATTGACCCGACAACTGCTGAATGAACTTTTTGAAGGAATAGGGCATATTATTACAACAATAGTTCAGCCCTATTCCTTTACTTTTTCGTGAGAAAGAAAATATAGCGAACCTCCAAGTGCCAATTTGCAACAGTCGGGATTTCCTGCTCCGCAGATTGGTGGCGGATGATGGTAGTGGAAAGTTCGGTACCGGGCACGAATATTTGTGTTAAATGCCAGCCCATCGTAACTCTTCAAAACGTTCCGAAGGATATGTTTTCACTTTTCGGAAATTGATTAATTTCCTCTGCTTTTAAATTCAACAGTCTGGGTTTTTTCTCAATGAACACAATCAATCCGATTTTATTTGATTGTAATTACGGAATTAATTTGCTGCGAAATGTCCGGGGTAAATTTACCATGGAGTTACGGAGGGCATTGAGTAACACCGAGGATTACAAATCACGGGTTATTTTTGTTCATTATCAGTAATCAAACCACTTCAGCGAACCATTCATTCATCAGCGATTCTTTGTTTTCGTTGAGGTAATGAAGAAAGGCAGCTGCGGCCGGTGAATGATTTTTGCCTTTCAACCAGATGAGACTCCACATGGTTTTGATGGGAAGTCCTTTCACCGGAATGATCTTGATGACTCCTTTGGCCAGTTCATCGCGAATTCCGATTATCGGCATGATGGAGTAACCAAGTCCGGCCATTACGGCCTGCTTGACGGCTTCATTGGAGGTCAGCTCCATTTTTTTCCTGACGGAGACGTGATGTTTGTCGATGAATCTCTCCATGGCCTGTCGTGTGCCTGAACCGTTTTCACGGAAGATAAGTGGCGCTTTTTCGAACAAGGTCTTCAGTTCGGTCAGTTTGGCGATTTTCCTGGTTTTATGCCCGACCAAAAACAACTTATTTTCGAGCAGATCGATTTTATTGACGGAAAGCGTTTCGGGGATCACCGACACCAGTGAAAAATCCACTTCGTTTCCCGCAAGACTGTCAATTACTTTGGATTTGTTGGTTACATCCATGACCAGCTCCACTCCCGGATGCTGTTTCAGGAATCCCGAAAGGAAATAAGGCATTACATATTTGCCGGTCGACACTACCGATATCTTCAGTCTCCCCGCCAATTGTCCGCGGTAAGCGAGCGTTTTGTGGTTGATTGATTCTACCTGCGCCAGGATAGCTTCCGCCGCTGTCGCGATCTCTTTGCCGAAGTCGGTGACATAAATCTTTCTTCCCACTACTTCGGTCAGCGGAATCTCAAACTGATTCTGCAGGTTTTTCAATTGAATGGATACGGCAGGCTGGGTCAGGTGAAGTTCTTCGGCCGCCCGGGTCACGCTGCCGGTTCTTGCAATGGCGTGGAATATCTGGAGCTGGTGAAGGGTATAATACATAAATTGTATTTATTATAAACATAGCAAAGATAAATAAAAATAAATACAAAAATGTGCGAATCTTTGCGCCCCGAAATGGTTACTGGTATTGCAAACTCCCCCCAATGTCAACGGAAAACAACATTAAATCGCTAAGTCTCATTAAAGGAACCTTTACTGCCGATGACGCACGTGATGTGCTGTTGAGTATCCTGAATTACAAGATCAACTATCACCAGATGAAAAACTTCAGTTCCGAACTCAAGACCGGAAAGGAAGAGGCGGTGACTACGGAAAGGATTGAACAGCTCAGAAAAACGCGTGAGCAGGTGATTGCGGCAATAGAAGAGGCGGTAGAGAACGGATATTTGCTGAATGTAAAAGCGGATCTCCACATAGAAATGACCAAAGAAAAATAACCATTTAGATAAACATTGTTTATGAAAAAACTATTTCTGCCCGCACTGCTGATCGTTTCAGCAAGCCTGTTGACTTCGTGCAGCAACAAACAAGAGAATGCCGAAACCTTAGTTGTTGAAACGGCTCCTGTAGCGGAAGAGATGCCGGTAAATGAAGTGCTTACCGCTGAACAGCAAAAGGCAATGACACCCGATCAGGTGCTTCAGGATCTGAAAGACGGAAACGCAAGATTCGCAAACGGCAACCTCACCAAACGTGATCACTCGGAGCAGGTAAGAAAATCGGCTTCCGGTCAATATCCAAAGGCGGTCGTGTTAAGTTGTCTCGACAGCCGTGTGCCTGTTGAAGATGTTTTTGATCAGGGAATCGGTGACCTGTTTGTGGGCCGTGTAGCCGGTAACTTTGTAAACGAAGATCTGCTCGGCAGCATGGAGTTTGCCTGCAAGGTAGCCGGAGCGAAACTGGTGCTGGTGATGGGTCATCAGCATTGCGGAGCCGTGAAAGGAGCTATTGATGATGTTAAGCTTGGTAACATCACCACCATGATCGAGAAAATCAAGCCTGCGGTGACCATGAGTGCGAACTTCTCAGGAGAAAAATCTTCCAGGAATGATGCCTTTGTTCGTGAAGTATCCGAGAACAATGTGCGTCATGCCATGAATCAGATCCGGGAAAAGAGTCCGATACTTAAGGAAATGGAAGCCAACGGTGAGATCAAAATTGTGGGTGCTTTCTATTCTCTGGAGAATGGAGAGATGACCTTTATCAACTAAAAGGAGGTACAGAGTACAGATGCCTTCCTGCCGTCTATTAACAATAAGAATGCTGGCAGGCAGGCACGGACGTAGGGATTACAGATATAAAGATATACTAATTACATGACAATCTTCTTATGGTAACTTCCAAAAAATCATCTCTCACTAATAGATCTGTATATCTGTAATCCCTATGTCCGATTATCTGTACTCCGTACCCTTCTTTCGTAAATATATCACCTCACACCGAACGCTTAATTTATGGCCTCCAGCCAATGAAAAATAGCTGTTGGCAACAAAATGGACACCAACCTACTCATAGAGAACCTCACCAATCCCGCACTGCTTTTTTACATTCTCGGCATCATTGCGGTTTATCTGAAAAGTGACCTGGAGATACCGCCGAACTCTTCCAAATTCATTTCGCTTTACCTTCTGTTCAGTATTGGATTCAAAGGCGGACAAGAACTTTCACACGAACAGTTTACTTCTGAAGTATTTCTTTCCATCGCGTTCGGTTTTGCCATTTCCATCGCCATACCGGTATACACTTTTTACATCTTGAAAAAGAAACTGAGTGTTACTGACTCGGGGGCCATTGCTGCAGCGTATGGATCGGTGAGCGCGGTGACTTTCATTGCGGCCGTGAGTTATTTGGAATCGAGAGGGATGGAGATCGAGGGACACATGGTGGCAATCATGGCACTGATGGAATCACCAGCTATTGTAGCCGGACTGATCCTGATTTCGATTTACAACAAGAATGCGGATGAACGCATCGACAAGGCTTCCGCGTTCAAGCATTCCATCACCAATGGCAGTGTGTTGCTGATCCTGGGGTCGCTCGTCATCGGCTATCTGGCAGATGTAAAACAGGCGGAAGGCATCAAGCCTTTCACTACCGATATCTTTAAAGGGTTTCTGGCCATCTTCCTTCTCGATATGGGCATTGCCAGCGGACGAAAGCTGAATTCATTCCTCAGTAACGGATGGTTTCCGGCTGTATTCGCGCTGGTGATACCACTTTTGAACGGATTGACTGTTGCCTGGCTCAGCGGAAACATCACCGATTCGGAAAGCAGCAGGTTTGTATTTGCCATTCTCGCGGCCAGCGCCTCCTACATTGCTGTTCCGGCCGCCATGAAGATAGCAGTTCCCAAGGCCAACCCCGGACTGTTCATCCCGATGACACTGGCCGTGACCTTTCCGTTCAACATCACGATCGGCATGCCGGTGTATTACTGGATGGTCACCATCACCTGATGCATGTAGTAACACACACTTTCGTGTGATAATTGTCACATCGGCTCTAAAATGGCCGAATTAACTTTGCGTGGAATAATTTGTTACGCGCCATGCTCAAATCCATACTTTCCGGTATCCTTTTACTGACTTCATCGCTGCTTTCGGCTCAGTCGACTTTCAATTACATTGTTGAACTGGAGCCTTTAAATGTTCCCGGTTTGCCCGGATTGCATTCTTACGCTTTTGCGCAGGACAATGGCAAATGGCTGATGATTGGCGGGAGGCTCGACGGGCTTCATGCCAGACAGCCGTTCAATGCTTTCCCTGCATCGCAGAATAATGCTGAACTCTTTGTCATTGATGTGAACAATACTCAGTTCTGGACAGCGCCTTTGTCGGTACTACCGGTATCCATACGCGAACAACTGCAGTCGACCAACATGAATTTCCATCAGTCGGGCGACACTTTATATCTCATCGGCGGTTATGCATTTTCGGCGACAGCCAATGATCACATTACCTTTCCGAATCTGACAACAATTCAGGTTTCATCGGTCATTGACGCTGTGGTGAACGGAACTTCGTACACTAGTTACTTCAAACAAATCACAGACAATAATTTTGCTGTAACAGGTGGACAGCTTGGCTATCTTAACGGCACATTTTACCTGGTGGGCGGACAACGTTTCGACGGACGATACAACCCCATGGGAAATCCGACATTCACACAGCAGTATACGGATGAGATCCGAAAATTCACGATTGATAACAGCGGCGCGCAATTGAGTTATGCCAATTATTCGACAGTGAATGACCCTGTACATCTTCATAGAAGGGATTACAATCTGCTGCCTCAGATTTTCCCTGACGGAACGCCGGGGTTTACCATATCATCCGGCGTGTTTCAGCAGGGGGTGGATCTGCCTTTCCTTTATCCTGTAGATATAACGCCTAATGGATATACGCCACAAACGACATTCAGCCAGTACCTGAGTAATTATCATTCCGCGAAAGCGTGTTTATATGACAGTGTCGAAAACAGGATGCACAATTTGTTTTTCGGAGGCATTAGTCAGTATTATTATCAAAATGGCAATCTGATTCAGGACAACGAGGTTCCGTTTGTGAAAACCATCAGCAGGCTGACGCGATCTGCCGACAGCACTCTTCAGGAATATCAGTTACCTGTTGAAATGCCTGCACTCAAAGGAGCGGGCGCAGAATTTATTCTGAACCGAAACCTGCCGTTTTATGACAATCTGGAAATCATCAAGCTGAATCAGATTCAACAGGACACCGTATTAATAGGGCATATTTACGGCGGTATTTTAAGTCCGTCGCTGAATCCTTTTACCAACAATCAAACAAACACCACCAGTGCCGATAACAGTATTTATGCGGTAAAGCTGATTCGTGATACCTCCACCGGTTCCTTTTTAATAGATGGAGCCAATCCGTATTCGATCAGCATTTATCCCAATCCGGCTGATACCCATTTCTTTGTTGAATACGAATTGGAAAAGCCGGTTTCAGTCAGGTATTATGTTTCGGGCACTAACGGGGAACTTATAGGACAGGGGGAGGTGCTGAAGAAGCAAATCGGGGTTAACAAGCTCAAACTTAGCATTCCGGCAGGCACTCCAAGACAAACCCTGTTTGTCACCTTTGAGTTCGATGGCCGGCATTATGTGAATTCGAAGGTGGCCATGGGCAGTCAGAAATAATCCTTGAAACGGTCCGTATGCGAAATCTCACAACTTAATAAAAATCAGGACATTAAACACACTTATTGTTTTCCTTTGGCCAATTTCGAAGCGTTCCCGTACACTTTTCAACAGCCTGTCAATTACTTTATGACGTTAACCAAAAGTTATCAACCGTTCGCCCCAAAACCCTTGTGGCATCTGGGTATTTACCCTAATTTGCAATGAATTTAATAATCCATAAGCTCATGAGAAACACGATTACGAAACTGTTTACCGCAACAGTACTTGCCCTGGTATTGGCCTTTCCCGTTCAGACCAATGCGCAGTTGGGTTGTCCGCCCCCAACGGGATTGTCATCATCCAATGTAGGCCTTTTTGAGGCGACTCTCGACTGGAACACATCATTTCTGGCGCAGAACAGTTTGTTAGAAATCAGGGTTTCAGGAACCAACACTTGGATTCCGATCCCTGTTGTATCATCACCTCCTTTTACCGTACAGCCACTGTTGTGTGGTACCGATTATGAATGGCGCGTTTCAGCAATTTGTCAGCTGGGGCCGATCATTCTTCCAAGTAACCCATCTCCCATTCAATCGTTCACCACTCTTGGCTGCAACAATCTTTGTCCTGCGCCAACTGCACTTACAGCAGCTAACGTGACCGACAATGCTGCGGAGCTTTCCTGGACTCCTGCGTTTGCTTTCCTCACCGATTATAATGTACGTTACCGTGAAGTGGGTGCCGGATCATGGACTGACCTCAACAATGTCAGCACGCCTGTTTCGTTGAGCGGACTGAACTGCAACACAGAATATGAGTGGCAGGTTCAGACACTTTGTCCAAATCCATTTGGCAATCCGTTCCCCGGAGCCTGGACTTCCGGATCGAACTTCACTACTAATATTTGTCCTGTGATCTGCGATGCTCCTACAGGACTTGCAGCGAACAACATCAATCTTTACAGTGCTGATCTTTCCTGGAACAACGCCGCTGCAGCAGGAGCAACTTATCAGCTTCGTTACCGTGTGGCAGGTTCAGCCAACTGGACAGTCATTTTAAGTGCTTCCAGTCCATATTCATTAAGCGGACTTACCTGCAACACTTCATTTGAGTGGGGCGTTCGTTCCAATTGTTCAGCCATTCCCGGTGCTACCTCAGCTTTCAGTCCCTGGACAGTGAACAGCACTTTCACTACACTGGCTTGTACTACTCCATGTCCTGCACCCGACAACCTTATCGCTACCAACATCAGTCTGCAAACAGCTGATCTTTCCTGGAGCACACTCGCCACTCCTCCAACCAACGCTCAGTTGCGTTACCGCGAAACAGGTACTACTACCTGGACACTGGTTAACAATGCGGTCAGCCCTTATACTGTAAGCGGACTGAACTGTAAAGTTTCTTACGACTGGCAGGTTCGTACTGCTTGTCAGCTTACTCCGGGTAACACTACTTACAGCTCCTGGTCTGGTATTTCAGTGTTCACCACTCTTGACTGCAACGCCTTCTGCCCAGGTCCGATCTCCATCGCCACCGGTAACATCACACTCAACAGCGCTGAGTTCACCTGGAACGTTCAGTCGCCACTGCCTGTTACCTTCCAGTTGCGTTACCGCGAAATCGGTTCCAGCACTTTCACTTTTGTTAATAACGCTGTGAGCCCATACGTAGCAGCCAACCTGAATTGCGGTGCCGGTTACGAGTGGCAGATCCGTACCGTGTGCGGAGCTAGTGCAGGTCTCAACCTCTACTACAGCCCATGGTCAGTATTACAAAACTTCTCTACGCTTTCATGCAACGTAAGTTGCCCGGGACCTGATGCCATGAACACTTCAAACATCGGTCTGTACAGCGCCAATCTGAACTGGTCTGTAAACGCTCCCGGTCCTGTAGGTTTCGATATCCGTTACCGTCTGGTCGGTGCTGCCAACTGGATTCAGGTTGACAACGTAACCAGTCCGTTTGCGCTGGCCAACCTTACCTGCAGCAGCAATTACGAATGGGAAGTTCGTACTGTTTGCGGTAATGCTGTAAGTAACGATCCATTCAGTGCATGGTCAGCTACACAAAGCTTCACCACCGGTACCTGTAACCTGGCCTGCGTTGCTCCTGTGAGTCTCGCTGCATCCAATATCACTGAAACCGGTGCTGACCTCTCATGGGTGGCTACTACTCCGGGCAACGTGACATACCAGATGCGTTACCGTCAGATTAGCGGATCGCCATGGACATTCATTAACAATGTTTCTTCTCCTGTTTCAGTGGGTGGACTTGCTTGCGGAACTGACTACCAGTGGCAGGTGCGTACCGTTTGCGGAACTATTCCTGCAGGTCCTTATAGCGGTTGGTCGGTGCTGGCTAACTTCAGCACTGCTACTTGTCCTGCAGCAATCACTTTATTCCCGAACCCTGCTTCTGATCTGTTCACCATTTCATTTGATTCAGAACTGAGTACTCAGGCTTTTATCGAAATGCGTGACATGTTCGGCAAAGTGGTTTATTCTTCTTCAAGAAGCATTTCAGAAGGACAGAATGATGTGAATATCAGCACCATGAACCTCAAAGAAGGTTGGTATTCCGTAACGCTCAACACTACCCGAATTTCTTCGACCACCAAGGTCCTCATCAATCGTTAAGGGAAAGCTAACCCCTTTTGCCCAGCGGCGGATTCCAACCTGAATCCGCCGCTTTTTTTTATATTTACACAACAACACAAAACACCCCCCATGAAAAAGCTATTGACCATTTTGACCATTCTTGTTCTGTCGGCAGGAATGACCGCACGAGTGTTTGCACAGAGTTGTCCCACGCCAACTGCACTCACTTCTTCAAATGTTACTGAAACCAGCGCATCGCTCAGCTGGACGAGTGCGCTGACCAGTTCGTACAGTATTATTGAGTTTCGTGCTCAGGGTTCGCCCAACTGGATCTCGCAAATTGTTCAGGCAATTCCTTACACGTTACAAAATCTTCCATGCGCCACCACCATTGAATGGCGGGTGCAGGCGGCTTGTATTATAAACGGTACTGCTCAGTTCAGTCCGTTTTCAGGAGTCGAAACCTTTACTACACTAACATGTACCAGTGTATGTCCGGTTCCGAACAATCTGAATGTAAGCAACGTGACGGCTACTTCTGTTTTGCTGAACTGGACAGCTCCATCCGGAGTGTTTATGTACAACGTCCGATATCAGCAAGCAGGCAGCGCAAACTTTATTACCATTAATAATATTAACTCCACCTCGCATCCGCTTCAAAACTTAACCTGCAATACTCCCTATGTTTTTCAGGTGCAGTCTGTATGCATGAACAACTCTACCGGCACTACCACTCTCAGTCAGTGGTCGCCGCTTTATACTTTTATTACATCAGCCTGCAGCTCCAGCTGTCCTGCGCCTCAAAATCCGGTCACAACCAACATTTCTCAAACCGATGCAGTTCTGACATGGATGGCGCCGTCACCTAATTACACGGTGTTCAATGTACGTTACCGTGTGCCGGGATCATTGAACTGGACCGTTGTCAACAATGTGAATACTCCATACCAATTAGGTAACCTTACTTGCGGAACCACTTATGAGTGGGAAGTACAAACGGTTTGTCCCAATTCACCCGGAACTGCCACTACCAGTACCTGGACATCCACCATTTCGTTTACCACTGCTCCCTGCACCACAGCGTGTACGCCACCAACGTTACTCACGGCCTCCAATATTTCACAGTACGGAGCAGTGCTTTCGTGGACAGCCGCTCCGGCACCTGCAGCTTCCTATCAGATCCGTTACAGACTCACAGGCTCCGCTTCATGGATATTTATCGGCAATGCATCCAATCCTTATCAGCTGGGCAACCTTACCTGTAATTCCGGTTATGAATGGCAGGTGCGCTCAGTATGTCCTGCTACCTTAAGCAACACTGTTGCCTACAGTCCCTGGTCGGGTACACATATATTCAACACTGCTGCATGCACTGTTGCGTGTCCGGCTCCGCTCAATCCCATCACCACTAACATCAGTATGATGGGAGCGGTATTATCATGGACTGCTGCTGCACCTGCACCGGTTACCTATCAGATCCGTTACCGGGAATCCTCAGCAACATTGTGGACTACCGTCAACATTGCCACCAGTCCTTATCAGTTGGGAAATCTTACCTGCAACACCATCTATGTATGGCAGGTTCGTACTGTATGCAGCAACACGGCCGGTGGAGTCACCTACAGCGCCTGGTCGCCACTGATCACATTTGTAACACTGCCCTGTAATGCGGTTTGCCCGACACCATTCAACCTTTCATCTACCAACATTACTCTTTCCGGTGCTGTTTTATCCTGGTCGGTGACATCACCTGCTGTTGTTGGATTTCAGTTGAGGTATCGTGTAACCGGTTCACTTGCGTGGACTACACTCAACAGTGTGAGCAGTCCGTGGCAGCTAGGCAATCTCAACTGCAACACCAATTATGAATGGCAGGTGAGAACCGTTTGCGGAGTGAATTCAGGAACGATCACTTACAGTCCCTGGTCTGTGATGGCAAACTTTGCCACCTTGAGCTGCTCTGCAATTTGTCCCGCTCCGTTAAATCCGAACACTTCCAACGTAACGCTCTACAGTGCACAACTCAACTGGACATCACCTGCTCCGGGACTTGTCACATTCGAAGTGCGTTATCGTCAGTCGGGCACCACTACCTGGACTACTGTACCAGTGAATGACAGTCCGTATGCTCTGGCCAATCTCACTTGCGCTACCGGATACGAATGGCAGGTGAGAACCGTTTGCGGTAACAGCGTCAGCACCTCTTCATTCAGCGCCTGGTCATCCACGCAAGTGTTCACCACATTAATCTGTAACCTGACTTGTCCTACCCCTACAAATTTAACTGCCACCAACCTTACTGCTACCGGAGCAGTTCTTTCATGGACGGCCACAGCGCCCGGAGCAGTCAATTATCAGTTGAGGTATCGTGTTAACGGAACTACCACCTGGACACTCATCAACAGTGCCAGCAGTCCGTGGCAACTGGGCGGACTTACCTGCAACACTTCATACCAGTGGCAGGTTCGTACGGTTTGTCCTGCGGCAGGATTGATTTCATATAGCCCCTGGTCGTTACTGAGCAACTTCACCACGACAGGCTGCAGCAGCTCACCTTGTCCTACACCTGTTGGACTCTTGGCAAATGTCAACTCTCAGGGAGGATTACTTACCTGGGGTGCGGTAACCGGAGCCCAATCATACAATGTGCAGTGGAGACCTTTGAATACAACGGTTTGGAATACCTCCTCCACACCATCTGCATTCCTGCAAATAGGAGGTCTGACACCCGGAACGGTTTATGAATTCCAGGTTCAGACACTTTGCGTTACGTTGAACGGATTGACTGTGCTTAGTCCGTGGTCACCTTCGTACATTTTCACTACACCTCTTTTGCTGACTCTGTATCCCAACCCAGCCAGTGAAAGGGTAACGATCAGTTATCATGCTGAAGAAGCAGCCAACGCAGTTGTTGAGGTAAGGGATATGTTCGGGAAATCGGTTGCTGTCAATGACAAAGTAACGGCCGAAGGAACCAATGAATGGAATCTCGATGTTTCCACTCTCAGAGAAGGATGGTATTCCGTTACAGTTAAGACCGGAGTACAGATGACTACCCAGAAGTTGTTTGTGGGTCGCTGATCGGTATCACTAAAAAGAAAAGGGGTCTGTGTTTTTCACAGCCCCCTTTTTTATTGCTGACTCAGAATTTTCAATTATTCGCAATTGGTCTGAAAAAAGGAATAAGAGATGTTACCACTTGATGATTTTGCGTGCAGTCTGACCGCCATTCCAGGAGGCAGTAACGGAATATGCACCGGCGGATAAATCCTCAGTTGATATCGTAACGGAGTTTTTGTTATCCGCAACGAAGTTTCCGGAATAAACCATACGGCCGGTGATATCGCGAATGACCACATCAAGTGAATGATTGGTTTCAGCGGGAACAGTTAGTGTGATCTGATCACGGAAAGGATTTGGATAAATGTTCAGGGCTGAATTTTTTACTTCAGGATTTTCGATACCGGTCAGTGCCGATCCGTCAAATATGAACAACCCATTATTCATGTCAGAGGCAATGATGTTTCCTGAAGGGAGGAAAGGATAAACGCCCCAGCAGCCTTTGTAGCTTGAATAATCGGTGCTTTGCGGATGGGTGTCATAGTAAGCGTATGATGTTGGTGCAGTAGGGTCGCTGATATCGAATACCTGAACACCGTCGTGATAATAAGCCAGGAAAGCATAATTGCCCTTCACAAAAGGGTTGTGTACAATACTTCCGTTCTGACTGGTTGGAGCGGGTACATTCAGCAGGTTGGAACGAAAAATACTTTTTACAACAGGGTTGCCGAAATCACTGAGATCAATAATTTTCAAACCGGATCCGTGTGTTTCATCGGCCATCACCAGATCCATTGTGCCCGGCTTCATCCAGGAGCTGTGATTATAACCCTGCTCAGGATATGAGGTCAATGACATCAGGAACTGAGGTGTGGTGGGATTACCGTAATAGTAAACATAAAGACCGTCATATCCTACCGAACAGTAGGCGGTATCGTTTCTCACGAACACATCATGAACATGACTGAAATTAGGGCTGTTCAGCGAGCTCAGCAGGACAGGTTGTGTTGGATTGGCAAGCGAAACTACGTCCATCGCATTGAAACCGTTGCCCACAGTGTTGGAAGCCAGGTAAAGCTTGTCGCCTTCAATGTGAATATTATGACAGCGTTTGGTCAGCACATTGGAGTCATAAACCTTCACTACGGAATCGGGCAGATACTGAAGATCGAATATCTGCAGTGAATTATCGCCCTGATCGGTGACTCCGTAAGCATAATGCTGATAGGTTTTGAAGTCGCGGTGAATAGAGAGCGTGTTCGGATCCTTAGTTGGCTGAAAACTGATCTCTACCGGAGCGGCAGGGTTTGTGATATCAATAAAGTGGGTTCCCTTTGAGCTTCCTGCAATCGCATATTCGCGACCGTTAGCATCCACATACCCCCAGCAATCGTTGTAAGCACCGTAGGTGGCGGGAGGAATGGAGGGATTGGACCAACTCGAAAGGAGCGGGAGGTTCAATTGCATCTGGGCTGATGAAGTCAGTGAACCGGCACACAGCAACGAGAGCAGCAGTAATGATCTTTTCATGAGAGTGATTTGTCTTTGCATCAAATGTAAGGATTTTGATGCTGCTCCGAAAGCAGGCCCCGAAAGCAAAACGAATCCCCGTAAGCAACAGAAAGACAAACAGATACGGTTGCTGCCTGGGGCGCCCCGGATGTTTCGGATTACTCAAGGATCAGTTTTTGGATGGGAAAATCATCCAGTCGGATAAAATAGATCCCTTTGGAAAGCATACTCAGGTCGATGGTCGCGGAAGCATGAACATCCTTTTTCATGAGGATGACTCCCAGGGCATTCATGACCAGAATTTCATGGAATGGCTGACGAAAACAGATCAGACCGGTGGAGGGATTCGGATAAAGTAAAGGCGGAAGAGCTTCATCGTTAAGTTCATTTTGAGAAGTCACCAGACAACCTGTTGCCGCGGCTCGGCAGGGATCACCATTCAGGTAAGTAACAAGAGAATCAAAATCGAAAGCACAGATTTGTCCGGTGTAAGTCCGAAAACGCACCAGGAGAATTGAGGAGTCGTTTGGAATAGGAATGAGTCTGTTGGAAGTAAAGCGAAAAACAGAATCGTTGGGATTGAGATGATACAGATACTGCAATCCGGAAGTAAGATTGAGCACCGAATCAATTTCAATATTCTGAAAATCAAATTTTATGGCAAAATCCATCGAGTAGATGGTATCATCACTTGAAATCGAAACCGGAATGTCAATGATGTTTCCGTTCATAAATCCTTCGGGGATATTGAACTTCACCGAATCATCCTGATCAATATATTGCCATGCAGGCATCTTAAAAGCAATCGCCGGTTTTTGAATGGTATCGTTTGAATGACCAACAGGATGAAACAGTATTTCAGTTGCACTCAGCGGAACAGCCGTAAAGAAAAACCACCACACTATCAGAGCACGACACAGCATATCGCAAACTGAAACTAAACAGGTATATGAGATTCTTTTGTTCAAATCGGACAATCATATCAGCGGATGCATGAAGCATCATCAATCTGGCAGGACAGAGTACGCAATCGCAAAAGTAACACTCCTGCCGAATGACAGAAACATTTCAACAGGTTATCAACAGTTTTAACATTATATTAATGTTTATAAAACACAAGCTTTAGAAAGGTGCAGGTAATTTTGTGAATTGAAATCTTTTCTAACGTTGTCATGAATTCATTCTTCAAGCTTATATCCGTAAAGCCCTTATCGCTGTTAGCAGTTGCATTGTTGTTTCACCCTGTTGTCTTTTCCCAAGGCCTGGAAGATATTATTGTCGAAACGTATTATATATCCGATCAGCAGGATGCTTCAGCCAAAGGATCGAACAGCATTCCTGCCGGATGGGTCACTTACAGGGTATTTGTTGATATGAAGCCCGGATACTCCTTACAATCGGTTTACGGTTCACCCGGGCACCAATTGAAAATCGGCACCACTACAGCCTTTTATAATCATCCCATGCATGGTAATTACATCCCGAACCTCGTGATGGATCCGCTGATCAGCGGAGGTGCACTGATGCTTGACAGCTGGATCGGAATGGGTGCTGCAACACAACAGAAATACGGGGTATTGAAGGAAGAGGATGATACCGTTATGACGGTGGTAAATGTCAGCAGTCCGCAGGTCATGCAGGGCGAACACATGCTGGCAGGCATTCCCTTAAAAGTAAGAGACGGATTGTACAAACCACTGACAGGATTACCCCCGAGAGTCACGCAAATAGGTCTTGATACACTTTTATCTGTGCTTGACAAATCAAGGATGCCGCAAAACGGATTTTCTTTTTCAACTGAGAACGGAGGATGGGGATGTATAGGCGGTGCCACCGGACCTTTTCCCGAAACCAACAGGGTACTGATCGGACAGTTCACGACCAACGGCGATTTCCATTTTGAATTTAACATTCAGATAGGATCGGCTGAACATGGAGTGGAACAGTATGTGGCGAGGAACCCTGTTTCAGGGGAGCGTTTGCATCAGGGATTGATCATTTTAAAGCCCGGTTTAAAGGGATCCGCTAAATAGCAAAAGCACACACAGGGTTAAGTTCAGCATAACATTCAGTTAGGTCTTTGTAAACCTTAACGTAACGATTTTTTTATACCTGCGATATTTTATATATCGAATTTTGACCGCCTGAAAACACCATCAGGAACGTATACCAACTTTATAAAAAAACAGTCATGAAAAAAGCTTTACTCTGCTCTGCAATTCTAATTGCAGGTATGTTCAATTCAAATGCCCAAGGCCTGGAGAACATTATTGTTGAAAAATATTATATCTCTGATGCCAACGACGCATCTGTGAATTCTACAGGAGGCGTCCTTCCTGTAGGTTCAGTAACCTACCGTGTTTATGTTGACATGGCACCTGATTATGTTTTACAGTCTGTATACGGCGATCCCAATCATGAACTGAGGATTCAAACCACCACACTCTTCTTTAACAATGAAGATCGCGGTGCCATTCATCCAACCATGAACTTCAATTTTCTGGATGATAATACCGTTATGCTGGATTCGTGGTTGTCGGTGGGTGCTGCCTGCAATGGCCGATTCGGTGTTTTGAAGTCTGCTGACGACGGCGTAGGAACAGTAGTAAATGTTGATGGCGTACTGCAGAACAACGATCCGCTGATGGGTATTCCCCTGACTCAGCAGGACGGCATTTTGCTGACAGCCTCTGCTCCGGAGCCGGTGATTACCGTGGGAATCGGAAACGATATTAATGTGTTTGATGCACAAAACGACGGCACCAACGGACCATTGTTTGTAACCACCAATGGAGCATGGGCTTCGGTAAACGGTTCATCGGGTCCTGATGCCGCCACCAACCAGGTGTTGATCGCTCAGATCACTACTGACGGAACCTTCTCCTTCACACTCAACCTTCAGATCAGAAATCAAACCACCTTAGCAGTGGAAAATTATGTGGCTTCCAATCCTACAGGAAACGAAATTCAGTTTACTCCCCTCACTTACAATTCTTCATCCAGCTCTGTCAGCAACATTCAAACAGTTGCTCCTTCTTTCTCTGTTTACCCTAACCCTGTGAGCGAAGTATTGACTCTTGTCAGCGCTTCCTCCGGAAAATCATACAACGGCGTATACCGTATATATGATGTGCTTGGTAATGTGGTAATGGCCGGTGAAACAGGAACGGTATCGGGAACACATAAGCATCAGATTGAAGTATCTGCACTCAACGCCGGAATTTATTTTGTAGAGATGGATTACAACGGCAGCAGAACTGTCCGCAAATTCACCAAACAGTAATATTCACTTTAATTTCCTCGTACCGGAAAAATTGCCCCCATGAGAACAGCCTGGCTATTTACGCTGCTATTAACCGTGTTATCAGTTACGGGACTTTTCGCTCAGACTACAGTCAGGGGCAAGATCACCGATGAGAAAGGAGAGACAGTAGTTGGTGCCACGATCGTACTGAAATCGAACCCGACTACCGGAACTATTACGGACTTTGACGGCAACTACACCATTAAAATTCCCGGATCGACAGCAGAAACATTGATTGTTTCGTACATCAGTTATAAAACCATGGAAATACCGATTAACCCTTCACCGGGTCAGACGGTAATCAAAAACCTCGTGCTGGTTTCTGACTCCAAAGTGCTGAATGAAGTGGAGGTGGTGGCGAAGGCTTCCCGCGAACGCGATTCTTATATTGAGAAGATGAAGATGAATTCTTCGACTACCATTGATTACATCTCCACCGAAACCATTAAGAAAACGGGTGATTCGAATGTTGGGAATGCACTGGCCAGGGTATCCGGGGTTTCTACCACCAGCAGCGGAATCGTGACGGTGAGAGGTATCGGTGACCGATATGTGAAAACAACCCTGAATAACGCCACTATCCCCACACTGGACCCGTTTACCAACAATCTCAAGCTGGACATCTTTCCAACCACACTCATCGACAACGTGATTGTTTCCAAAACAGCTCAACCCGATTTTCAAAGCGACTGGGCTGGAGCGTATATTTCAGTATCCACCAAGGATTTTCCGGAGTCACTGACGATTTCAACTGAAACTTCCTTTGGGTATAACAATCAGTCTACTTTCAAGGATGTCATCACCACTTCCACAAGCAACACCGACTGGCTGGGATATGATGACGGATTCAGGGATTATGATCATTCCAAATACGTTCCTGTTGTAACAAACCCCACTCAGTATGATGAGTTAGTTGCACTCGGGTTGGGTTCATACTATCAATCGCTTGGTGTTACAGCTCCGTGGTCTGCGGGCAGCAATGTCGGGGAAACCTATTTTAAACTGGGACTGATCCAGCTGGGATTGCTTGGGCCTGCACAGATCAATGATCCTGCAGCCATCGCGGCGGCCAA
>Ga0315904_10003971_pt1 | contig 21394 bp, 24 predicted proteins | sample LakEriMetagenome_6_FD_203529 | JGI IMG/M metagenome (GOLD analysis project Ga0315904, IMG submission 203529) | Freshwater fungal communities from buoy surface, Lake Erie, Ohio, United States - Buoy 12 MA120 | ecosystem: Environmental > Aquatic > Freshwater > Lake | place: USA: Lake Erie, Ohio...
TGAAAGGAAGACATCAACGCAGACCTAAAAGGGGGGTTTGCATCACAGACATAAAACATTGATAACATGGCACAAAAGAGCATAAAAACAAAACTACTCCAGGGCACCTTGGAGAAATCACGCGTTAAGACATTCACTCCCGGTGAAATCGGTGAGCCTATGTTTAACCTTGACGCAGGTGAGCAAAGAATTTACAACAGAATCCGTGAACACCTCCACCTTCACAAGGCTGGAAAGCAAGTTGATGAGATTTACCTTTCAATCGCAGCACGGGCCATAGGTCATTTATTGCACAATGCCGAGATATTGAGCAAGGATGGTGCAGTTATGGTGCATCCTAATGGTGCAAGGCAGGTAAGTGCAGAATGGACTGCATTTAAGCAAGGATTTGAACTTTTTCTTGAATTAAGCAAGACTTTAGGTCTTGATCCGAAGTCAAGGCTAACTTTAGAGTATTTCCAGGATGGAAGTGGTGATGAGGAGGATGAAATCGCTAAACTTCTTAAAATGAACTAATAATGGATCAAATTAAAGAAATTGCCATCTCCATCCTTGCCTCTGCCGTTGCTCTGGCACTTATCTCGGTGCCAGTGTACATTATGTGGAACTGGCTTATCCCTAATATATTTAATCTGCCATACATTGACTATGTTGAGGCATGGGGCTTGATGGCATTTGCAGTTTTACTAAATAGTATTTTTGGATTGACTGTAAAAAGTAAAAAAGATAAATGAATAAATTTATAAGCGAGGTTACAAACGAGGATTGCATGGAAGGCATGTCAAGGTATCCTGATAAATATTTTGATTTGGCGATTGTTGACCCTCCGTATGGGATAGATTTAGCTAATATGAATATGGGATTAGGAAATACACCTAAAGCATCAAAAGCAAAAAACAGAAAATGGAAGTCAAAAAATTGGGATAATGAAATACCATCAAATGAATATTTTATAGAATTGTTTAGAGTATCTAAAAATCAAATTATCTGGGGAGGTAATTATTTTAATTTAGGTAAGTGTAATAAATTTATTATCTGGGATAAAGAAATTCCTGCAGGATTATCATTTTCAGATTGTGAATTTGCTTGGACTTCATTCAATGGTTCTAATAAAATTTTTAGATACTCTGCATATTTAAATAAAAGCGAAAAGTTCCACCCCACTCAAAAGCCACCACAATTATACAAATGGCTTCTGCACAACTACGCAAACCAAGGCGATAAAATACTTGATACACATTTGGGAAGTGGAAGCAGCCGCATTGCAGCCTATGAAATGGGTTACGATTTTACGGCTTTTGAATTGGATGCAGAATATTTCGAAGCGCAGGAAATAAGATACAAGGCGCACATTGCACAATTAAAATTAGAACTTATATAATGAAATTTATTGAGGATGTTGTTTCGGGGAAGTTATTGTTAGGCAACTATGCAAGGTTAGCAGTTGAACGGCATCTGAATGATTTAAAAAATAAAGATTGGGAATATACTTACTCCGAGGCATACGCTACCAGAGCATTTAACTTTATCTCTGCCCTCCGGCATACCAAAGGAGAATTTGCTGGTCAAAGGTTTAACATTCAACCTTTCCAGGAGTTTTTTATAAAAGTACTGTTTGGGTGGCAGAGAAAAGATGGAGGCAGACGCTTTCGCAAGGCATACCTTGAAATAGCAAGGAAGAATGGTAAAACAGAGTTAGCAGCTGCCATTGCGGTGTACTGTTTCCTTTGTGACAATGAAACTGGAGCGGAAGTTTACACAGCTGCAACTACCAGAGATCAGGCAAGGATAGCATTTGATACAGCAAAGGTTATGCTTAAATCATTAAAGGCAGATTCACGCACTTTTAACAAGTTAGTCAATGTTTTAAAGTATAACTGCAATGTACCATCCACAAATTCTAAATTTGAGGCAGTTGCATCGGAGGCAGACACATTGGATGGATTAAATCCGCACTATGCAGGTATTGATGAATACCATTCTCATAAAACAAGTGACGTGGAACAAGTTATGGAAACTGGTATGGGTTCACGCTCACAGCCATTGCTCTTAATTACAACTACTGCTGGCTTTAACCGTGAATCACCATGTTACCAATTTCGGAAAGTAATGGTGGATATTTTGGAGAAGAGGAAAGTAGATAATAGCGTTTTCCCTTTGCTCTTTTGCCTGGATGAAGGTGACGATTGGCAGGATAAAAAGAATTGGACAAAAAGCAATCCTAACCTGGGAGTTACTCCTTATATCAGCTATATGGATGATCAGTATCAAAAGGCATTGAACGAAGGAGCTGCTAAACAAATACAATTCATGACAAAGAATCTAAACGTATGGACAACTACCTCCAGTGTTTGGATATCTAATAGTTATATTGAACAAACAAGGCTAAAAGTAGATGATGATATTCTGTATAATAAAAAATGCTTTGCAGGCCTTGACCTTGCTTCCACTCGTGACATTGCGGCTTTAGTGCTTTGTTTTCCTGTGCAACAAGGACTTGATAAGCCACATATAAAGTCGTATTTCTTTTGCCCAGAGGATAACGTAAGGGAGCGATCCTTATCCGATGGTGTTCCTTATGTCCAATGGGCACAGGATGGTGATATTATTATGACTGAAGGCAATGTTACCGACTATGACTTTATTAAAGCTAAAGTTATTGAGTTAACAACAAAATATAAAATAGAGTGTATAGCGTTTGATAGATGGAATGCAAGTCAACTTGTTATACAGCTCACAAATGATGGTGCAAATATGAAACCATTTGGACAAGGCTTTATTTCGATGTCTGCACCAACAAAAGAAATAGAAAAGATGTTTTTATCTAATGAAATTACGCATGATGGAAATCCAGTCATGGAATGGATGATGACAAATGTAATGCTTAGATTTGATCCTGCTGGAAATATAAAAATAGATAAAGCTAAGTCAACAGAGAAAGTAGATGGGCCGGTGGCCATGGTTATGGCTTATGCTCAAATTATGGTAGAAGATAGACCAACCATTTACACATCTGGTGAACGTGAACAAGGATTATTAATGTTATAATGTACCTAATTGAAAAGCTAAAAATGTCAATTATGGAGATTTTAATGAAGAAACATGAGTACGCTCAACAAGTCAGGCAGATTAATTGCACAAGCGGTTATTTTCACAGATTTTATGAACTTGTAGGCGATTGTCCAAGGCATGAGGATGCCTGGAGGAAGTTAGAAGAAGAAAGGGAGGAGTTAGGACTTAATGAGAAATATAGTACCTATAACTCCTTTAGAAAGGCAAAGAAAACATACATGGACATTAGGTTCATTTAGCTTGTTACTAAAAGTTGTTGATTTCATACTGATTTTGTTTATTTTTACCGCATGGCAATACTCGACACCATGCGGTCTTTTTTTTCTTCGAAACGAGGTTCGATAGAAAATCCATCTACACCTATTAACGGTGACACATTAGGTGCATTGTTCCAGCGTGGCAGTGCCGCAGGTGTGGCAGTGGATGAATACGCAATTATAGGACTTCCTGCTTTTTACAGAGCAACACAAATCCTTGGAGGTGTAGTAGCATCTATACCTTTTGATGTAATTGAAAAGTTAGATAATGGTGGTACAAGGATAGCAACAGAACATCCTAACTATAAAGTAATTTCAAGAGAGCCATCGGAGTTATACACTTCCCACACTTTTTATAAAACTATGGTACTGCACTACCTGGCGCATGGTGCATTTTACGCAGCGATCAATAGGAATAGCATAACTACAAGAATAAACAGCCTTACTATTCTTAATCCTACCAAAATGGAGATAGGATATAACAGTAGGAATGAACTTGTATTTAAAAATAAAGAAAACAACAAGACATATAGAGGTGATAATATCATCTATATACCTAATCTTGCATGGGATGGAGTTAAAGCGTTGTTAGTGCCAGACGTTCACCGTGACAATTTTGGGTTAGCTTTAGCCAACAGAAACTACGGTGCTAACTTTTACAAAAATGGTGCGCACTTAAACGGTGTATTAAAGCATCCAGGAAGATTAACCAATGAGGCATACGATAGATTAAAAGGTAGTTTTAACAGAGCATTTGGTGGAAGTCAAAACGCTGGAGGTACTGCTATTTTAGAAGAGGGAATGGACTTTCAGAAAGTAGGTCTTAATCCTTCCGATGCAGCATTTAACGAAACTAAGAAAGCTACCATTTCCGACATAGCAAGAATTACCGGTGTTCCTGGTATATTATTAGAAGATATGGATAAGGCTACATTTGGCAACATGGAACAGTTGAGCCAGATGTTTGTAAATTATACTATTATGCCTTTGTGTGAAACGATAGAGGCAGAATTTAATAGGAAGTTATTCTTTGAGGCAGAGAAGTACCAGTATTGCACAAGATTTAATCTTGATGGATTATTGCGTGGTGATATAGCGGCAAGATCATCTTATTACACTACTATGCGTAATGTTTTAGCAATGTCACCTAATGAAATTAGGATTAAAGAAAATATGAATCCTTATGAAGGTGGTGATAGTTATGAATTGCCTTTAGCATCTAATATTAAAACAGAGCCATCCTCCGAAGGCATTGCACATGAGCAAGGTGAAGATGTGATTGACATAAACGACGATAGTAACGATACTAACGATTAAAATATATGGAAAAGAGAAGCATAAATTTTGAGTTAAGAGCTAAACCGGAAAGCCGCACTATTTTTGGTACTGCAACGGTTTTTAACTCCTCCTATGACATGGGATGGTATGATGAGGAAATGTCTCCAGAGTCATTGAATGAGGCAGACATGAAAGATGTTGTAGCATTATTTAACCATGATATGAATATGGTATTGGCAAGAACATCATCTGGCACATTAAAGCTAAATGTCACTGGCAATGCGATGGAATATGAATTTGAGGCACCAAATACTACATTAGGTAATGATCTCTTGGAGATGGTTAAACGTGGTGATGTGTATCAAAGTAGCTTTGCCTTTACCGTAGAGGCAGAAGACTGGCAAGAGAGATCAGGAATGAAACCTAAAAGAGTTATTCGCTCTATTAAAAAAGTGTATGATGTTTCACCGGTAACATATCCTGCTAATCCGGATACAATGGTAGCTAAAAGAAGTTACGATGCTACAAAAGAAATAGACAAAGATTTGCAAACAATAATTGATATATCTGTTAAATCAGAGATTAATATACAGAATGAATTACGCAGGAATGCCCTGCACTTATTAAATTTAAAAACAAAATAATGAACTCTAAATTATTGAGAGAGAAGCGGGCTTCCGATTACGCGATAATGGAAGACTTGCAGAAGAGAGCAGCTGGCGAAGGTCGTCTAATGAATGCCGAGGAATTGGCACAATGGGACTCCGCTGACGCTAACTTTAAAAATTATACAGACCAGATTTCACGTCTTGAAAGATGGAATGAGATTAACGCAGAAGAAAGAGGTGTTAATCCTGTGGAGCAGACTATTAATGCAATGCCAAGAGATGCAAGGGAGATTGTAAAATCACCAGAGTATCATACAGCGTTCATGAAAGCACTTGCAAAGCGTGACTTAACAAGCAATGAGCAATCAATGCTTAGAGAGATGCGTGGCACTGCTACCATCACTACTGCGGAGACTGGTCTTGCCGGTGGTTATGTTATTCCTTACCAATTCTCTTATGAGTTGGAGAAGACAATGGCTTACTACGGCCCAATGCTTAATGTTTCTCGTATAATCACTACTCCACAGGCAGGTACTTTGTACTGGCCAAAGGTAAATGATACAGCTACTGCTGGCTCATGGCATACAGAAGGAGGAGCGGTGACTGTACAGGACATGACATTCACAAGAGAGACTTTTGGAGCTCACGTTTTAAACACACTTGTAAAAGTATCTGTTGAATGGGCAAATGACGAGTTTGGTTTATTGAATACAGAGCTACCAATAATGTTAGGTGAGCGTTTAGGTCGTGGCTTAAACACTGCATTTACAACTGGTGATGGTACAGGCAAACCAACTGGATTTAAAGATGCTGCACCTTCCGGTGTTGAATCTGCTTCTACCGGTGCCTTTACAGCTGCTAACTTGGTTGAGCTTGTTCACTCTGTTGACATTGCTTACAGAAATTCACCATCTGCTGCATTTATGATGCACGATCAGATTTTGAGCGCAGTTAGAAAGTTGAATTTGGACACTAACAACACTACTTTGTTCCAACCATCACTTCGTGAAGGAACACCAGATAGATTGTTAGGATACAACTTCTTTGTAAACAATGATCTTCCATCTGCACAGGCTGCTGATGCTAAGATTATTTACTTTGGAGATTGGTCTAAGTACATCATTCGCCAGGTGGCTAACAATGTGCTTGTGCCATTGCGTGAGAGGTTTATGGATGAGATGGAGCTTGGCTTCTTAATGTATGCAAGATTTGATGGCAAGTTAATACAGACTGCTGCAATCAAGCACTTGAAGAATCTGTAAATAATAGGGGATAGTGAAGGGATAGGGAGAAATCTCTATCCCTTATTAAAAATATAGACATGGCTTGGAAAGTAACAACGGCACCTGCTAAAGAAGTTTGGACATTAAATGAAGTAAAGAATTATTTGAAAGTAGATACATCTGCCGATGATACTTTGATTACTACTTTATTGCAGTCAGCTCGTGAAGTTGCAGAGCGTTACCTTAACCAAGCATTAATTACACAAACTATAACAGAGAAGTTAGATAGGCTTAATAATCCTACTATTTACTTATCTGTTTCTCCTGTAATTGCCGTTTCATCATTTCAATATCAAGATGGTGTAAATAGCTTACAGACTTATGATTCTGGTAATTATGTTGTAGATACTTTTTTAAAGCCTGGCAGATTATCTCTTGGTTACGGCAAGACATGGCCTACACTTTACGGTAATATAAATGATGTGACAATTACCTACACGGCAGGATATGGCACAGAGCCATCTGGCGTACCAATGCAGATAAGACAAGCAGTTTTAATGATGGTAGCAGATGGTTATGATAACAGAGAAGATTATATAAAGAAATTACCAACGGCATCAGAGTATTTACTTGATCAATATCGTGTACAACTATTCTAATGAGATACAACAAAAAAGAAGAGATTGGTAAATTAAGAGAAAGGATAATAGTGCAAAGCGTTAGTCGCTCTGTAACTACAAGTGGATTTGGAACAGAAGTATGGAGTAATTTAGCGGAGGTGTGGGCAGTGGTAGATTATAAAGGAGTTAACAAGGAAGAGGTAGAAGGAGGCAAGATAACAGCATTAAGCCAGGTGAGGGTAACCTGTCGTTATAGGACAGATATAAACGAGCAACAAAGAATTATCTGGATGAATAAATACTATCAAATAGAGAATGTCCAGATTAGTGAGGATAATATGTATTTACATTTATTTTGTTCATTTGCTCAAAACTATTTGTAATGGGATATTTATCAGCCAAACAAATAAATCATCTTAAAGACCTTCAAAAATCTAATTACGCAGGTAGAAGAAGTTTTCAAGGAATGAGCCTACGAGTTGTAGGTTTAGCAGATGCCGTGATAGAGTTTGCAGAGTTAATGGAACAATGTACATTAAAAGAGCAAAGTAGAGTTATTGATTCAGCCACTCCAATTGCATTAGAGGTATATAAGTCATTAGTACCAGTAAGTAGTAAAGCTCACAGAATAAGCACCAGTCCTTTTAAAAACAAAAAGATGCAAGGCTGGGAGGAAAATGATCGTGCCTCAATGGTAGTACAGCCAGGTAATTTAAGAAAATCTATTATTGACTTATCCAAAAATCTTGTATCATACAAAAGAGCAGTAGGAGCAATAGGGCCATTGTATAAAAGAAATACAATGAACAGAGGTATTAATAGCAGTGAAGGAACAAATGGATTTTATGCTCACATGGTTTACGGAAGTACAAGGGCATGGTATAATAAGATAGTTGTAAAGGCAAGGAATTTGAGTAGGGAGAAAGTTATTAAACAAATGCGTGATGAATGTATTTTTATCATGCAGGAGAGACCTAAAAAATTCTGGCAAGTATCATGATAGGAAAAGTAATATACGGAAGATTAACGACTGATGCAGCGGTTACAGGTATTTGTGGATTAAATATCTTTCCGGACATTGCTCCACAGAATGTGCAATATCCATTCATGGTGTATACTATTATAAATAGCTTGCCTGTTGATTTTAAAGATGGGCAAAGTAACTTGGAGGAAATAACATTACAAATTGATGTATATACGAACAACTACGAAACTACACAAACACTTGCAAACAATGTGCGCAATCGTTTAGATAGATTTGTAGGTACAGTAAATAGTATTTCGGTACAAACAATAAAATACATGAGCTCCGATAGTCAAGTGTATAATGCTGACTTAAATGTATATTGGATGAGCATGGATTTTATGGCAAAAATGAAAAGATGAAATTAAGACTATTAAAAGAATGGAATGGGAAGGCACCTGGTAAAGTAGGTGTATTTTTATCTGAATATGGTGAGCAAATGATAAAGGATGGCATTGCAGAATTACTTGATGAATCTTTTGTCGTTGAACAAATGCCGGAAAAGCAGGAGGTTCAGCAAGATCCAATCTACATTCCTATTCCAGTGCCTATGTCATATTTCAATGACGAAGAACAAGAAGAGAAAATTAATAAACCAAAAAATAAATAAACATGGCAACTACTGGCATAATTAATGGTACGTTGATGCGATTATACAAGGATAGCACTGCTATCGGTTACGCAACATCATGCCAAATGAACATCTCCGCAGCCATGCGTGAAATCTTGACAAAAGATTCCGCAGCTGGAGGATGGAGAGAGGTAAAGAAAGGTCAGCTTTCCGGCACACTGTCCACAGAGGCATTGTATGCAGGGCCTGGCGATTCTTCTACCAACTACTTATTTGATGATCTCTTTACCGATTTAATATCTGGTACTGCATTGACCATTAAGTTTACCACAGATGTGCAAGGAGACAATGTATTTACTATGAGTGCTATCTGTACATCATTGGACTTGAACGCAGGTGTAGAAGAAAATACAAGCTATTCAGCATCCTTTGAGGTGACTGGTGCAATTGTAAAAACAACAAAGGCTTAATAAAAATTACCTAACATGAAAACAATAGTAATTGCCAACACGACTATTCCGATTAAATTTGGAATGTTCGTGTTAGGTACATTTTTAAGAGAGAGGAAGTTAAAACTTAGCGACCTCTCTCTACTTGGAGAAGATTTATTACTTGCCCTTGAACTTGCCTTTACCGGTGTTGAGCATGGTTACAAAGCAAAAGGAGATAAATGCCCTTACACTTTACAATCATTCTGCGACTTGGTAGACACAGATATGGGAGGTATAGCTCGCATCATGGAAATGATTTCAAATGAGATTTCACCACCAGAAGATGAAAGCCAAAAAAACGTAGTGGCGAAGGAGGAGAACTTACCCTTGAGTACATCGAGCGCTTTTGTTTCGGAGTTTTAAGGTTTCCTCCTTCGCAATACTATGAGATGAGTTTTAAAGAGGTTGTTATAGCTATGCAAGGTTATAACAATCAATTTGAACAACAGGAGCAAACAGAATGGGAAAGAATAAGATGGCAGACAACACTTTTACTAAATGTCCACACAGCAAAAGGTAAAAGTTTAAAGCCAAAAGATTTAATTGAATTCCCATGGGAGAATCCTATTAAGAAAGAAACTAATAGAAGTTTGACAAATAACGACAAGTCAATATTTGACAAATGGGATAATGAAGCATAATGGCATTAGGTAAACTAAATTTAAAACTTGGCATTGATGTATCTAACCTTGAAAAAGAACTTGGAAAGGTAGAGCGTAGTATGTCAAGGTTTGGCGGTAAGATGCAAAATGTAGGTACTACATTAACGCAGTCGCTTACATTACCTATTATAGGACTTGGAGGAGCTGCTCTTAAATCCTTTGCCGACATGGAAAGGCTTGAATTAGGACTTACTGCCATAATGGGTAGTAGTAAAGCTGCTGAGTTAGAATTACAAAAATTAAGAAAAACAGCAGAAAATCCTGGTCTTGCATTGCCTCAAGTTGTTCAAGCATCATCTACATTACAAGCAGTTGGTTTAAGTGCAGATGCAGCTCGAGAAACTATTACACAATTTGGTAATGCAACTGCGAGAGCAGGTAAAGGAGCAGTAGTTTTTGACGAGTTAATATTTGCTTTTTCTAAAATAGAATCTACTGGTAAGATAACACAAGAATCTATAAATCAAATAGCTGAAAGATTACCAGGTTTTAGTACATTATTACAAAAAACATTTGGCGCATCTACGGCAGAAGGAATAAATGCAACAGGTATATCTGCTACAGATTTTTCTAAAAAAACAGTTGAGGCATTAGCTACTTTAGAAAGAGCGCAGGGAGGTTTAGGTAATAGTTTTGATAATTTAACAGATAATATTACAGCATCCCTTGCAGAACTTGGTAAAGTAATAAATACAAGTTTAAATGTAGAAGGAATATTTATAGCATTATCTGATAAAATAAATTATTTAGTACAAGGCTTTAAAAAATTAAATCCAGAGACACAAGGCTTTATTGTTTATACTGGTTTAATTGTAGCAGCTATTGGTCCTGCAATTTTTATAGTAGGTAAAATGATTACTACTTTTGGTGCATTAGCAGGTACTACAAAAATGATTATTGAAAATTTTGGGAAACTTAAGGATGCTGTTATTAAAGCATTTACAACTATTCTTGCTAATCCTGCTATACTTGGCATTACTTTAGCTATTGCTGCAATCGGTGCAGTTGCTTTGTATGTCTATGACAACTGGGAGGCATTTGCCAGTAGGTTTACAAACATTTGGATAAACATAAAAAACAGTGCAAACAAGGGAGTAGCTGATTTTATGATGGCCATAGATAAGCTACAAAAGTCATTTGGTGTAAAATTATTTGATGTTAGTGGACTTACCTCTTACACAGCGGAACAAAAAGTTGTTCAAAAGGAATTTAAAAGTATAGGAGAAACAGTTGACAGTTTATCTGGTAAATTAAAAGGTTTATTTTTAGCTAAACCAAAAACGGGTACTACTGAAGAAAGTATTATAGATAAAACTAAACCTCCACCAGCACCACCTGGATCAATAGATAAAAGCTCATTTAAATTTGACGATTTTAAAACATTAGATGAAATTGCGAAAGCTAAACAAGATTTAGATAAAGCAGTTTTAACAGAACTTGGTCCAAAAATACAAGAGCAATTAGGTTTTACAAATAAAGGATTAGATGCAACGTCAAGAGGTATGAAACAAGCTGCTATTGATGTAGCTGTTTTTGGACTTGCTATGAAAAATAATGCTCCTGCTTTTGCAGAACCATTTACAGCTGCTGAAGAATCTGCTGCTAAATTGCAAGATAAAATTATAGATTTATCTGACGCTTTCACATCTATATTAAATGGTGCTTTAAATGATTTAGCAGTTGGATTTGGTGAGCAATTAGGCAATGCTTTATCTGGTGCAGGCTTTGGAGTTAAAAATTTACTTATTCCTTTAGCTGAAGCTATTATATCATTTGGTAAAATGGCTATACAAGCAGGTATAACTGCATTAGCAATAAAAAAGGCTCTTACTTTAGCACAGGCACCTCTTGCCATTGCTGCCGGTATTGCGTTGGTAGCTATTGGTACTGCAATTAAAAATGGTATAGCTACTCCAAAATTAGCCGAAGGAGGTTTGGCATTCGGTCCTACTTTAGCAACTGTCGGAGATAACCGTGGTGCTCGTGTTGATCCAGAAGTAATAGCACCTCTTTCAAAGCTAAAATCAATGATGGGAGACATGGGAATAGGTGGCAGCCTGGAGACAAGGATAAGTGGTAATGATTTGATTATATTGTTAAACAGATCTCAAAAGGGACTAAGTAGAGTACAATAATGGCAGCAAGGTTTCAAACGACAGTTTATAACGAGAAAGGCAGAAAGATAGTAGTTGCTATTAAAGACAATGTCTTTTCCGGTATGACATACGATTTTGATACCGTTGGTTTGCAACTGCAATATGACAGTGAAAGTGAGCAAGGACAGGAAAGGTTTACACCTATTATTGGCTCACGTTGTTCACTATCTTTATTAATAAATAACGATGATTTACAGACCTTGCTCCTTGACATTGGCTTGGCAGTGGAGGGAAGGTTTACAATGGAACTTACAGCCTACGAGGATGATAATACAACAGTATCATACAAATGGTATGGCTATATAGTCACAGATTTGGTAGAGTTTGAAGATGTACCATTGTCCATAGGTTACCAGGCACAGATATCTGCAATAGATGGATTAGGATGGCTAAAGACATTGGATTACAAGAGTGCGGTAGGGCCTTACAATGGTCAGGACACAGTTGTGCAGCATATTTTAAACTGCCTTAATCAGTTGGATTTTGTTCAAGAGAACTTAGTGGCAAATAGTTTGCCAGTGTTACATACTATTTTTAACTGGCATGAAAGTACATTAACATATAGTGCTAATAATGATTTTGCCTTAAAAACTGCAATACAACATAGAGCATTTTACCACATTGACACAAAGAAAAATTATACTTACCAAAGTTGCTATGATGTAATTAAAAAGATATGTCAAGCACTTGGAGCAAGAATATTGTTTAGTGGTAGTCAATATTGGTTTATACAAATTAATCAATATGCCAACAATCCTGCATCATTAAGATATTTTAAATACAGTGCTTTAGGTGTACAAACATCTGGCACATTTACCGATGACTTTACTTTGTCTAATGTACAAAGCAATTTAGGAAGTAGTGATTTAATGAGATTAAGCGGAGGTAAATGGACTTATTACTCTGCTTTAAAAAATGCTTTAGTAAGGTATAATCACAATGCTAAAAAGAATTTAATGCCTGGTGTAGTTTATAACTACATTACAAATACAGATCCTGTTATAGTTAGAACAGATACATTAGATAGTACAAACAATGAGGCTAAATTAAGCTATACAGGAATGTTATACCAAAGGTCTATTTGGTCAACTGGTGGCGGTTTTGTTCCTCACATCTTTGTATATGCCGTAAAGGTTGCATCTATCATAGATTACATTCCATTAATGGGATTTAACATTTTACAAACATGGACACTTGGAAGTGGATGGAGTATATTAAATGGTAGTTTATTTGCTACCACAGTCACAGGAGTAGTTGAATGGACAGGCAGTGCGGTTGTATCTAATAGATATTATTATGTTACAATAAAAGTAGGCTCTTTGCAGCAAGGTGAATTAAGGTTGCGCATTGGAGGAGTAACTAAAACAATAACAAGCGAAGGTGATTATGAGTATAAAATTTATACAACAAATACAGATGCTTTTAAATTAGATTCTATATCAGCTTTAAAATTTACTGGAGTTATAGATAATCTTCAAGTTAAGCAAGAAAATAAATATTTAAAAAGACCAGTTACTTTTACTAATGGTTTTAATTATCAGTTAGGTGCTGCCAGTTGGGAGAGTAGCTTTTACGAATGGGAATTTGTTACAGACATTATAAATTTAGATGGCACTGAAATAAATAATAAAACTATTTCATTTGACACTTTAGCTATTTCGGAAACAGGAGAATATGTCTGGGAGATGCGTCTAAAAGAGGTGAGAGATGAAAGCGGCACAGATATAAAAGCTGATTATGCTATTGAATATTATTTAACTAATAATTATTTAGAATTTCTGCCAGATGGCACTATACAAGGTCAATCAGATTTAAAAGAATTTGCAAGCGATAACGATGATAAATCATCTGTTGTATGCAACCTTGACACATACCTTGGCGATGGGCCTTCTGCCACTACTACGGGAGGACTTAGAATATTAAATGCGTCAAGTGTTTATGAACCATCAGACGCATGGAAAATAGGTAACACTGGCACGGCTAAAAATATTAGTCAATTATTAGTAAACGAGATCATCCGAGGACAACTCACTCCAAAGCTCCGCATGGTAGATATGCCATTCCAAAATCTATCAGTTGACAATCCTTACCTCCCTCACAAGGTCATAGAATATTCATCTGGATATTACGTTTTTGAAAGAGGTAGCCTGGATTTAAAAACAGAGATTTGGCAAGGTGATTACTTTAAAATAGAATTAGATGCCTAACTATACAGAAAGAACAGTTTTATCTAAACCTCGTGACTTTGACCAGGTGGCAAACAATGCCGGAAGTGGTGGAGTGGTAAATAATAATGTCACCGAAACGATAAACAATGTGACAGTTAATGGCTCTGCTGTTTCTATTTTTAATCAAGAATTTCTTGCTACTTCATCTAATGTATTGACATGGACACAAAACAATGGTACATTACCAGTTACTAACCTAACTGCCTCTGTTCATGTGTACCAGAATGGGCAGAAATTAATAGACAGTCAATATAGTATCACGGCACCTGCTACTATTACAATAGATGCTAACACACATTACGATGGCAGTAATTATATTGTCTTTGCAATAAACATAATATAATGGAAGAAATAAAAGCACCGAAGAAAGAAAGAAAGTTTTTAAAAGCCGTTGGAAATATTGCCAAAGTTTTAGCCAATGAATTAGTCATGGGAATAGGCAGGAAGTTTATAGGAAAAGCTATTAACAAAGTAGGCAACAAACGGCAAGGCCTTGTCATTGCTTTTGCATTAGTAGCAGGAATATCTTATGCCTCCATTGATTCTATTCCCTATCCAATTACCGGTAATAAGCAAAGATTAGGCTGGCAAACCAGTGGCAACGGTTTGGTCTGGAGAGGTACTGCCGCAGACACTGTGACAAAGCCAACAAGCTATGCCGATAAAAACGTAAAGGCTTATCTTATACTTGATTCTGTCAGCGGCTCATTATATGTATTTAAGCAAGGTGCCTGGGCAGCTATAAGTGGTGCAGGAGGATTTACACAGCCTATTGATTCATTATTCTTTGATACAAGTGTACCAAGTAATAATGTTGATACTGCTAAAATGCGGTGGGATAGTGAATTAGGAACGGTTGTTTTAGGAATGTACGACCAGGTGCCTAATGAACTTGGCTTTAAAAACTTTTGGTTGGTAAAAAATCAAACTGGCTCAACCATTACAAAAGGTAGTATAGTGTATGCCAATGGCACAGTAGGTGCAAGTGGAAGGATAACTGTGGCAAAGTTTATTGCTAATGGCTCAATAGATCCAAAATATCTATTAGGAGTCACAGCACATAATTTGACTAATGGCGAAGATGGATATGTAATATCATACGGTAAAATAAGGCAAGTTAATACTGATACTTTTGCCGCTGGCACAATCCTTTATCCTTCGCCAACTACGGCAGGTGTATGGACAGATGTTGAGCCAGTTGCGCCAGATATTGATATGCCGATAGGTTTTTGTGTTAATTCATCATCTAATAATGGCACCATAGCAATAAAGGTGTCAAGTGGTTTATATTTACGAGAAATACATGATGTAAGCATTACCTCACCAGTTGACAAGGCATCTTTATATTATAAAAGTAGTGAAGGATTATGGCGCGATACAACGGCAGCTTTATTAGTTAGTGATACTGCCTCTATGCTATCTAACTACGCAACAAAAGCCTACGCAGATACAACAGGCAGATTTTATGCAAGGCAAGAATTTAGAAGTGTATCATCCAGCACTCTGACATGGACACAAAGCGATACTTTAGTCGTAAATGATACTACATCTTTACAAGTTTATAGAAATGGTCAAATACTTTTGCCTAATCAATACACAGTACCAACATCAACAAGTGTAGTAATTGCATCAACATCTTATAAAGCAGGTGAAAATTATACAGTCATTCTGCCTCGTGGAGGTGGAGGTGGTGGCAGTGGATCGGGCAGCCTTACATCTATTTCCGGTGGCACTGGCATTGTTGTATCTCCTAATCCAATTACTACCACAGGCACAGTATCCGCAGACCTCACTGTATTAATGGAATTGACAGATACTACTTTGCTTAACCTTACTACAAGGTTTGCAACAAAGCAGAATAACATAACACTTACCACTACCGGAACAAGCGGAGCTGCAACTTTAACAGGTGCTACCTTAAATATACCACAATATAGTGGAGGAGGCACAGGCACAGTTACCAGTGTAGGCAGTGGCTATGGATTACTTGGTGGGCCTATAACAACTACTGGCACATTAACAGTAGATACTTCCACAGTGTATGACTTTGTCAGAGATAGCATTGTAGCAGTTGAAATAGGAGGAGATACAATAAAAATACTTAAACAAGAATATACACCTGCCACAACAGACACATTAACCTGGACAGTGACAAGTAAATTTCCTATTCAACTCCGACAGTTTATTCTCCTTTTCCGCAATGGACAGTTGTTACTAAATGACCAATTCAGCATCATTGACACAAACAAGGTCAAGGTAGCAGCATCATCTTTTAAACTTGGAGAAAATTATACATTAGTTACCGTTAGTGGCATCGGCTCTGTATCATCCGGACAAAGTAATCCTATTTATCCAGAGGCAGGCATAGCGTTAAGTACGGGTACAACTTGGACTACATCTATAACTAATAATAGCACAAATTGGAACACAGCCTATACAGATAGGTTAAAATGGGATGGAGGCAGCACAGGACTTGTAGCAGCGACAGGGCGAACAAGTTTAGGAGGCACAACCATCGGGCAGTCAATGTTTACCTTAACTAACCCTTCTGCCATTACCTTCCCTCGCTTCAACGCTGACAACACAGTAGAAGCAAGGAGTGCGGCTAATTTTCGGAGTGACATTGGAGCAGGCACTGTAACAAGTGTTACAGCATCGGGCACGGCAGGGAATCCAATATCAATAACTAATAACACGACTACACCTGTTATAGAATTGTTAAGTGCTACAACGGGAAGGAATGGATATTTGACTTCTACTGATTGGACAACATTTAATAATAAATTTGCCTTTTCAGATACAAGTAGTCTTAACCTTACATCAAGATTTTCTGCTAAACAGAATAATATAACACTTACTACCACAGGCACAAGTGGTGCATCTACTTTTGATGGCACTACTTTAAATATTCCACAATATACAAGCGGAGGCGGTGGCACTGGTACGGTGACAAGTGTAGGATTAACAGCACCTTCTTTATTTACTGTCAGCGGATCTCCTGTTACAACAAGTGGCACTTTAGCACTTACATATAGCGGCAATGCTCTACCATTGGCAAATGGTGGTACTGGCGCAACTTCGGCATCTGATGCAAGGATAACTTTAGGAGGCACAACAAGTGGTATATCTTTATTTACTTTAACTAATAGTGTATCTGATAAATTTATAAAAGTTAATTCTAACAATACTATTACTCTTTTAAATGCAGCCGACACAAGGACAACCATCGGAGCAGGCACGGGCAGTGTATCAAGTGTAGGCATGACTGTACCTACTTTCTTATCTGTATCGGGAAGTCCTGTAACATCAAGCGGCACATTAGCGGTAAGTCTTAGCGGTGTTCCCTTGCCTGTATTAAACGGTGGCACAGGAGGAGCAAATGAAGCTGATGCAAGGAATAATTTAGGTGCAGCTTGTAAAAGTTGTACGGAGACATTGACAGGGAATAAAACATTTAGCGGCACAGTAACATTGAGTAGTGTAAGTGGCACGGCAACAAGTGTTATTGGAAGGAGTAGCACAGGGCAGGTAGTAGGAGTTACATTAGGTAATGGACTATCATTGTCAAGTGGTACATTAAGTGCAGGAGGTGATTATGCAAGATATACTGGTACATCAGCTACTATACCTGCCACAGTAAAATATGTAGATGTACATAATAATGGAACTGTTACATTAACATTACCAGATCCTGCAAGTTATACTGGGAAAGAAATAGTAATTAAAAATAGTATTACATCATTAGTTAGATCAGCAAGTAGTAATATTATTTCATTTACAGTAGGTACAACACCAACAGTTACCACTATTTTATCAGGCACTGGAACAGAAGCAAAATTTGCTGTACTTGTAAGTGATGGTACTTATTGGAGAATTTTACAAGCAAACTAAAAAACATAAACATGAAACAACTCCTTTTCCTCCTCCTTTTCCCTTGCCTTGCCATGGCACAGTACACGGGCAACGGTAACCAAAAGATAAGCCTTGGAGAACAAACCACCGCAGACGGGCTCGTTTTCCGAGGATTAGCGGCTGATACCACGCGGAAGCCTTCCGTGGATACCATGGCGTATATTTTACTTGATACAAATACCAATATCATTTGGCAATATAAGAAGGCAATAAACAATGCTTGGACAAGGCTTAATCTTAGACAGTCCGATACAACGTCTTTTAATTACGTCAACACTTATGGCACACAAACGGTAAATGGGGCAAAGACATTTACAAGCGCAGTCACGGCAACAAGGTTTGACCCAACAGCAAACACGGCAACGGGCACAGGAATGTTTGCACCAACAAGTACGTCGATTGGATTTTCAACAAGTGGGACAAATAGAATGACTTTAGACAATAGGGGAAATATAGGTGTAGCAACAACGCCAAATACAGATATAAACACTTTAAATAGAGGATTTCAATTTACACAAGGTGGTTCATTTTTGTCAAGAACTGATATTCCTATTATATTTTTTGGGAGTAATATAATAACTAATGAAACAGCTACCATAAGACAAGTAGATGGAAGGGGTGTTAGATTTGTATTAAATGCACTGGATGCAGTTAGTTTTGATTTTGCGGTAGAAACAGTTACTAATGGTTCTGCTGGAACAAGCGGAACGCCTGTAAGAAAAATTGTTTTACAAACTGGTAATTTTGGAATAGGAGATAATATTGAAACTACTCAAAAACTTGACGTTGATGGCAATGGAAGGTTTAGGTCAGTTGGCGGTGGAACATTTTCAAATAATTTAAATATAACATCTGATGGCACATTAACAACTGCCACATCTGATGAAAAATATAAGTACAATATTTTACCAATTAACTATGGTCTTAATACAATTTTACAATTAAAACCAGTTAATTTTCAATGGATAGAAGGCGAAGAAAATGACTTAGGTTTTATAGCGCAAGACGTTGCAGAGATTATTCCCGAAGCGGTTAACACAAATTGGAATAGCGATTTATTAATGCGATATGAATCTATTATTCCCATCCTCACCAAAGCCATACAAGAACAAAACGCTTTAATCAAATCCCTTGAACAAAGAATTTTAATCCTTGAAAACAAATAAAATGAAAAAAATAATTTTCTTCGTACTCCTTCCTTTCCTTGCCCTTTCGCAAGACGTTGTAAACGACACAGTTTACATTCAAAAGCAAGGAGCCATTTATTACATTGTTACCATGACTACGTTCAGCGATAGCACGGTGACAGGAAACAAACAAATACTTGGAGATAGCTTAACAGCTATTAACGCACTTGTCACAGACGCGGAAAGACAAAGTAACACGATTGCCATCCATGCTAAGCCATTGATTTTAAAAGGTAAAGCAGTAAAGCGGATTAATTACTACAATAATTTGCACCTTCAAATAAGCGGAAAGCCTGTTTACACCTCAACGGCACTCAGGGATTCAACGGCTTTCCTTGGCGATTGGACATTGGTATTTAATGGGGAAAATATCCTTGGTGAGATTCAGATAAACAATGCCAACAGATTTATTTTTAATCCTGATAACGGCAAGGTTTATTCAATATCAACTAATCTTTTACTCAGCACATTCACAAATCAAATATCATTTGCCTTCAACGGTGTGCGCTATGATTTGTATAAATTTGCTAATGGTAAATTTGCAACGGTGGACAATGAAGTGCGGCTAATAAAAAAGGAATAACATGAAGTCAATAATTTTAAACCTACTTAAACAAGGCTATGATTTCTTTGCCGTGGCATTGACAACAGGCTTTATCTTTTCCTTTTTCTTCCCGATTAAACATTTCCTTTTATTCACAATCGGAGTAGTCATAGCTGACACAATCACGGGAATCAAGGCAGCAAAGAAAGAGGGCAAGGCTATTACAAGCAAAGGACTGTACAGGACAACGGAGAAGATAGTGGTATATTTTACATCCATCCTTATATTTCACGGTGCGCAGCTTACCTTTGCAATCCCAGTACCAATTGTTTACCTTGTGAGCTCGGTCATCGCTGGTACAGAGTTGTTCAGCGTGGCGGAGAATGTCAAGCGGATTACGGGAGTAAATCTTGGAACAATAATAGTTAGATTTTTTAGACGTTAAAAACAAATAATCATGCAGACTAATTTAAAAGATGCCCTTAAATCGGCTGATACTATTAAGTCACCTTTGGGAGACGTTGCCTGTTATTCCATGAACTTTGCCGAGTTAGCATCGGAAATCAATGTTCACATTGAAGGCAATAAGGTTAAATTCACATGGCGCGAATACGTTCAACTTGCTCAAATCATTTGGGATAAGATTAAGGAGACCAGCCGTGAATGTGCTGGGAAGGAGATAGAAGTAAAGTTACCTGCAAAGTTATCATTGATATCGGCAGCATTTGCCCTTATCGGCTTTAAGTTATAGGCTTTATTTGGTGTCGCTACCTTAGTGCCGAGGGGAGTAGATTGATTTCTATTCCCCTTTAAAATAAAAAAACTATGTTACAAAAAATATTTCCAAATACTTATCAATTTATGGACTATCAAGTCTATAAAAAAGATAGGTATTTTTTACTGATTTCCGATGTTCACCTTGACAGTGTGCATTGCGACAGAGTAAAGCTAAAGCAACACCTTGACCTTGCAATGGAACGGAATGCTCCGGTGTTTATATTTGGTGATTTACTTGACTTGATGCAAGGAAAATATGATCCTCGCAGCAATAAAGGTGATTTAAATCCTAAATACAATTCTGCCAGATACATTGACGAAGTAATTAAAGATGTTGTAGAATTTCTAATGCCTTACAAATCTATCTTAGCTTTTTATTCTCCTGGCAACCATGAAACGAGCGTTGAAAAGCGCATTGAATATGGCATAGTAGATAAGATTTGTGAAAAGTTAGAAATGACACAGGGCAATTATTCTGGATATATTTATTGTAGAATGTATGCTTACTTGGATGAAGGCTCTAAAGTACCTTTGATTATGGCTTACCACCACGGTTACGGAGGCGGGGGAGTCGTAACTAAGGATGTTATTCAAACTAATAGAAGAGCTGTATATCTGCCAGATGCTAACATTGTAATTAGTGGACATACGCATGACAGATGGATTGTTCCTGTGACAAGGAATCGCATTTCGCGATACGGTGAAAGTGTAGATCAGCAATGGCACATAAAGACAGGCACCTACCAAAATGCACCTATTGATTTTAATGGTTATGCCGTTGAGA
>Ga0315904_10003972_pt1 | contig 21394 bp, 15 predicted proteins | sample LakEriMetagenome_6_FD_203529 | JGI IMG/M metagenome (GOLD analysis project Ga0315904, IMG submission 203529) | Freshwater fungal communities from buoy surface, Lake Erie, Ohio, United States - Buoy 12 MA120 | ecosystem: Environmental > Aquatic > Freshwater > Lake | place: USA: Lake Erie, Ohio...
TAGGCAATTTGGGCGGATGTATGCATGGCAATTACCATGAATACAATTGTAAAGAGGGCTTTACTCATAACCGGTGTAAGTTAAAATAAAAATTAGCGGTATAAAACCGATCATCATGATCGATAATCTTGGGCTATGGAAATTGGCATTTCCACTTTTCAAGACGTAGGCGCCCATCCTGTGACCAAGGCCTCCATTGGGCCATACCAGCGGCTTCGTAACCTGATGGAGGAGATGGAACTGGCTGATCAGTTAGGTTTGGATGTCTTTGCCGTGGGCGAATACCATAGGTCCGACTATGCCGTGTCTTCACCTGCGGTGATCCTGGCAGCGGCGGCAGAGCGTACGAAGAAAATCAAGCTTTCGAGTGGTGTAACCGTACTCAGCTCAGATGATCCGGTGCGTGTTTTCCAGCAGTTCGCCACCGTGGACCTGTTATCGGGCCGGATGGCTGAGATCATGGCAGGAAGGGGATATTTCATTGAGTCCTATCCTTTGTTCGGTTATGATCTGGAAGACTATGATGACCTGTTTTCTGAAAAACTGGAGATGCTGATCCGTTTGAATGAGTCTGAGATCATGCATTGGAAAGGCAAGCATACCCAAACCATTAACGGCCGTGGCGTTTACCCACGCCCATTTCATGAGACACTTCCCATTTGGGTAGCTGTTGGCGGCACACCCGCCTCGGTGGTCAGGGCCGCTGGGTATGGATTGCCCATGACCCTTGCGATCATTGGTGACGCACTGGCACGTTTTGCACCTTTTGCAAAGTTGTACTGGGATATGTAAGATAAGGCCAAACATCCTGCTGACCAGCTTCACCTTTGCATTAACTCGTATACTTACATATCTGAGCATGCCCAACAAGCCCGCGACGAATTTTTTCCACCTTATGCCGAGGTCATGACCCGTATCGGCCGGGAAAGGGGCTGGCAAGGGATGACGCGGGAACAGTTTGATTCATCAATAGGGAAGGAAGGGGCCTTACTGGTTGGCAGTCCAAAGCAGGTGGTGGATAAGATCCTTTATGAATATGAACTCTTCGGCCTTACCAGATTCCTCGCCCAAATGAGCATTGGCGTGCTGCCTCATGCCCAAACGATGAGATTCATTGAGTTACTGGGTACTAAAGTAGCGCCGGAAGTAAAAAATATGCCTCTGTGAAAAAATAATATCTTCACGCTGTCTAGGTCTTGATTATTGGCAGCCAAAGCACACCATGATGAAGCATTCAAATCATTTGCATACTCGAATGTTTTGCCCGGCGGGACTCCTGCTTTTATTGGCCCTGTTCGGCGCGCCGGCTTCACCTTTAGCCCAGCAGCATAAGAAACTGCCTAACATCATCTATATCCTTGCGGATGATCTTGGCTATGGTGATATTTCCGCCTATAACCCCAATGGAAAGATCGCTGCACCGAATATTGACCCGTTTGCTAAACAAGGTATACGTTTTACAGACGCCCATACCAGTTCATCTGTCTGCTCTCCCTCCCGATACTCGATACTCACAGGAAGATACCCCTGGCGCAGCCGCATGCCTGTAGGGGTATTGAAAGGTTACAGCATGACCTTGATCGAGAAAGGTTTACCAACCGTTGTCAGTCTTTTGAAATCAAGGTCATGCCGGACGGTTGTAGTAGGCAAACGGCACCTTGGCCTCGATTGGGTATTGAAAGATGCTCACCAGGATTCATTGAAGAATGAACTCTTCGGGATCAGTCAGGACATTCATCCGGATCATATAGAGTGGTCAAGATCACTCGTTGCAGGTCCCCTGACGCAGCGATTTGATTACTCATTTATTTTACCGGCCTCGCTAGACATGCCGCCGTATTGCTACGTGGAAAATGATACACTCACGGAGATACCTTCTCATTATACCCGGGGCAATATGCTGGAGTCAGGATTTACCGGTTCGTTCTGGCGCGAAGGACTGATGTCGCCCTCATTTGGTTTCTCCGATGTCCTTCCGTTTTTTACCAGGAAAGCCAGCGATTTTATCAAAAAGCAACATCGGGGTGGACATCCTTTTTTCTTGTACTTCCCGATGCCGGCACCACATACACCGTGGATGCCCAGACCTGAATATCGTGGTACTTCAGGGGCAGGGGAATACGGCGATTTTGTTCAGCAGATGGATGCAACAGTCGGAAAATTGCTGTTCCTGCTGGACAGTCTGGGTATGTCAGACAACACCATGGTTGTGTTTACCAGTGACAATGGTCCGTACTGGCGGGATAATTTCATGCAGCAGTTCGGCCATAGAGCTGCCATTGAATTTCGCGGAATGAAAGGCGATACCCATGAAGGTGGACACCGTGTTCCATTTATCGCACGCTACCCGGGGAAAGTAAGGCCGGGATCGGTCAGTCATGCTACAACAACACTGGCCAACCTGATGGCTACCTGCGCAGCGTTAGTGGGCGAGAAAAATCCTGCTTACGAGACGGAAGACAGCTATTCCATCCTTCCGGTGCTTACCGGCAGGTCAACGTCAGTAATGGATCAGCCAGCCATTATCAATATCTCCTCAAGGGGCATTTTCGATATCAGAAAAGGCAACTGGAAGCTGATCACAGCCCTGGGCTCCGGCGGGTTCACCGCTCCATCGGATATCAGGCCTCCTGCTGGCGGGCCAACGGGGCAGCTGTACGATCTTGAAAACGATATCCATGAAGACCGAAATTTGTTTCAGGAGCAACCGGAGAAAGTGAAGGAATTGCTTTCGTTGCTCGAAAAGATCCAGCATGCACCCAGGGGCAGGCAATTCAAATAAACATCAATCCTCATGAAAAGAAAAGAACGATTTCTTGCCTTGTTCTCCGCGATCGTCCTGATTCTCGTAGCCATGGCATTCCTTTCTACACAGAAAATGCAGCCAGCTTCTAAGCCAAAGCAAGATGACAGGCCGAACATCATATACATTATGGCCGACGATATGGGCTATTCGGACCTTGGCTGCTATGGCAGTGAAGTCGCTACCCCTAATTTAGACCTGCTGGCTGAACAGGGCGTTAAGTTCAGGACATTTTACAACAACGCACGTTGCTGTCCTACGCGGGCGACCCTGTTAACCGGGCAATATCCGCATGTTGCCGGGATGGGTGATATGGTCTCGATGCCTCAGTCAGCAATCATCCCGGGGAGTTACCAGGGTTTCATCGATCCAAGCTATCCCACCGTGGCTGAATCACTGAAGAAAGCGGGTTATGATACCTATATGACCGGAAAATGGCATGTAGGTGAACGGAAAGAACACTGGCCGCTGAAAAGGGGCTTCGATCATTATTTTGGATTGATCTCGGGGGCCAGCAGTTTTTACGAGATCATTCCCCAGGAGAAAGGGAAAAGACATATGGTAAAAGACAACGACCATTTTGATATACCAGAGAATGGATTTTATATGACCGACGCATTTACTGATCATGCCATCGTATACCTGAATGAACAGAAGAAAAATGACCCTTTAAATCCTTTCTTCCTCTATGTCGCGTATACCGCGCCTCATTTCCCGATTCACGCCCTTGAACCAGACGTAAAAAAGTACGAATCCCTATATACCCAGGGCTGGGATGTAACCCGTGAGAAACGGTATGCTAAAATGAAAAAGCTAGGGCTGGTTGATAAACGTTACCAGCTCACGGCCAGGCCACCAGATATCCCCGCCTGGGAAGCCGCCACGGACAAGAACACCTGGGTTAGAAAAATGGCCGTATATGCCGCGATGATCGATAGGATGGATCAGAATATTGGAAAGCTCATCCATACCTTAAAGGCGAATGACCAGTACCGCAATACAATCATCGTATTTCTGTCTGACAACGGAGCTTCGCCGGAGAATGTGAGCGGCAGAAATTTCAATGATCCCAATATTCGGATCGGTGAGAAAGGATCCTATGTCACGTACGACGTTCCCTGGGCTAATGTTTCCAATACCCCATTCAGAAAGTACAAGAAGTATGTGCACGAAGGAGGGATCATTACGCCCTGCATCGTGCACTGGCCTGCCCGGCTGAAACCTCGGAAGGGTTTCATCGATGAAGCGGGCCATGTGATGGACCTGATGCCTACTGCACTTGAACTGGCCGGGGTTCCTGCCAAAGGTCTGCCCGGTTCAAGCCTCTCTTATTTGTGGGCTTCCGGCAAGCCCACGGAGCGAACTATTTTTTGGGAGCATGAGGGCAATAAGGCAATGCGAAAAGGCCATTGGAAACTTGTTAAGGACCTGGAAGATGCATCGTGGGCACTATACGATCTGGCTGCAGATCCATGTGAAGTGAATAACCTCGCTACTGTAAAACCTCAGATGTTGCAGGATATGTTTACTGCGCAACAAAGATGGGAAAAAGAAGTGGGCGTGAAACCGGTCAGGAGGGGATCCTCCAATGAATGACCGAATGCAATACTTCCTAAAATGGGTATATTGTTGAAGGAACCGGTCATCAATCCCCAATAAATCAGACAAATATGAAAAGAAGAAATTTCATAACGGGTTCAGCCGCTGCGGCTGGCTGGCTTTTGCTGCCTTCGTACGTGCTGGGAAAATCATTTGGACATGTTGCGCCCAGCGATAAAGTGAACCTGGCTTGTTGTGGAATTGGCAACAGGGGCGGAGAGATCATCAAAGCATTGCATAAGACAGGGCTCGTGAACATCGTTGCGTTGTGTGATGTAGACATGGGTGCTCCCCACACCCTGGAGAACATGAATGCATTCCCCAATGCCAAAAGATTCAAGGATTTCAGGGAGATGTTTGACAAGATCGGTAACGAGTTTGATGCCATTACCGTTGGTGTACCTGATTTCTCCCATTTTCCGTTGACCATGCTGGCCATGAACCAGGGTAAGCATGTATATGTGGAGAAGCCCATGGGCCACAGTTTTAATGAAGTAGAGATCATGATGCGGGGTGAAAAGAAGTATAAAGTGGCTTGTCAAATGGGTAACCAGGGCCACTCTGAAGAAAATTATTTCCAGTTTAAGGCATGGACGGAAGCAGGGATCATCAGGGACGTCGCAAAGATCACGGCCTTCATGAATAACAGCAGGCGTTGGCACGGTATGAAAGTATCTGATTTCCTTCCATCTCAACCTGTTCCTGAAACCCTGGATTGGGATAAGTGGCTTACTACCGCATCGTATAAAGCCTATAATAAAGGGTATGTCAATGGGGAATGGAGGTCATGGTTTGAATTCGGCAACGGAGCCTTGGGCGACTGGGGTGCGCATCTTTTTGATACTGCCCATCAGTTCCTGGACCTCGGTCTGCCTACCGAAGTGGATCCGGTTTTTATGGAAGGCTATAGCCCGCTGATCTTCCCGCAGGCATCCACATTGCTGTTCAAGTTCCCCAAACGGAAGAACATGCCGGCACTCGATCTTACATGGTATGATGGATTCAATAACCAGCCCCCCATACCGGAAGGGTACGGCGAAGAGGTAAGGGCTGGCAATATTCCCGCGCCGTCTAACGGCAATGTAAACACGAAAAGATCCCCCGGTAAGATCATTTATGGCAAGGACCTCACGTTCAAGGGGGGATCACATGGTTCGGCCCTCGAGATCATCCCTGCGGATAAGGCGAGAGACATGGCTTCCAGTTTACCCGTTGTACCGAAGAGTCCATCCAATCACTTCGCCAATTTCCTGAAAGCTTGCAAGGGCGAAGAGAAGTGCCGTTCATCGTTTGATGTAGCAGGACCGCTCTGCCAGGTCATGGCATTGGGTGTGTTGGCACAGAGGCTGAATACGAAACTGGTCTTTGACGCGAAGAAAAACAAGATCACCAACAATGCAACCGGAAACGAACTGCTGGCAGGGCCTCCGCCAAGGAAAGGCTGGGAGCAGTACTATAAAATGTGATCCATGTCGAGGTCATTTCGTTTTTTTCTGGTTGCGCTGATGCTGTTCGCGACCTTGGACATGATGGCACAGGAGGGGCCTATTGTTCCCCAAGCTGAGATGGAGCGAATTTTTTCAGAGATCAGAACGCCATTCAAGTACGGGATCGTGTTCCGGCATCCGGATACGACCAAACTGATCGATAGTCCCACAATTTTCCGCGTGGGCAACAAATGGTATATGAGTTATATAGTGTTTGATGGCAAAGGCTATGAAACCTGGCTGGCCGTCAGCGATGACCTGCTGAACTGGAGTTCCAAAGGAAGGCTGATGTCGTTCACCCAGAATACCTGGGATGCCAACCAGAAAGGCGGTTACATGGCACTGGTTGACATCACATGGGGCGGCTCTTATGCGCCCCGCAAGTACCAGGGAAGCTACTGGATGTCGTACCTCGGTGGTGCCACCGAAGGCTATGAAGCCGGCACTTTGGGCATAGGCATGGCAACGGCTTCCACTGTGGAGAAAGCGGTGGAATGGAACAGGCTGGCCAGGCCTGTTTTGCTTCCCGGCGATGCTGATGCGAGATGGTTTGAAAAGAAGACCATCTACAAGAGTTCCGTTATCATAGATGAAGACAGAAAGACTGGCTATCCTTTCGTGATGTATTATAATGCGATTGGAGACACGGCCGGTTATGAAAGCATTGGCATGGCTGTTTCGAATGATATGAAGACCTGGAAAAGGATGGGTGCAAACCCCGTGATCACCAGATATAAAGGCATCTGTGGCGATGCGCAGATCGTCCGGATAGGGCATCTGTATGTGATGTTCTACTTCGGTGCTTTCTGGAAGCCGGGTGCTTTTGAACGGTTTGCCTGTTCTTCTGATCTCGTACATTGGACTGACTGGACCGGAGCCGACCTGGTCTCATCATCGGAAGATTATGATCAGACCTATGCCCATAAACCCTGGGTCATCAAATGGAAAGGCACCGTTTATCATTTTTACAATGCTGTAGGAACTAAAGGACGTGTTCTTGCCCTTGCCACCTCTGAACCCCTTAAAGAAGTGGAAATAAATTAATCTGGCGGGATATATGGTATAGCGGGGATCACGGACTACCATAGTACTCCTTCGTGTATAGCTAACAGTGATGAGCAGGCTTGTCCGGATTTTACCGTTCATCCAAAAAATGGGCTGAGATAGCTGTCTTAGTTTCTACATTTAACGCACATTTAAAAAACATGCGACTCGACATCAAGAACCTGAATAAGCGCTATGCGAATGGCGTACATGCCATGAATGATATTACCTTTTCCATCGAAAAGGGAATGTTTGGATTACTGGGCCCCAACGGCGCAGGTAAATCCACACTCATGAGAACACTGGCCACGCTGCAAGATGCCGATAGTGGATCGGTCACCCTGGGAGATATCGACGTGCTGAAGGAGAAAGACAAGGTCCGCAGCATCCTGGGGTACCTCCCGCAGGAGTTTGGTGTTTATCCCCGCACATCAGCCTCTGATCTTCTCCATCACCTGGCGATCCTAAAAGGTTTTGATAAAGCGAAAGAACGTTCGGAGATGGTGGATTACCTCTTGCAAAAAGTCAACCTCTATGAGCATCGTAAGAAAGCGGTGAGCGGATATTCAGGCGGTATGCGCCAGCGCTTTGGTATTGCCCAATGCCTGATCGGCAGCCCCAAGCTGGTGATCGTGGATGAGCCTACCGCCGGCCTCGACCCCGGGGAGCGCAACAGGTTCTACAACATCCTTAGTGAGATCGGGGAGCAAACCATCGTGATATTATCCACCCACATCGTGCAGGATGTGAGGGAGCTCTGCGTCAACATGGCGATCATCGACCAGGGCAAGCTGCTCTACAGTGGAACCACCGATGATGCACTAGCCATGATCAGCGGAAAAGTATTCGCCAAGCGCGTGGAGAAAACGGAACTTGGCCATTACCAGGGACAGTATAAAGTGATCAGCAACAAACTCGTGAGCGGGAAACCCCAGATCCACGTGTTTTCCGAGCAACACCCGGACAATGGATTCGTTGCTGCTGAAGAAACCCTGGAAGACGTGTTTTTCTCCAAACTCAACTCGCTGATCTAAACCCAACGCCATGTTTAAATTCATCAGGTACGAATGGCGACATTGGTTAAGGTCGCCCATGCTCTGGATTTTTCTGTTTATCAATACCCTGCTTGTTTTTGCCGCGGTTTCATCCGACGAATTGACCATCGGAGGGGGAACTGGCAGTGTCCATAAGAATGCGCCTTACGTTATCCAGCAGTATTACGGCGTTTTTTCACTGCTATGCCTGTTGATGACCACGGCCTTCATGACCGCCGCCGCCAACCGGGATTTTAATTCCGGCATGTACCAGTTTGTATTCACATCGCCCATCAGGAAATACGAATATTTTTATGGCAAGTTCATAGGGGCTGTAACCATAGCGATGATCCCGTTGCTCGGTGTTTCGCTGGGTGCGCTTCTTGGACCGCTCATGCCCTGGGTAGAACCCGAACGTTACGGTGGGGCGAACCTGTCGGCACATCTGCAGGGTATCGTTTCCCTTGCCATTCCCAATACCATCATCACCGGTGTGTTCGTATATGGACTTGCCGTCATCTTCAGAAACAATATCGTTTCATTTGTGGGCTCCATGGTGATCCTGCTCTTGTATGTGATCAGCCAGGGGTACACCCGGGATATCGAAAAAGAATGGTTGGCGAATCTGCTCGATCCCTATGGCGGACAGCCGCTGAACCTCGCCGCCAAGTATATGACCGTGGAAGAGAAGAATGCGCATGCCGTTCCTCTGGGCGGGCATTTCCTGGTCAACAGGATCATCTGGGTGTCTATCAGCCTGTTTGCGCTGTTCGGTTTTTATACCAGGTTCTCTTTCAGCATCCGCAATGAACGCAGCCGGAAGAAAAACAACCCGGAACCCGAAAGCCCGCTCGCGTCTAATGCAGAAATGAGGACCTTCGAAGCAAAACAGGGCAGGCGTTATGGCGCTGCCACGCTTTGGCATATGATCCGGTTCGAAACCCTGTCCATCTTTAAGAACCAGACCTTCATCATCATCGTACTGATCGGCCTGCTGAACATGATCGGGAGCATGACAAGTTTCTCCGGGCTCTATGGCAGTACCTATTACCCGGTCACCTACAGTGTCGTTGATCTGATTCGTGGGTCGTTCTACCTGTTCCTGGTGGGTATCGTTATCTTTTATTCCGGCGTGCTGGTGTGGAAGGAAAGAGATGCACATATTTCGGAGATCAATGATGTCACCTCGGTCCCGACCTCTTTCATGTTCATATCAAAACTGGTGGCCGTGCTTGCCAGTATTTTCATGGTTATGTTATCTGCCATCCTGGTGGGCGTCATTGTGCAGGCCCTGAACGGTTATACCCGTTTCGAACTCGGTCAGTATGCATTCAGCCTGCTGGTGGATGATATGCTCTCGTTCTCTTACATTTTGGTAGTGGCGTTGCTGTTCCATTACCTGATCAATAACCGGTACATCGCCTATTTCGCGTTCGTTGCTTTCCTGATCCTCAATCTCTTCGTCTGGGATGTATTGGAAGTGGAGAGCAACATGGTGAAATATGCATCTACCCCCAGTGTTACGTATTCCGATATGAATGGTTTCGGGCCTTTTCTCAAAGGAATGTTCTGGTTCCACAGTTACTGGATCCTGGCGACTGTGATCTTGGCCTTTCTGGCCTTTGCGTTTTATATCCGGGGAAAGGATACGGCATTCAGGAAAAGGCTGGTCATGGCTGGGGAGCGGCTTAAGGCAAACAGGATCGCCCTGGCCTCCGTCATCGCATTGTTTTTGGCGGTAGGGGGCTGGGTCTATTACAATACGCAGGTGCTGAATAGATATGATACCGAAGATGAAACTCAAGAACTCCAGAAAAGTTATGAGCTGACATATAAGAAATACGAAGGCATGGCCTGGCCACGATGGGTAAGCCTCGATTACCAGATCGATATCGATCCATATGGGCGGAATTTATACATATCAGCAAGCGGTACGGTAGTGAACCGGACGGACAAAGCGATACCCGCCTTGCATTTTACCCTTCCTTCGGAAATGGACACCATGGATATCGATATAGCGGGAGCCAAAATGACTTCTATCGACAAACGGCTATTCTACAGGATATATCAACTGGATAAGCCATTGGCGCCAGGGGATTCCATGACCATCCGCGTCAGGACCAGGAAAGAAACCAGGGGATTTGAGAATCAGGTCTCGTTCCGGCAACTCACCCATAACGGCACGTTCTTCAACAATTCCGATATCATGCCCCGGTTCGGCTACCAGCGCGAAGATGAGCTGGCGGATAAGAACAAGCGTAAAAAGATGGGCCTGCCCGCCAGGAGGAAACTGCCGCCACTGGATGATAACAATATGAAAGCACGTCAGGGAACGTATTTCAATATGGATGCCGATTTCGTGAATGTGAAAACCGTCATTAGCACCAGTGATGACCAGATTGCCGTTGCCCCGGGGTCACTGAAAAAGGAATGGAAGCAGAACGGCAAGCGATATTTTGAATATGAACTGGATCATCCTTCACTGAATTTCTATTCGTTCATTTCTGCGAGGTATGAAGTGGCCAGAGAGAAGTTCAACGGCATTGATATCGAGGTGTATCATATCAAAGAGCATGCGTATAATGTGCCGAATATGCTAGCCAGCATGAAGAAGTCGCTGGACTACTATACCCGGAATTTCGGGCCCTACTATCATAAACAATGCCGCATCATTGAATTCCCGCGCTACGCTTCTTTTGCCCAGGCTTTCCCGGGCACCATGCCCTACAGTGAGGGTGTCGGGTTCATTACGGACTTGCGTGATGTTAAGGAAGATGATATCGATGTAGTGTATTATATCGTTGCCCACGAGATGGGCCACCAGTATTGGGCCCACCAGGTGATCGGCGCAGAGATGAGGGGTTCTGAAATGTTGTCGGAATCCTTTGCCCAGTATTCCGCACTGATGGTCATGGAGAAGGAATATGGCAGGGATAAGATGAATAAATTCCTGACCTATGAGATGGATGGCTACCTGAAGGGGAGGTCTGCCGAATTGGAGGCGGAACGTCCGTTGATGCAGACCGAGAACCAGGGGTATATACACTATCAGAAAGGATCGGTCGTATTGTATTACCTGAAGGAAATGATCGGCGAGAAGAATATGAACAATGCCCTGCAGGAATTGATCAGGGACCATGGTTACAAGGGACCGCCGTATCCAACCTCAGTGGCTGCAGTCAATGCATTCAGGAAATATACGCCGGATTCACTGCAGTACCTGATCGATGACCTTTTCGGCAATATCACGTTGTTCTCGAACAAGGTGGTGAAAACGAGTTATAAGAAAGTGGGTAATGAATACGAAGTGAGCATGACCACCAGCTCGGAGAAATTTCGGGCCGATTCGCTGGGCAAGGAAACGGCCGTTCCGGTAAACGACTTTATCGATGTTGCGGTTTTTGCTGAGGCCAGAAACAAAAAGAAGTTGGGGAAACCATTGGTCATGAACCGGGTGAAGATCACAAAGCCGGAGAATATATTCTTATTCAGGGTGAAGCAAAAACCAGCTCAGGTGGGTATTGACCCTTACCAGTACCTGGTTGACCGAATTCCGGTGGATAATACCAAGAAGGTAGGGGATGAATAAAGGCGGCGACACTACCTGAAATTCCTTGCTCCCGGAATAACCCTGCTGTTGTCATGGTCTTGATTGCCCGGCTTGTTGTGCACCGGTAGCGGCGCTCGTTCATCTGCCCTTGACAGGGTTTGTACAGGAATGTTTTCGTTTTGCGAGGGAGTGAGGTGTCTTAGCAGCTTTGAGAAATCATGGCAACGGCTTACGATCACATGGATCACATCGCCTTCCTGCTGAAGTTTGCCTTCTGCCATGATCAGCTTCGATTGAAGGATCAGTTTTCTGTATCTATCAAAAATGTTTTGAAAGATGACGAGATTGGCATATCCCGTTTCATCTTCAATGGTCATGAAGCAGACCCCTTTTGCCGTACCGGGTCTTTGCCTCACCAGAACAAGGCCTGCCACTTTCACCGCATCACCATTTTTTACTTTTCCGAGTCCTGCTGTTGTGGTTATATGCAGCATGGATAACTTCTCCCTGATAAAATGAACGGGGTGGCCTTTCAGGGATAATGAAGTGGCAGCATAATCGTGTACTACATGTTCTGCGTCAGACATTTTAGGAAGCCTGGAAGATCCTTCCGTATCATGATGCACCTGGTCTTTGAATATTCCTATGTGGTGGTCTTTCGTAGTAACTTCCCAAAGGGCTTCCCTGCGGTCCAACTCCAGGGAACGGAATGCATCGGCATCAGCAAGGCGTTCCATAACGGCATTTGATATGCCCATTTGCCGGACCTCCTGGATATGATTGATTATATTGTTTCTGCGGGAAATGAACGCCTGCATGTCTTCTTCCCTTAATCCACTGACCTGACGAAAGCCCAGACGTACTGCATGATATTTTCCTGATCTTTCTTCCAGGCTATTGTCCCAGTGAGAATAATTGATGTCCACCGGCCTGATGATAACGCCATGTTTTTGGGCATCGATCACAATTTGCGCAGGCTGGTAGAAACCCATGGGCATGCTGTTCAATAAAGCGCATGCAAAGATATCCGGATAATGATACTTGATCCACGACGATACATAAACCAGTTGGGCAAAACTGGCGGCATGGCTTTCGGGAAAACCATAGCTGCCAAATCCCTCCAGTTGTTTGAAGACCCTTTCAGCATACTCATGGTCATAGCCTTTCTCAGTCATGCCCCGGATCATTTTGGCATGGAACTTACTCACCAGGCCCTTTGCTTTGAAGGTGGCCATACTTCTCCTCAAGCCATCCGCTTCTGCAGGGGTGAATCCCGCTGCTACAATGGCTATCTTCATCGCCTGCTCCTGGAAGAGGGGGACACCAAGTGTTCTGCCCAGTATATCTTCCAATTCTTTTGAAGGGAATGTTACTGGTTCTTCCCCGTTCCGACGCCGTAAATATGGATGAACCATGTCCCCCTGGATAGGACCGGGTCTGACAATGGCAACTTCGATCACAAGGTCATAAAAACACTTCGGTTTGAGTCGGGGTAGCATGGATTGCTGGGCACGACTCTCAATTTGGAAAACACCAATGGTGTCGGCACGGCAGATCATCTCATACACACCCGGATCATCTTGTGGAATATTGGCCAGGGTGAGGTCAAGGCCATATTTTTCTTTAGCCAGTTCGAAAGATTTACGGATGCAGGTCAACATGCCCAAGGCGAGCACATCGATTTTCATGAATCCCAATGCATCAATATCGTCCTTGTTCCATTCAATGCAGGTCCGGTTTTCCATCCTTGCATGGAGGATGGGACATAATGCTGATAGCTTTCCCTCAGTGATCACAAAGCCACCGGTATGCTGACCCAGTTGCCTCGGGAAGCCCATGTACTCGCCGGTTAATGTAAGCACGTTCTTTAGATGCTTATCCCCTGGGTTCAGTCCAAGTTCCTTAAGCAGTTTTCCCTCGAACCAGTCATCGGTGTACGACCACACTGATTTTGACAGTTTATTGATGGTGTCAACGGATAGTCCCATTGCCTTGCCTACATCCCTGATAGCCCCCCGCTGATGTTGTTGGGTTACAGTGGCAACTATAGCGGCACGGTCACGCCCATACTTCCGGTAGATGTACTGGATCACTTCCTCGCGCCGCTCATGCTCAAAATCCACGTCAATATCTGGAGGTTCATTGCGTTCAGCGGAAAGAAATCTTTCAAATAAAAGGTCGAATTTCTCGGGATTCACAGATGTGATGCCCAGGCAGAAACAAATGGTGGAATTCGCAGCAGAACCACGACCCTGACAGAGGATACCCCGATTCCTGGCAAACCTGACGATATCATATACGGTCAGGAAATATGGGGCATAATTCATCTGGTCAATGAATGCCAGTTCATAGTTGATGGCATTAGCTGTTTTTTCAGGAATGACATCGCCAAAACAGGCATGGGCACCCTGCCAGGCCAGCATGGTAAGTTCTTCCTGGGGAGTCCTTCCGTCGGTGGTGATCTCTTTGGGATACTGGTATTTGAGTGAGTCCAGCGAAAACTGACATAATGCGGAAATATCAAGGCTGTTATGTATGGCCTGCGGGTATTGCCTGAACAGCCGTAACATCTCCTCCTGTGTTTTAAGATGTCGTTCAGCATTTGCTTCCAGTTTGTATCCCGCATTGTGGATGGTGCATTTTTCCCGGATACAGGTGAGCAAGTCCTGCAATTCCCTCCTGGACGGATGGTGGTAATGGACATCATTGGTAGCCACCATGGGAACACCATAGGCAGAACTAAGCTGAAGCAGCCGGAACATTTTTTTCGTATCCCTGCCATGGTAAGTTCTTGTTGCCGCTATGTACATCTTGCTCCCGATCACTTCCTTATACTCGCCAAGGGCTTGTATAAAGCACTTATCGAACTCGTGATATTCATTCAGTTCCTGTGGCGGCAGCACGATGAATACCATATCTTTTGCATATTGATATACATCAGATTTGAAAATGGTGCAGTCGCCTTTTTCGGCACGCATGTTACCTGTGGTCAGTAACGAACAGAGATTGGCATAGGCATCCCGGTTGGTGGGATAGGCGAGAAGACTTGGTCCGTCTGAAAGATCCAGCCTGCAACCCGGTATGATGCTGATGTTTCTTGTTTTAGCAGAAGCGTGTGCCCTGACAATACCTGCTAACGTATTTCGGTCCGTAATGGCAATGCGTTGATATTCCAATGCTGCAGCTTCATCGATCAGTTCTTCCGGGTGCGAAGCGCCGCGTAGAAAACTGAAATTGGTGGTCACTTGTAACTCCGTATAATCCATGCCAAGTTTTTATGAAAAAAGACCATGAATGAACCACTTGTACGTTTTCTGTTCATCGTAGTGACCCGACCTGAACAGCCAGTATCTTTTACCCTCTTCATCTTCCACAGCGTAGTAATCCCGGTGCCTGCCCCTTTGGATCCACCATTCCTGTTCAACGCGTTCAGGTCCATCCGCTTTAATGATCTTATGCCTTTTTCCCTGGTAGTTGAAGAACATAGGGGGATAGTCTGGTATCGGTGCCGTCACTTCGATCAGTTCAGGTGGTGAGAGTACATAGAGTGGTCTGGCAGGATTAGATTTCCAGGCATGTGTTGTCTGTTCTGATAAAGAACCTGCTGCTTTGTAAGACTTTTCCGGCAAATGATGTTCTGCTGGTAAAAAACGGGAAATCGCAACCACGTCCCTGCTGGCCATTAGCCTGTCGTACAACTCCGAAACCCTTTGGTCATGCAATCCACCACCGGCCGACTCCCAAATTTTTTCCTGGCCGGAAGGAAGGTCTTCGACCACAACTGCCGAAACGGAGAATACTTCAATACCCGTACCGGGCCGGATCGTTGAAATATCGTTCTCGAAAAGTTTAAAGAGGTGTTCTGCATGGTGGGATGGACTGTTGGTGCTGATGGCAATCTCGCTGGTCTTTCCATCTTCTCGGTAGCATCTGAACATGCATTTTCGCAATCCTTTCTGTTCCATGGTAAGTCTGTGGCAAATGGTTTCCAGTAGTTTTTGCAGGGCTATTTCAATCCCTTTCCTTGTTTGGATGGGTTCCATGGAACTGAGTCTTTCTTCATAAGGTTCAACCGGAACGATGAATGGGATGATCTCTGCTTCAATACCAAAACCCTGGTTCAGCCTTTTGATGAGCGTGTCCCCAAACCTTCTTTTTAAAGATGACCTTGTCAGGTTAAGGAGATCCCTGATTTCTTTAAGGCCAAGTTTATGCAGGCGTTCAGTGATACTTGGTTCAAGCCTCATGGACTCCGGTGGTAATGACATCATGTTTTCGGAATACAGGTCATTTTCAATGATCTGAGAAGGCCGGGCGTAATGGGCCAGGGCCCAGGAAGCACCGATAGTGTCTGCTATGGCAGTTTTTACATGGTAACCCAGTGTTTGTATTTTGCTGGTGATCTCATTCACATAAGATTTTTCCCCGCCCCATAAATGAGTACATCCCGTTATATCAAGGATCAAACCATCGGGTGGATCAATGGATACTACCGGTGTGAACCGGATGGCCCAATGGGCAAAACGGTTTAACAGTTTTCCTTCCAGGTGGGGAATGTTATCAAGGACTTCAAGTGAAGGGATCAGGGCCCTTGCATCGGCTAACGACATGCCCTTTTCCAGTCCCAGGGAGGAAGCAACAGGATTTAAGGCCGTGATCACCATGCGCCCATTCGAAGGCGTTGAGAGTATAAATGGAATGGTCCTCAAATGGGGGTCCCGATTGCTGAACCAATCTGTGGACAGGCAAAAAAACCATATGGATAAAAAACGCCGTTGCATATCATCCTGTTTTCCGTTGGGGTATGTAAAGTTGTTTTTCAGCAATGCCGACCAGGTTAAATTTTCCATAGGCCCATTCAACATGCCAGCTGCCGGGCTTCCCATTTCGGATCTTGTTGAGGTCAACCTGCCAGCGTGGAAAGCCTACTCCGGGCAAATTATCCATACTGCTGCTGCTCAAAGGGGTGATCTTCCAGCGGCTGATGGATGCTGTGGTATTTAAATTCCTGGGATGATCCCGTATAATAAAACCCGTTACCCCGCTTTTTTCTACGGCCAGTTGGAATTTTCTGGAGGTGTTGAAACTAAGGTCCTTCAATTCCGCAATGACCGCATTTATACCATTGCATTGAAGTGCTTCTTCCATCGCCCATAAAACATCTTTCTCCCTTTTCATTTGAACGAAAAGGATACGCTCCGGATCTAGTCCAAAGCTCTTCAGGGCAGGCGGGAAAACATGTTGTGATATGCCTATCCACATGGATGCGCCTCCATTCCTGTTCAAAGAAGAAAGTATGCCCGAAATAAAACCTTCTGCAGCAGCCAGGTCTTCTTTCCCTTCACAAACGAACTCATGGATGGCAGCCAGGGGGAAGGTTTTTTGGGGAAAGGATGCATTTATTTCCTCTAACCCCAACGGGTCGGCCTGCATATTCTGAAGGGGTTTGTAACCCTGCAGGGGGAGGATATCCTTTTGGAGTTGGGCTATGATATCGGCTTTAGGTCCTGTCATTTTGCTCCCCGTATAAAATACCGGGAATGCAAAATACTAAAAAATTTAGTAAACAAGGGTTAAAATATGTGCAAGAGGAAAATTGGTGTTTTATGGCAACCTGTTCAAAAAAGGAGAAGGTGATTATACCCTGTAATGATCCGCCTTCCAGATGTTGATCAATTTCTTGATCTGTTTGGGACCAAGGTTCTCTCGGGCAGCCTGCTCCGCCAGCTCAGCGAATTCTTCATCGCTTGCAAATCGTAACGCAATGATCTGATGTATGGTCAGGGGATGGCTTAGACGTTTACCGGTAAGCAGGTAATACCTGAAGGTTTCTTCGGCCCTTATGGCGCGGTCCTGGGCTTTGAGGGCAAATGACCTTGCAAAGAAAGCAATGCTGGTTACAATCAATACCAGGGCTAAAAAAAGCCAGGGCATAAGTTGACTGATGTTATCGTCTTTCAGCAAATTGACGATCGATCCGATCAGCACGATCAGTAATGATCCAAATGTTACAAAATGGAAGAGTGGCACATACTGTGCGTGATTGTCGGCGTTTTGTTGTTCGTTTGCCATGGGGATAAAGTTGAAATCAGGAATGGAGTTTTACCGATTGAATATAGTCAACAAATGGTTGAACTTAAGAATAATTGATTTATCCCTGTTAAAAAAAACTGCCCCAGGTTAACCCCAGGGCAGTGATATCAGATGCGGCTGTATTTGTCCTTCCCCTGACCGTTGCTCCTGATGCGCGGTAACACCAATGGTAACCGTAGTGCCACCATTTGCTGTGGCTGGCGTTGTGGCATTGACAAGGTCAGATGAGAATACGCGTCCTGGCACTACATGGTAGGTCAGGATCGAAGCCAGGGTGTTGGGAGCCGCTGCGTTGATGGCTGCAACGTCAGGAAAACCGGCAGCGATGAATGCTGCATTGGTTGGTGCAAACACAGTGAAAGGACCCTGGCTTTGCAAAGTGTCTTGGAGGTTTGCTCTAATAACTGCGGATTCCAGCAGGGTAAGGTTTGCTCCAGCAACTACTTGTGCGGTAATGGTTGGCGTAGCAGGCATTTTATCTTCATCTTTGTCACATGATTATACAGCAAATGACAGAACAGCAAAAGCGAGTACGGCGAATAAGTTTCTTGATTTCATAGAATTCTTGTTTGATAGTTTATAGCCCTTTTGTTTAATTTTTATGCCTTTAAAATTAAGCAAGAGTTTCGTTATCTGGTTCGCGGATTGTTGAAGAATTTTACAAATAGCACTGTTAATGTTTAGATTGTTTAGCTTTAAACACAGAGGTGCAGTGAAATAGGTCATCGGGAAAATCTCTCTTTCTGACTTACCAGGGGGCCTAGGTATCTAATAGAAAAATCGAATTGTACTACTGTAATTATCAATTATATATTGGCAAGGCGTTGTTCAAAGCTACCATCCATTCATTGTATAAGTTCTCTTCCAGCGTTCTGACCTTTTCCATAATCTTGACCGGATGTTCAAAAAAAATACCTATACCCGATTCCATTTCCTTCAGATGTTCTGTTTCTTCGATAATGATCGATTTGACATTAACCCTGGAGTTAAAGTCTGTTAGAAATTGCTGGTAGATGGGGTACATGTCATCTGCTCTTACCTCTATCGCGTATGTGACCAGCAGGTAAGCGCCGTACTTCAGGCGTTCACCACTGAGTTCGTATTCTTTTTTGAGCAGTTTGCAGATCTGGATATCCAGCTGATCGAGGTACCTGATACTCTTTGATGGTGCCAACAGGTATTTTGCTTCATAAGTGGTTAAAGCCTCAGTCGATAACTTCGCCAACTGCTTCTTTAGGTAATACCCATGTCGTGCTTCCTCAGCCGCATGTTTTAAGATGATCTCCGTCACCAGATATGGATGCTGGCATCTTGATATCTTTTTTGCGCCGCAGTTCTCCATAAATGACAACGTGTTCAACCACTTTGCATGCAAGGCGTCATCCGGAATGATATGTGCTAAGAAATGGGGTAGCGTATTGTTCATGCTCTTATAGTTTTTTGGCCGAAGGCCTCTGTTTTTTATGATTTTGCGCGGGTTGTCATATGAGCAGGTGTTCCTTTATCCTAAGGAATAATTCGTCCATCTCTTCATCTGTATTGAAACGATGTATACTGAAACGTATCCGCTCTGTTCCGGATTTGACAGTCGGTGATAGGATCGCTTTTACGCCGAAATCATGTTGTTGAAGATGGTTGGCAAGTGACCTTAGTATTTCACTGCTGGAGTAAAGAACTTGAATCGGGGAGTCATTCAGTTTCCAATTGAGGTGGTTCAACTGCCTGGCCTGTTTTTGGAAATAATTAATTCGATTCGCCAATGCAGAGATCATGTTGTTATCCAGCATGCCATAATGCTTCTGGATGAGATGGTAGGAGAAGGGAGGCAGAGCAGTTGTATATATAAACGGGCGTGAATAATTGATGAGGACTTTGATCAGATCCTTACTTCCCAGCACCACGGCGCCGTGAAGCCCAATGGCTTTTCCAAAGGTGACTACACGGGCAAAAACAACTGATTCAAGCCTATATTCGGATACCATCCCTTTACCCACATCTCCTTTCACTCCAACAGCGTGCGCTTCATCAACAATAAGGTAGGCGTTTGCCGCCTGGCAATAGTCTGATATATGTTGAAGTGGAGCAATATCACCGTCCATCGAGTAAATGGATTCAACGATAACAAAAATATTTGATCCTTCTTTTTGTGCTTGACGGACTTCAGTCAATATATGTTCTAAGCTTTGCAGGTCATTGTGTCTGAATTTATGCCTGTGGGCCCCCGACAAACGAATGCCGTCAATAATACTGGCATGAATAAATTCATCATGAATGATAATGTCATTCCTGGTAACAACACTGGTAATGAGACCCAGGTTAGCCGTATAACCGGAATTGTAGAGAAGCCCGGCATCAGCTCCATGAAATCGGGCGAGGAAATCTTCTGTTTCGGTTGCAATAGGGTGATTGCCCGATATCAGCCTCGATCCCGTTGCACCATGGGGCAGTGTTTGGCCTAATGTGTTGTTGTCATATGTTGATGCAGAAAGACCAAGATAGTCGTTCGAACAAAAGTCTATTTTGCCATAGAGATCGGGTAATTCCCTGTATGTATCTTCCCTGAGTTTCTTTTCTAAAAGCGCTGTCAGAAATGGGGCGGTCATTGTCTCATGTTTTGAATACTGGAGTCTTTGTCGTTTAAAGCCAGCTCATTTGGGAGGCAAATATACCTGATCGCGTCTTACAGTCGAAGGGTAATCCAGTAATATAGCTTCTCTTTCTATGTTGAATATTGAAAATGAAGAAATGCTTGAGAAATCTAACTGGAATCAATCTCCATTTGCGACCTTGATCCGGCTTAACTGCTCGGCCCGCCGCCTAATTTCCGGTTCCTTCATTGTAGAATATAAACAGCCCCTCTTTACCAGCCACTACAACATCTTTTCTTCCGTCATTTTGCAGATCGGCAATCTGGAAATAGATTCCTGTTCCTTTTCCTTCACCAAATTTTCCATAAGAGATGATCTGTTTCGTAAAGGATTCTCCATTCCATTGGTAATAGTATAACCCAAGCGGATCGTTAGCCCCGGGGTCTCCGTTGTTATGCGCTCGGTAACGTTTCCCCGTAATTAATTCCGGTTTACCGTCATTGTCCAAGTCGTCCCACTCCATGGTATGAAACTGGGAGTTGTTCAAATCTATCGGATGTGTTTTCCATACTCTTTTGTTATCTGCATTTTTCGATTGTTCGTACCAGTAAAGTCCATAATCGTGCGCCTTTCCGGCGATAAAATCGTTTGCCCCGTCTCCGTTAATGTCCGTTACAATGATGGGTATGCTGGCGGCCTGTAGATCGAGTTCAGGATGAAAAATCCATGTTTGTTTAAATGGTTGTACTGGGGCTTCAAGCCATCCATTGTCTAAAATCAAATCAATTCTCCCGTCATTGTTCAGATCACCTGCCCCCAGTCCATGTGACTGGCGACTCCAGATTTCGTAAGCTGTAAAAGTGCCCGTGCCCTTGCCTTGTGCATCCAGGTTTAATTTAAAGACCTTTAAAGGCTGCCCCGGATTGTTAGAAACGATTTCCTGTTTTCCGTCACCATCGATATCCCAAGCCCTTGTAGTTTCTACATTACCTGTTTTCCCGATGATGATATTTTTCCATGTGCCCTTATTATTCCCCGGATTCCTTCTCCAGTAGATGGCAGAATCCGTCCACCCGCCGGTGATGAAGTCGGTCCATCCGTCACCATCCACATCCATGGGTATGGTGGAAAAGTCGTCATAATACTCGCCAAAACGACTTGGACTTCCGATATAATGACGTTTTAAGAACCCCGGG
>Ga0315904_10003974_pt1 | contig 21392 bp, 18 predicted proteins | sample LakEriMetagenome_6_FD_203529 | JGI IMG/M metagenome (GOLD analysis project Ga0315904, IMG submission 203529) | Freshwater fungal communities from buoy surface, Lake Erie, Ohio, United States - Buoy 12 MA120 | ecosystem: Environmental > Aquatic > Freshwater > Lake | place: USA: Lake Erie, Ohio...
CCCAGATGGCCAGGAGACGTTCCTTCTGGCGCGGAGCGTCGATCGGCGGTCCAAGGAACTGGCGATGCACGAGAAGTTCATCGGCCACATGCAGACGGGCCTCGTAAAGCTCAAGGCCGCAGCCGAGTCGGGCCGGCTTCGCGACGAGACGCTGGCCGGCGAGCGGCTGGGTCGGCTGAAAGAACGCTTCTGGCGGGCATCGCAGGCATTCGACGTCACGATCAGGAAGCTGCCGCAGCCGATCGGGAAACAGCATCTGGAAGTAACCTGGGTCCGCAACGAGAAGTTCCACGAATGGTCGCAGCTGGTCGATGGCTGCTACCTCCTGCGGACGAATCTCACCGGCGTCGATCCGGCCACGCTCTGGAAGCGATACATCCAGCTCACCGAGGCGGAATGGGCCTTCAGGATCGCAAAGGACGAACTGGCGATTCGGCCCGTGTGGCATCAGAAGGAGGACCGCGTGCGGTCCCACGTGCTCATCTGCTTCCTGGCGTATGCCATGTGGAAGACGCTGGCAGGCTGGATGAAAGGCGCCGGTCTGGGGGATGCGCCCCGCACGCTCCTCTACGAGTTCGCAAAGATCAAAAGCGGCGATATCGTCCTGCCGGCGGAGTCATCCGCTGGCATCCGCACCACAGTGCGATTGCGGCACGTCACGGAGCCAGAGGCCGAGCAGAAGACGCTACTGCACAGGCTCGGGCTGACACTTCCCAGGAGGCTCAGGCGGCTCGACAGCCCCACGCAAATGTAGTGAAGACTTTGACCCTGGATTCACGTGAATCCCGAGCTTTACGCTCCCAAGTGCGTAACTTGGGCTAGCCCAACCGGCTGCACGGGAGCTGGAGCGGCATGGCTTTCGTTGTCGACGGGCGGCCGTGGAGGCCCGCGCGAGGGGGTAAGGAGACGATGCTCCGGGTGGGCAGGCCAGCGCCGCCGCTCAGGTTGCTTGTGGCCGTGGCTACCGTGGCCGTCTGGCTGGCGGCAACGGGTTGGCGCGAGGCCCGCTCCCAGACGAGCGAGGAGTCGGCGCGACTCGGGACGATCGCGACGACGCCGATACCGGAAGCCTTTGAAGGCTCAGAGGACGGCCCCGGCGTCTCCTTCTTCTCCAGGCCGGACGGTCGTGGCAAGGCCGCCGACGGCTCGGTATCGATGTTCAATGACACCGCGCGGCTGCGGATCCTGGGCACGGTTTCCGCGCTGGGGATCTTTTCCACCGACCGGCCGTTCGTTCCGGGCAATCCGTTCTTTCTCGCTCCGGCCTCCCCCTACGGACTCCCCACCAACACCGTCGACATCCATGCCCGCCAGAGCAACCTGACGATGGCGATGGAGGGACCGAATGTCGGCAGTTTCGAGTCGTCGGGAGTGTTGTCGCTCTACCTGATGAACGCCAACACCACGAGCGACACGTATGGCGTGCTTCCTGCGCAGGCGTACGGGCAGCTCGCAAACGACGAGTGGCGGTTTCTGGCCGGCCTCTACTTCGACGTCTTCGCGCCGCGCGATCCGGTCACATTGCCGCTGTCAATGCTGGCCTTCTCGGGCAATCCGGGCACGCGGCGGGCACAGCTGCGAGTGGAGCGTTACTACCGGCCCTCAACCGCGGTCCAGCACATGATCCAGGCGGACATCGGCGAGCCGCTGGCGACCTTCTTCATCAGCAACCAGGTCGGTCCGCGGATCATCGAGGATAACGGCTGGCCGAACGTGGAGGCCCGCTATGCGTTGGGACTGGGAGAGATCGGGAGCCTCGCAGGGGGGCGGCGTGACAGACCTTTCGAGGTGGGGCTTTCCGGGGTCGTCGGTCAGTTGCGAAACACACAGTTGGTTTCCGGCCCGGGCGATCTGATTCCCACGCCCGAGCAACGCCGTTTCGTGACCGACGTGTACGGCGTCGCCGTGGACGCGAAAGCGGCGGTCTCGAAGCGACTTGGAGCGGTGGGCGAGCTCTACATGGGGCAGGGGCTGCGCGAGTACGGGGCGTGCATCGGGCAAGCCTTCAACAGCGCCACCTACGGCCCGGTGCGTTCTCGCGGCGGCTGGTTCGAGGGCTACTGGTTTCTCTCGGATCAAGTCCACATGCACTCGGGATACGGCATCGATTCACCCTACGCCCGCGATCTGGCGATCGCCCAGATATCCGCGAATCAAACATTTTTCAACACCCTGGTGTTCGATATCACGCGGCAGTTTCAGTGGAGCATCGAGGTCGATTACCGGCGGACGAACTACATCGGCAATCCCGGCGCCGGAAACATCCCCTTCGATGCACGAGGGATGATCTTTTACACGCAGTTTCTCTGGCGATTCGGCAACTGAAAGCGGACCAAACGGTGGTGCGCGGTCTCCTCTGGGCCGGCCACACCGGCTTCTCGCTCGGCGAAGGAAAATCCGTTCAATGGCACTTGCGCAGTCATCGCCCGGCTGATCAGCGACGCGTGATTTGCGGAATCATGCCGCACGGGCCCTGTGGCCCGGTCCTGAATCGCCAACCTGTCGCCATTGTGGTCGCTTGAACCACCGGATCACGTGGTGCCGCACCTTCTCGGTGACCGCGGCCAGGGCGGCCTGGGTGATTGACCGCACCGGCAGGAACGCCGGCGGGGCGTCACCGTTCAGCATGAAGACGCCGCCGTGACGCCGGGCGAGGAGAAGGATCGCTGGCAGGGTATGTCAGCGTACAGGATTGGCCGGCGGCAGCGCCGCCACGTCGGAGCGGCCCGGCTGCTGCCCGTGTCCGGGGGCATGCGGAGCCGCCCCACGGTGGGCGGCGGACAAATGATCGACGAACTCACGGCTGGCGTCCTTGAGGACGTACACCTCGCTGGCGTTCTCCGCGGCCCCGTGCGGTCGCACGATGCAGATCACCTCCGCCCGGCCCCCGTGCTGCCGCACGTGGTCGAGCAGGGCCCGTTCGCCGGATGACAGCGCCGCCGGAGCGCCGGCCGCCGGCGCTGGAACACGTTCGCCCGCCGGGGCGGTGGACGCCGTCGGCAGCGCTTCGGCGCGGTCGCGGCGGTCGAAGGCGACGGCCGGCATCTCGGCCGGCATCGCCGGCACGTGCGCCGAGCCGCCGGCACCCGCCGCGACGGCGTCGAGGCCGCCGCTGGGATAGACGTTGCGATAGACGAAGGCCAGCCCCGCCTCCTCGAGCTGCTCGTGGATCGTGGGCAGGGCGGCGAACAGCCCCTCGTTGTCGGCCGGGTCGGCCGCGTTGCACACGCCGATGAGCGTGCCGTCGACAGCGAACAGGCCGCCGCCGCTGCGGCCCTGCACGGGCTGCCCGGCCACTTGGACGTTGGCCGGTCCGAGATACTTGTCAACCGCCGTGATCCGGCTGTGGTGGATCGTCGGGTCGGCGCCGCCGTTGCAGCCGACGGTCACGACCGTCTCACCGGCGGTCGTGCCGCGATCGCTGCCGCCGACCCGCACCGGCTCGAGCGCCGCGTCGGTGAAGATGCTCACCAGCGCCAGGTCGCGCTTCAGGTCCCACGACACCACCTGGCCGGCGACGCCGCGGGGGCCGCCGGGCGCGAAGCAATCGACCTCGATCCGGCCGGCGCCCTGGGAGTCGCGAAAGATGTGGCCGCACGTGAGGATCAGCGCCTCACCCTGCCGGCAGTCGATGACCGTGCCGGTGCCCCACGAACTGCCCTGCGCATCCGCGACCTTGAGGCGGGCCGTCGCCGCCAGGAGCCGCTGCTCGAGCGCCGTCCGCGCGGCGGCGGGCAACGCGGCGGCGGCCACGGGGGCGGCCGGCTCGCGGACGGGGGCGGGCGTGGACCATTCCGGCGGCACGGCGGCCCGGGGCGGCGTGACGATCGGCGTGGCGGCGAGGGCGGCCGCGGGCGTGCGCGACCGGGCAGGCGGTTCGGTGGCCAGCGGCGCGGCGGCCTGTCCGCCCGGCAGCGGCATGCCGGCCAGCGGCTGCTGGGTCGCTGCCGGTGCGGTCGCGGGCGGGGCAACGCCGCCCAACGGGGCCGCGGCCTTGGCAAGCAACTGCTCGAGCTCACCCCGCGTCGTGGCGCCGTTGATGCGGCCGACCTCGTGGCCCTTCACGAGCATCACGTAGCAGGGCACGCCGCTGACACCGAAGCGACGGACGATGTCGAGCTCGCGATCGACGTCCACGTGCCGCACGACCCAGCCGGCCGCGGCGATCTCGTCGATCAAGGGGGCCATCTGGCGACACGGCCCGCACCAGGCGGCGGAGAAGTCGAGCAGCATGGCTTCGCCGGCGGCGGCGGCCGCGGCGGGATTGGCCCGCGCCTGCCCCGCCCAAACGGCGATGGCAAGGACGGCGGCGCCGCAGGCATACAGGCGTGACGATCGGATCATCCTCGAGACTCCACGCGTCCAAACGATGACGGGGCACGGCGGCCTGCAGGCGGCCCGGAGGCTGCCCGCGGGCCGGCGTCACCCGGAAGGGAGCGGGATACTGCCGGGGCCGGCAGACGGCGACAAGGCCACTTTGCTCCCCCGCGCGCTTGCCCAATCGTCCACCTCGACCGCTGTTTCCCCGGTCGCAGGCCGCTTCTACAATCCGCGTTCATCCCGCCCCGCCCGAGCCCGTCACCGCATGGCCGCTTCCTCCGCCCGCCGCATCCTGGTCACGTCGGCCCTGCCCTACGCCAACGGCCACATCCATCTCGGGCATCTCGTCGAGTACATCCAGACCGACATCTTCGTCCGCTTCCAGAAGCTCCGCGGGCACCGCTGCATCTATCTCTGCGCCGACGACACCCACGGCACGGCGATCATGATCCGCGCCCGGGCCGAGGGCCGCAGCGAGCAGGACCTGATCGCCGCGATGCGCGAGGCGCACCGCAACGACTTCGCCGGCTTCCACGTCGCCTTCGACCACTACGGCTCCACCGACAGCCCCGAGAACCGCCGCCTGTGCGGGAGAATCTGGCAGCGGCTGCGGGACCGCGGGCTCGTCGTCTCGCGCGGCGTCGAGCAGCTCTTCGATGCGACCGCCGGCGTGTTTCTCGCCGACCGGTTCGTGAAGGGCACCTGTCCGAAGTGCGGCGCCGCCGACCAATACGGCGACGCCTGCGAAAAGTGCGGCGCCGCCTACGCGCCCGGCGACCTCCGCGACCCGGTGAGCACGCTTTCAGGGACCCGCCCAGAGATCCGCTCGGCTGAGCACCTGTTCGTGACGCTGGAGCAGATGCACGGCTTTCTCGCGACGTGGACCCGCGAGTCGGGGGCCCTCGACCCGCGGATCGCCAACTACCTCGCCGGCCACTTTCTCGGCGAGGAACTCCGCGACTGGGACGTCTCCCGTCCCGCCCCGTACTTCGGCTTCGAGATTCCCGACGCCCCCGGCCATTACTGGTACGTGTGGTTCGACGCCCCGATCGGCTACCTCGCGGCCACCAGCGAGTGGTGCGCGACGCACGGCGGCACGCTCGACGACTGGTGGGGCCGCGGCGGCACGAACACCCCCGCCGCCGAGATCCACCACTTCATCGGCAAGGACATCACCTACTTCCACACGCTCTTCTGGCCGGCGATGCTCGAGGCGGCCGGGCTCGCCCTGCCCACGAAGGTCCGCATCCACGGCTTCCTCACCGTCAACGGCGAGAAGATGTCGAAGAGCCGCGGCACCTTCCTGCTCGCGCGGACGTACCTCGACCATCTCGACCCGGGCATGCTGCGGTACTTCTACGCGGCGAAGCTCGCGGGGGGCATCGACGACATCGACCTCGACCTCGACGAGTTCGCCACGAAGGTGAACGCCGATCTCGTCGGCAAGGTCGTGAATCTCGCCAGTCGCACGGCGCGGTGGCTGGAATCGACCGGGCTGGCGGCCGCCTATCCCGACGACGGCGGCCTGTTCGCCCGCGCGGCGGCCGACGGGGCCGAGATCGCCGCCGCCTACGAAGACTGCGACACCGCCCGCGCCATGCGGGCGATCATGGCGGCTGCCGACCGGGCCAACGCCTACGTCGATGCCGAGCAGCCCTGGAAGCTCGCCAAGGCCGGCCCCGACGCCGCCGCGAAGCTGCAGGACGTGGCCACCGTGGCCCTCAACCTCTTCCGGCAGCTGGCCGTCTACCTGGCGCCGGTGCTGCCGACGCTGGCCGAGCAGGCGGGCGCGCTCGTGGGCGGTCCGATCCGCTCCTGGGAGGAGTCGCAGACGCCGCTCGGAGGCCTGCCGGTGGCGGCCTTTCAGCCGCTCATGAAGCGCGTCGAAAAGACACAGCTCGAAGCCCTGCTCGCCGCGGCGCGGGCGGAGACCACGAAGGACACACCACCCCGGGGAGCCCCGCAGATGGATGCCACACCAGCGACCACGGTCACGGAGGATTCGGGAGCGGCGCTCGCCGCCGAGCCGCTCGCGGCCCAGTGCACGATCGACGACTTCGCAAAGGTCGATCTCCGCGTGGCGCGGATCCTCGCGGCCGAGGAGGTGCCCGAGGCGAAGAAGCTCCTCAAGCTCACCATCAGCCTCGGCGGCGACGCGACGCGGACCGTGTTCGCGGGCATCAAGGGCTTCCACGAGCCGGCAGCCCTCGTGGGCCGGCTGGTCGTGGTCGTGGCCAACCTCGCGCCGCGGCAGATGAAGTTCGGCTTGAGCGAGGGCATGGTGGTGGCGGCCAGCGGCGCCGGCGGCCCAGGTGTCTACCTCCTCGCCCCCGACTCCGGAGCGTTGCCCGGCATGCGGCTCCACTAGCTGTCCGTGGACAAAGCCCTCCATGGCCTTTGTCCACTTGGCCGACCGGTGGAAACGCCGAGGGTTTCCACGGCCGGCATTCCTCGCATCCTGCTCGGGCAGACCTATCCCACAGTCTGTGGGGCGATTCCGGCAGCCGCCAAACGCCCCCTCGGCGTACCTGGAAAGGGAGGCGAGGGGGTCGGCGAACGCTCGACGAGCGTGTGGCCGCCTCGGCCACAGCGAGAAGACTTTTGCCGCCTCCGAGCCGGCGGGCAACTGCTTCGAGTAGAATCGCTCGAAACCTGGGAGTTTGCGTCATGGCCCAAAAAACCATTCTCTTCCCGACCGACTTTTCCACCGCCAGCGACGCCGCGCTGGTCCACGCGGAATCCCTCGCCCGGCAGATGAACGCCCGGCTGTTGATCGTCCACGTCGAGGAGCCGCCCCTGGCCTACGGCGGCGGCGAGCTCTACTACGGCCTGCCCGAGCCGAGTTCCGAGCGGATCCTGAAGATGCTCGAGGACGTGAAGCCCTCCGATCCGGCGGTCCCCTACACCCATCGGCTCACGATGGGAGATCCCGCCGGCGAGGTGGTGCGGATGGCGGCCGACGAGAACGCGGAAATGATCATCCTCGGCACCCATGGCCGCACGGGCATGATGCGGTTCCTGATGGGGAGCGTCGCCGAGGCGATCGTGCGGCAGGCCCCCTGCCCCGTGCTCGTCTACCGCGAGGTCGCGGAGCGACTCGCCAAGAAGAAGGCCGCAGCCACCGCATGACGGCCCGGCCGATCCTCGAACTCCGGGCGTCCGTCCGGAAGCGGATTCGCGACGTGTTCGATGGGCGCGGATTCATCGAGGTCGACACGCCGGTGCTGTCGCGCGAAGTGCTGCCGGAGGCGCACATCGACCCGATCGCAGTGCCGCTCGCCGGCGAGCCGCCCCGGTTTCTCCAGGCCAGCCCCGAGGCCTTGATGAAGCGGCTCCTGGCGGCGGGCGCGGGGCCGATCTATCAGTTCGCGCGGTCGTTCCGCGCCGGCGAACGCGGGCGGCAGCACGACGTGGAGTTCGTCCTTCTGGAGTGGTACGCGCCCGGGACGTCGCTGGCAGACGCGGCAGACATGCTCGAACAAGTCTGCAGGGCGGCGCTGGACACGCAGGGCATCGAACGGGTGTCGTGCCGCGAGGCCTTTCTCGCGCACGCGGGCGTCGATCCGCTCGCGGCGTCGCTCGCGGAGATGCATGCCGCGATCGACCGGGCCGGGATCGCGGTGCCGGCGGCCTGGGAAGCGGCGGCGGCTGCCGACCGCTGGGACCGGGCGTTCGAGATCCTGCTCGCGGAAGTCGTGCAGCCACGGCTGGGCCACGACCGGCCGACGCTCCTCGAAGCCTGGCCGGCATCGCAGGCGGCCTTCGCCCGCCTCGATCCCGAAGCGGGCCGCACCGCCCGGCGGTTCGAGCTCTTCGTGCGCGGCGTGGAACTCGCCAATGGCTGGGAGGAGGAAACGCGGCGCGAGATCGTCGCCGCGCGGATCGCCGCGGCCAACGCCGCCCGCGTGGCCGACGGCCGACCCGCGTTGCCCGAGCCCGCGCGGCTGCTGGCTGCCCACGGCGCAGCGATGCCCGCCGGCGTCGGCGCCGCGTTGGGCTTCGACCGCCTCGTCATGCTCGCCGCCAACGCCGCGTCGATCGACGCCGTGCGGTGCTTTTCCTCGACCGACGCCTGACAGTCACCGCTCGAGCGTGAAGCCCGTCACCAGCCAGCGTTCGATGGATCCGCCCTGCCGCTGCGCACGGCCCGGCTCGACGACCAGCCGCAGCGCCGCCTCTGGCCGGCCGCAGGGGGCGAGCGAGGCGACGACGACCCAGCCCGCCTCGGTCTCGGCGGCCGGCTCGATCGCCGTCACTCGTGGCGGCTTCGGGCCGCAGGCCTCGAGTCCACGCACCGCGGCCAGCGCCGCAAAGGCGGCCTCCCGGTCCTTGCCGGCCGCCGGGACCGCCGCGGCCGACTGGAGAGGCCGCTCACCGCCGGGCAGCGCCCGCGGCTCACACACGCTCATCGCGTCGGCGAGCCGGCCCGCGCGAACGGCGTCGATCCAGTGCCGTGCCACGGCGGCCGCTCGCCGCTCCACCAGCCAGCGCGACACGACCGCCGACGTCACTGCCTGCGCGCCGAAGCCGACGGCCAGCGCCAACCCGGCGACCGCCGCCCAGCCGCCCGCCTTCTTCGCATCGGACCGGTTGACGTCGGCCAGCGCCGCGACGGCCAGGCCGATCGCCACCAGCGGAAGCACCCAGCCGATCGGGCTCACCAGCGCCAAGGCCGCCAGCACGCCCGCCGCGAGCGCCGCCACCGCCAGCCGGCTCACCGGCCGGTAGTCACCACCGGTCTCGTCCATCACAGCCTCGTTACCGGTTCACCCGCAGCCCGGACTCGCCTTCGAGCCGCTGGCGGCGGTCCGCGTAGCGGATGATGAAGTCGGCGTCCTTGTCGAAGGCCGATCCCGGCACCGCGAACGGCCCGGTGAGTGTCGCTCCCCGTACCCACGCGAGCCACTTCCGGTCGGGGGCGAGGCCGAAGAGCATCCGCGCCTCGGGCGTCGGCTGCACGAAGTCGCGTGGCACGGGCGCCGTGTGGAGCGTCGCCGCCGTGAAGCAGGTCATCACCCAGCCGGCGAGGGCGGCGACGAGCAGACCCCCGAAGAGCTCGACAGGCCGCCGCAGCTTGACCCGCGTCCGCGAAAGCCGGTCGCTCGCCTCCCGCAGGCCGAGCAGCAGCAGGCAGAACAGGCCCCACAGGGCCACGAAGTCGAGCAGGTAGGTGAAGCTCGGCAGCCGCGGCTCGAGCACCGCGACGAGCTTCTCGTACCAGGCCGTGGCCACGGTCGCCGCGAGGAGGACGTTGAGCAGCATCACGAGGGACGACCAGATGCCCTCCTTCCACAGCGCGGCAGTGACCGTCACGAACACCGCCAGCAGGATCAGCGTGAGGATCATTTCGCCCGCGCCTCCGCCATCTCGGACCGGGCCGGGGCGGCCGCGGAAAACACCCGCTGCATCTCCTCCAGCGACGTGACACCCTCCACCACCAGCGCCATGCCCGCCTCCCGCATCGGCTGCATGCCGTCTTTGGCGGCGGCCTGGCGGAGGATCCTCGGGTCGGCCTTGGCCGCGATCGCCTGCCGGAAGGTCGAACCCGAGGCGAGCTCGAACACGGCCGTGCGGCCGAGGTAGCCGGTTCCACGGCACAGCCGGCAGCCATGGGCCGCGGCCTTGCGAAGGTGGGGCAGCTTCTCGGCCGTCGTCTTCAGCCGCGCGAGCACCTCGCCCGGCGTGGGATACTCCTCGCGGCACTTCGGGCACAGCTTGCGGACGAGACGCTGCGCGAGCGACCCCACCAGCGTGCGGGCCAGCTGGTCGGGCGGCACGCCGCAGGCCTCGAGCCGGGCCACGGCGTCCACGGCGTCGGCGGCCTTCATGCTCACAATCACGAGCTTGTCATCCGCGGCGAGCCGCACGAGCTCCATTGCCAGCGCCCGATCCCGCAGGTCGCGGGTCACGATCGCGCGGGGATACTCCCGCAGCGCCGCCGTCAGCGCGTCGTGCGGCGTCACCCCGGTACGGGCGTCGAACTTCACCGGCCTGACATTCTGAATCTCCCGCGGCGGCAGCGCCGCATCTTCCAGCGAGATGAAGTCGCGCAGCAGCCGGTCGGCCGCCTGCACGACGACGTCGAACGTGGTCGTCAGTCCGGCGGCCGGCGGCGACGACACCACGATCAGCCCCTTCTCGAGGACAAGCAGTTCGCCGAGCCGGTCGGCGATCGCCGCCGGCATCCCCACGTCGGCCGGCTTGTTGAAGATCACGGCCGGCGGCTCGATCTGCACCACCACCTGCTCGCCGCCGGACGCGGCGCGGACGGCCAGCCGGCAGTTCCGCGGCTTGCCATCGACCTGCAGCGCAAACGTGCCCGAGCGGCCGCCGCGGGCCTGGGGCATTCCGGCCAGCGTGGCCAGCGTGTCGATGACCGCCAGCGCCGCCGCGCGGTCGGGCCGCGGCGCCTCGGGGAAGGTCTCCTTCTCCTTGCGGCCGCGCGGCGGCTTTCGCACCCGCGGCTTCTCCCACACGCCATCCACCTCGTGTCGCACCTGAAGGCCCTGCGGGTCGGGCTCGATGAGCACCGTCGCCGCGCGGGACGCGATCGCCCCTTGCAGCAGCTTGATCGCCTCCTCGCATCCCGGCGTGGCGCCGGCCCGCTGCTCACGGTCGGCGTTCTCCGCGGCGTCCCGGCCGCCGGCTGCCGCCAGCTTCACGACGGGCAGCACCTCGGCCTCGTCGCGGGCCACACCCAGGTCGATGCCCAGGGGCGCGAGCAACCCGGCGACCAGGCGGCGGCCGTGCCCCGCCGTCAGGATCCGCTCACCCTCGGCAACCTGCCGATTGCGCAGCACCGCAAATGCCACCACCGGCCCGAGCCATGCCAGGAGCATGACCACGAGGCCACCGAGCGGCGATGGTATCCACCAGGCCAGCAGGGCGGCGACCGCGAATGGCAGCGCCGCGACGGTGCTCCACAGCGCCGGGCGGAACTTGTGCCTGCGGGCGTCGCGGTTGACCGCGTCGACCGTCGACGCCCACCCGAGCACGCACAGCCACCAGGCCACCAGCGGCACGATCGCCAGGCCGCCGCCCGGCCCACGCTGTGCGAACTCCACCGGCAGCGCCGCCGGCCAGCCGCCGTCGGCGCGGGCCACGGCCGCCGCCAAGGCGGGCACGACCGCGGCGGCCACGATCCGCGCCGGTTGCCTCATCCCATCACCCCGATCCCCTTGAGGGCCATCATCAGGGCCTCGCGGTTGGGCGCGATCTCGAGGGCTTCCTGCCGGTCGATGAGCCCCTGGTCGATGAGGCTCTTCAGGCTCTGCGTGAAGTCCTGCATGCCGTCACGGTGCGACTTGCGGATGTGGTCGGGCAGTTCCTCGTCACGGCCCTCGAGGACGTATTTCTTCACCATCACATCGAAAAACATCATCTCCACGACCGGCACCCGGCTCACGCCCGGCTTGATCGACTTGAGCAGCTTCTGGGCGACGATCCCCTTCATGTTGAAGGCCATGGCGCTGCGCAGGGCCTGATGCATCTCCTCGGGGAAGAGATCAAGGATCCGGGTGATCGTCGTGGCGGCGCTCGAGGCGTGGATCGTGCCGAACACGAGGTGGCCCGTCTCGGCCGCGTGGATCGCGGTCATGAACGTCTCCTCGTCGCGCATCTCGCCGACAAGGATGATGTCCGGATCCTCGCGGACGGCGTGCTTCATGCCGATGGCGAAGTCCTTGACGTCCTGCCCGACCTCCCGCTGGTTGATCAGACACTTGTCCTCGGTGAACACGAACTCGATCGGATCCTCGAGCGTGAGGATGTGCTTGCGGTAGTTCTGGTTGATGTAATTGAGCATCGACGCGATCGTCGTGCTCTTGCCCGAGCCGGTGACGCCAGCCAGGAGGATCAGCCCCTGGTCGAATTGGCAGAGCCGCTCGATCGCCGGCGGCAGGTAGAGGCCCTTGAAGTCGGGAATCCTGTTGTTGACGCGGCGGGCCACGAGCCCAAGTGCGCCCTGCTGCTGCAGGACGTTGACGCGAAACCGCCACTTCACCCCGTCCACCGCCGTGATGTAGGCGAAGTCGCAGCCGCCGTCAGCCTCGAGAATCCGCCGCCGCCGATCGTCGAGCATCGGCATGATCAGTCGCCGCATCTGCTCGTCGTCGATCTTCGGGGCCTTGAGCGGCTGGAGCGATCCCTTGACGCGGATGATCGCCGGCTGCCCGACCTTCATGTGCAGGTCGCTGCCCTCGAGCCTGACGAGCGCCTCGAAGTAGCGGTCAATCTCCTGCCGCGGACGGGTGTCGGCGGGCACGGCATCGGGCTCGGGCATGGTGCAGATCGCGGGGCGAAGGACGGCGGGAAAGGATCAGGGGCAAGCGGGGCGGACGGGGATCCCCCGACGTGCGAACTCTTCCTTGACCGTCCGGATCGTACACTCTCCGAAGTGGAAGATGCCAGCGGCCAGCGCCGCGTCGGCGCCCCCGATGGTGACGGCCTCGGCGAGGTGCCCGGGGCCGCCGGCACCGCCGCTGGCCACGACCGGAATCCCCACCGCGCGGCTCACGGCCGCCGTGATCTCGAGATCGTACCCGTCCCGGGTGCCGTCGCGATCCATGCACGTGAGCACGATCTCGCCGGCGCCGAGCGCCTCCACCCGACGGGCCCAGGCCACGGCCTCGAGCCCAGTCGGCACGCGGCCGCCGTTGATGAACACCTCCCACACCTCGCGGCCGTCGCGGGTCACCCGCTTGGGATCGATGTTCACGACCGTCGCGCAGCTGCCCAGCCGATCGGCGACGGCGGTGACGAGTTCCGGCGTGCGGACCGCCGCCGAGTTGATGCTCACCTTCTCGGCACCCGCCTGCACGAGCCGCGCGGCGTCGTCGAGCGTGGCGATCCCGCCGCCGACGGTGAACGGCATGTAGATCGTCTCGGCGACCCGGCGGACGACGTCGAGCATGATCGCCCGTCCCTCGTGGCTGGCGGTGATGTCGAGGAACACGAGCTCGTCGGCCCCCTCGGCCTCGTAGCGGGCGGCCACCGCCACCGGATCGCCGGCATCGACCAGGTCGAGGAACTTCGTCCCTTTCACGACCCGGCCCTGCTCCACGTCGAGGCAGGGGATGACCCGTCTGGCGAGCGTCATCCCTGCCGCCTCGTGCCGCCGATCGTGCCCTCGTCGGGGCTCGATGCCGTGGCGTAGAGCCGGCGCGGAATCCGGCCGGCGAGGAAGGCCTGCCGCCCCGCGACGCAGGCCGCCCGCATCGCCGCGGCCATCCGCAACGGGTCGGCCGCATGGGCGATCGCCGTGTTGAGCAGCACACCATCGACACCGAGCTCCATGGCGGCGGCCACGTCGCTGGCGGTGCCCACGCCTGCGTCCACGATCACCGGATAGTCCGGATCGTCGCCCTTGAGATACTCCATGCAGATCCGCAGGTTGTTGGCATTGAGGATTCCCTGTCCGGAGCCGATCGGGCTGCCGGCGGGCATCACGCTGGCGGCCCCGAGGGCCTTGAGCCGCTTCGCCACCACGGGATCGTCGCTGGTGTAGACGAGCACCGTGAAGCCGTCGTTGACCAGTCGCTCCGTCGCCGCCAGCGTGCCCACCGGATCGGGCAAAAGCGTCTTCTGGTCGCCGAGCACCTCGAGCTTCACCCACTCGGCCCCCGGGTTGCCGAGGTCGCGGAGGAGTTCGCGGCCGAGGCGGGCCACGCGCACGGCGTCGTCGGCCGTGTAGCAGCCTGCCGTATTGGGCAGCAGCGTGTAGCGGGCGGCGTCGAGGTGATCGAGAATGTTCTCGCCGGCGGCGTTCACGAGCCGCTCGCGGCGCACGGCCACGGTCACGCAGTCGGCCCCGGAGATCTCCAGACAGCGGGCCATCTCCGCGTAGGTGGCGTACTTGCCCGTGCCGACGACGAGACGACTCGCGAGCGCGACACCACCGACCACGAGCCGCCCGTCGGCGCAGGCCTCGGCCGCCGCCGCCATCCGCATCGAATCCTGCACCTCTTCCATCGCTGCCGCGCTCCCGTCAGCCACCGCCCACGAGCGTGACGATCTCCACGCGATCGCCCGCGGCCAGCATACAGCCTGCCAAACTCGCCCGCGGCACGACCGCCTCGTTCACCTCCACCGCCAGCGGCCGGCCCGCAAACCCGAGCGCCACGACCACGTCGTGGGCCGTCGCGCCGCAGGCCACGCGATGCGGCTCGCCGTTGACAGCGACCACGATCGTCTCCGCCGCGGCGTCCGGCGCGAGGGTCTTGACGGCGGTTTCCCGCCGCGGATCGGGGCCCGTCACGGCGCCTTGTCGCCGCCGCCGCGCGGCCGGACGACATCGAGAAGCATCAGTGGATTCACGCCTGCGCCTGCGCCCGTGGCGGCCGAGGTCGTCCACGGCACGCCGTACGCCGCCGTCACGCCCGTGCTCACGTCGGTGACGTAGAGCACCGACTCGGCGAGCTTGTTGGCCTGCGGGCCCATGAGGTTCACGTGCCCCGGAATGAGGAGAAACTTCGGGTTCTTCACCTTCCCCGCCTTGAAGCCGAGGTCCTTCAGCACGTTGTGGCGGTAGCCGACGGTGAACTTGGCCGTGTTCTGATTGAGCACACCGCCGGACACGTCACCGGTCTCGAAGTCGAGCATGAACAGTCCGTCCATGCCGTCGCCCACGGGCGTGGTGCAGACTGCGAAGGAGTCCTCGACGGTCGCCGCCGCCGCGTGGGCCCGCCGCGGCTCCCCGCGCAGCCAGCCGCCGATGGCCACGCCGAGGCCGACCGCCGCCACGGCGAGAAGGGCCGTGAGGCCGTGCGGAACCCGCTTCTGTTCATAATCGCTCTGCCGGGCATCGGTCATCGGATCACTCCTGAATGAAAAAGGAAGACGAGGGCAAGGATGCGGTCACGGCTTCTGGCCGTTGGGGTCGGCCGCTGGCAGTGGCGCGACTGCCGCCGGCTTGGCGGGAGCGTCAGACTCCGGCTTGGCAGACTCGGGAGTCGCCGGCTTCTCGGGGGCCGCGGCCGGCGGGGGAGGCGGCACCAGCTTGGCCGGCGGAGTGGGCACGCGGCTGCCGCCGGCGCGCGTCCCGACGAAGATCGTCTTGCCGTCGGGCGCAAAGGCCACGGTCCACACGCTCGACTGCTGCGGCGCGGGGCCTTCCTGCTCGCCCTTCGCGACGACGTCCCACAACTTCACCGCGCCGTCGAGACTGCCGCTGACCAGCCGCGTGCCGTCGGGCGCGAAGGCCACGCTCGTCACCCAGTCCTTGTGGCCCGTGAGCGTGGCGAACTCCTTGGAGTCGGACGTCGTCCACAGCCGAATCGTGCGATCGGCTCCTGCCGTCGCCAGCCGCCCGCCGTCAGGCGAATAGGCCACCGCCCAGATGCTGTCGCCATGCCCCTCGAGTTTGCCCTTCTCCGCGCCGCTGGCCGGATCCCAAAGCTTCACAAGCTTGTCACTGCCGCCGCTGGCGAGCGTCGCCCCGTCTGCCGAGAAAGCCACCGCCGTCGCCGCGCCGGCATGAGCCGCAATCGCTTTGAGCTCCGTGCCCGTGGCCGTGTCCCAGATCACGACGGCACCATCCTCACCGGCCGTCGCCAGCCGCGCACCGTCCGGGGAAAAGTCGAGCGCCCGCACCCAGCCCTTGTGCTTCTTGAGATCGTGCTTGAGCGTGCGGGCAGGCAGGTCCCAAAGCTTCACGACCCCGTCGTAGCCCGCGGTCGCCGTCAGCTTGCCGTCCCGCGACACGCGGACCGCCCAGACGGCCGTGCCGTGCCCGACGAGATCGCCCGCCCGGCCACCGTCAGCGGCCTTCCAGATCACCACGTCTCCGGGACGGTACAGCAGACTCTCGCCGCCGGCGGTCACGAGCTGCTGGCCGTCGCGGGTGAAGTCGGCGGCGATCACCCAGCGCTTGAAGTCACCGAGGTTCGTAGCCGGCGCGGCAGCGGGAGCCGCCGCAGGCGTGGGATCGGTCGCCTGGCTGGCCCCGGCGGCCCGCAGCGCGGCACCCAGCGCCACCAACCAGCCAGCCGCACGACATCCTCGCCATGCCACACGCATCGTGAATCTCCACAGAATTGGGCCGCGCAGGTCCGCTGGATGCATGGCCTGCTGCCGGATCGCTTCAGTATAGTTGTCCGGCATCCATCCATTTCAACCGGAGGCCCATCGATGGCCGCTTCCCATCGTGCATCGACCCGCCGCCCCGCCGCGGACCGCCATGCCGTGCTCGTCGCCAGCGGCGATCTCCGCGAGGAGGCAAACCGCACCTGCTGGCCGGCCCAGCGGCAGATGGAGGCCGACCTCGCAGCCGCGTTCGCCCGGGCCGGATGGCGGCTCGACCGCGGCCATGGGGTGTCGCGTTCCCGCGGCCACGGCTTTCTCGCCAGCGCCCGCGAGGGGCTCGACGTGTTCGCGGTGATCGACCCCGCCACGCCCATCGTCGTGGCGGAGGCCGTCTGGCAGTACTCCAACCACGTGCTGCCCGGCCTCACCACCCATACCGGCCCGATCCTCACCGTCGCCAACTGGTCGGGCCAGTGGCCGGGCCTCGTCGGCATGCTCAACCTCAACGGCTCGCTGACGAAGGCGGGCGTGTCCTACGCCACCCTGTGGGCCGACGACTTCGCGAGCCCGAGCTTCGACCGCCACCTGCGGGCCTGGCTCGACCGCGGCACGGTGCACCACGACACCAGCCATGTCGTGCCGTTGGACCGGGTGCGGATCCCGGCAGTGCTCGTGCGACAGGGCGAGGCGATCGCCGCCGACCTCGTCCGCCGCAAGGCGCTGATGGGCGTCTTCGACGAGGGCTGCATGGGGATGTTCAACGCCATCGTCCCCGATCGGCTGCTGCACGCCGCCGGCGTGTTCAAGGAGCGGCTCAGCCAGAGCGGGCTATACCACGAGACGATGCAGGTCTCGGACGCGGAGGCGCAGGGCGTGCTCGCCTGGCTGGAGAAGGCGGGGATGACCTTCCACTTCGGGAAGGACGAGGCCACGGCGCTGACGCGGCGGCAGGTGCTACTGCAGTGCAAGATGTACGTGGCGGCCCTGCGGATCGCCGACCGGTTTGGCTGCGATCTCATCGGCATCCAGTATCAGCAGGGGCTCAAGGACCTGTTGCCGGCGAGCGACCTCGTGGAGGGCATGCTCAACGACGCCCGGCGGCCGCCGGTTACGGCCGCAGGGTCCGGCCGCATCCTTTTCAAGGGAGCGCCGCTCGTGCACTTCAACGAGGTGGACGAGTGCGCCGGCCTCGACGGCCTGCTCACGCAGCGGATCCACGCGGCCCTCGGCGAACCGGTGGAGAACACGCTCCACGACGTCCGTTGGGGCGACTGGGACCGCTCCGGCACGACCGACCAGTGGGTGTGGGTGTTCGAGATCTCGGGCGCGGCGCCGCCCGCCCACTTCATCGGTGGCTGGAAGGGAGCACAGGGCTTCCGCCAGCCGCCCATGTACTTCCGCCTCGGTGGCAGCACGCTGGCCGGCGTGAGCAAACCCGGCGCGATTGTCTGGAGCCGGATCTGGGTCGACGGCACGGGCGGCACGGAGAAGCTCTGCATGGACATCGGCCGGGCGGATGTGGTGCGTCTGCCCGAGGCGGAGACCCGCCGGCGACTCGACGCCACGACGCCCTGCTGGCCGATCATGCACGCGGTCACGCACGGCGTCTCCCGCGACCAGATGATGGCCCGCCACAAGGCCAACCACGTGCAGGTCGCCTACGCCCGCGACGCGGCCGGCGCCGAGCGGGCGGCCTTGGCGAAGGCGGCCTGCGCCCGGGCACTGGGCATCGAAGTCTCGATGTGCGGCACCCGCGGCCCGGGTGGTGCGGCCGCGGTCCGCTGGGACGCATGAGGCCGGGCGACGCCCATGGCCCGGTAGGATAGTCGCACCCCGCGCGGGGGAGTTTCGCCACTCATGGACCACCACGCATGACCAAGACACGCGGCTATCTGGGCATCGACGCCGGCACGCAGGGACTGTCGGTGATCTTCACCGACGAGGAGATGCGGATCCGTGCCGCCGGCGCCGGCGCCTATGACATGGCCCCCGGCCTCGACGCGGGCTGCTACGAGCAGCGGCCGGCCGACTGGGAGGCGGCGCTCGGCGGCGCCGTGGCCGATCTCCGCAGGAAGCTGGCCGCGGTCGGGGTGGAGATGGAAGTGCTCGCCATCGGCATCTCGGGGCAGATGCACGGTGAAGTGCTCGCCGACGCGGCGGGGGCGCCGCTCGGCCCGGCGCGGCTGTGGTGCGACGGCCGCAACGAGGCGGAGGGGCACGAGCTCACCGAGCGGCTGGGCGTGAAGATGCCCAAGCGAATCACGGCCGCCCGCTGGCTGTGGACGATTCGCAACCAGCCCGAGAAGGCCGCGCGGACGGCCCACATCACCACGCCCGCCGGCTGGATCGCGCACCTGCTCACCGGCGGCTGGACGCTCGGTATCGGCGACGCCGCGGGGATGTTTCCCATCGACCAAGAGTCGCTTGACTACGACGCCCGGCTGCTCGCCGACTTCGACGCCCTCGTCGCCGCCCAGCCCGGCGGCCCGCGGGTGCGGCCGCTCCGCGACCTGCTGCCGGTGGTGCGTCGGGCGGGCGCGGACGGCGGCACGCTCGACGCCCGCGGCGCGAAGCTCCTCGGGCTGCCGCAGGGCATTCCGGTGGCGCCCGCGGAGGGAGACCAGCCGGCGGCGCTGGCCGGCTCGCTGATCGGCGACGCCGGCCAAGTGTCGATGAGCTTCGGCACCAGCGTGGTCGCCAACGCGGTCGGCGACCGGCCGTTCCAGGGGATCGCCCGGGCGATCGACCACTTCTGCGCCCCCGACGGCAAGCCGATCAACATGGTGTTTCTCCGCAACGGCACGACGGCGATGAACACCGTGGTGGAGATGTTCGGCCGGGCGCTGCTGGCCGGGGGCGACCAGGCCGCCGCGTTCGCGGCCGTGATGCCGCAGGTGCTCACGGCTCCCGACGACTGCGGCGGGGTGGCGGCGCTGCCCTTCCTCGACGACGAGCCGGGACTCGGCGTGTCGCGCGGGGGCACGGCAGGCCTGATCGGGCTCGACGCCACGAACGCCACCCCGGGGAACGTGGCCAAGGCGATGCTCCTGGCCACGATCTTCAACCTGCGGATGGGCAGCGAACTGCTCGATGCCCAGAACTTTCCGCGCACGGAGATCATCCTCTCCGGGGGCCTGACGAAGACGCCCGGCCTCGCCCAGATCCTCGCCGACGCGTTCCACACGCCGGTCGTGCTGCTGGAAGGCGCCGACGAGGGCACGGCCTGGGGCGCGGCGTTGATGGCGAAGTTTCGCGCCGAGACGCTGGCCGGCAAGCCGACGACCTGGCCGGCCTTCCTGCAGCGACACGCCACGGGCTCGCCGACCCGGTTCACGCCCCGGCCACAGGCGGCCGCCGCGCTCGACCGCAGCTTCGCGCGGCACCAGCGGCTGGTGGCGATCCACGGACACCTCGACGCGGCCGTCCACGGCTGAAGCGGCATGCCGACACCCGCGGCCCGCAGGCCAATCCTTCCCATCGTCGCCGCGCTCGTCGTGACGACATTGGTTCCTGCCTGCAGTCGATCGGCACGCGCCCCCCGGCGCCGGCCACTCGTCGGCGCGGTCGTCGTCGGCGAAACGCCTGCCTTTTCGGGAGCGGTGAGCCTCTATCCCCGGGCGGGCCATTCCGGGCCGGTGGCGACGGCCGAAATTCGCGCCGGCCAGTATGCGTTCACCGCCACCAACGGCCCGACCGCAGGCCCGCATCGCGCGGTGGTGGTGTTCCTGCGTGATGCCGCCGAGGCGACCGCCTTCCAGCCGCGGCACGGCAAGGCACGACCGCCGCAACCGGACCCGCCGCCGGCCGCCGAGGGTGCGGATGATCCGGCTGCCAACGCCCCGACTGAACCCGAAACCGCGGACCCTCCGGCCGTTGATTCCAGCGCGCCGCCGCCTCCCGCCCCTGCCCCGCCCGCGGCAAACATGCGCGAGTTCGACGTCGAGGTGCCCGCCACCGACCCGCCCCGGCTCGACTTCACGATCGACCGCGAAGCTTCCCCATGACCGCCCGTATCCCGCGCATCGTCGCCGTCTCACGCCGCCACGGGCTGACGCTCGTCGAGCTGCTCGTCGTGATGGCGATCATCGGCCTCCTGGCCGTCATGCTCATCCCGACGCTCCAGGCCGCGCGGGAGGCGAGCCGACGGATGGCGTGCCTGAACAACATCCGGCAGCTCGGCCTCGCCGCCAGCGTCCATCACGACGCCCGCGGCCGGTTTCCCGCCGGCAGCCTGATCGCCGCCGACGGCACGTCGTGGGGGCTGACGGTGCCGCTGCTGCCCTACCTCGAGGAGCAGGTGCTGTTCGACTCCGTCGTGCTGCACGAAGGCGGTGCCTGCGGGCAGGTGCGGGCGCTGCAGACCGCCGGCAAGCCCGATCCCGCGTCGCGGCGGCTGGCCGTGCTCGCCTGTCCGTCCGACCCGCAGGCCGGCCGGCCCTTGCAGAGCGGCCCATCCGGCCCGCTGCCGACGTCGGGCGACTGCGGCATCGTCCATCCCGGCAACTACCTCGGCGTGGCCGGCCGCGAGGAGGCGGTGGACGCCACCCAACCGATCAACAAGTGCTACACCAGCCGCGGCATCGATGCGGGCTCGGGCCTCTTCTACGACGACAGCCGCACGCGGATGAAGGACGTCACCGACGGCCTCTCCAAGACGGTCGCCATCGGCGAGCGGGGCGTGCCCGAGGACCGCGGCTGGGGCTGGGTGATCGCCGGCGGGCAGGAGTGCGAGCAGTATATGGGAGCCGCCCGCGGCGTGTTCCGTCCGACGCTTCCGGGCAACGCCGCCACGGCCGACGAGGAACTGCTCCGCTGGTGGAGTTGGCACGCCTCGGGCCCGCACTTTGCCCTCACCGACGGCAGCGCCCGGGCCATCTCACCTGACGTCGACCACGCCGTGTTCATGGCCCTGTCAACCCGCGCCGGGGGAGAGGTCGCGGCGGTGCCCTGACACGCCGGCCTGCCGCCTACCCGCGGCCAAAACGTTGCACCCAACACCTCGCGGTGCTACTCTCGCAACAGCGACGGTGGACACCGTCGCCATCTTCCGG
>Ga0315904_10003981_pt1 | contig 21373 bp, 48 predicted proteins | sample LakEriMetagenome_6_FD_203529 | JGI IMG/M metagenome (GOLD analysis project Ga0315904, IMG submission 203529) | Freshwater fungal communities from buoy surface, Lake Erie, Ohio, United States - Buoy 12 MA120 | ecosystem: Environmental > Aquatic > Freshwater > Lake | place: USA: Lake Erie, Ohio...
GATCAAGCTATTCTCGATTACAAACCTCGTTTTCGTTTTCTGTGGAGGCTTTGGATAAAAGTTTGGGTTTATTTCAATCGTCCTAAAGAACCATGATAAATATATTTTATTATGGCAATTGATTTTAAACTCTTATGTGAAGAAATTCTTTTAGAAGAAGTATTAAACTCTCTTTTATTAAGAATTAGTACACTTGCATTTAATGCCAAAAAAGATTACAACGAATATAAAAACCAACCCAATGCTGATAAACGTTTCCTTTTTAATGCTCTTAAAGCAGAAATAAATGATTTAAGGAAAGAATTAAAAACAGGATTAGCCAAATTTAAAATAGACGTTAGTGACCCACAAAAATTTGATAATTGGGTTACAGATAAAGCACGGCAATTTGAAAATTTAAAATATATTTTATACAGTTACATTAAAGAAGCTAAACACATTTCATGATTTCTATATCTGAACCTAATCAGGTTGTTTATAAATTTACTAAAAAAATTTCCGGGTCTTCTGTTGCTCCTGAACTTCCGGGTAAAATTTCTATTGAAATTAAAGAGGATTTAGATCTAGATGATCTTTTACAAACCTTTGAAAGCTTTTTAATCGCTTGTGGATTTGGATTAAGCGATAGTGAAAAATTAGCCATTGTATCTACTGAGTCAAGAGACGAAGAAGATTTTTCGGAATAATTAAGTGATTTCAACGACAATACCTTTTCAAAAGCTTGAAGACGTTGCTTTGTCTCTTTTAGATAATCACAATGCTAATCGTTGTCGGCATTTTTCTTTTATTCTTTATAAGAATAGATTGATATCTACAGGTCTTAATGTTAATAAGACTCATCCCATGAACCTCAGAAATAAAAAAATTTCTAGAATTACTGGAGAGGATTATTCAGATCAAAAACAAACTTGCTCAGAATTAAATGCTATTCTTAAATTAAAAAGATTAACTAATATTGATACTCGTAAATGCACTTTAGTTAATTTAAGATACGACCGTAATGATAAAATTGCTTTAGCTAAACCTTGTTCTTCTTGCCAATCTCTTTTGAGATACCATAATTTTAAACAAGTAATTTGGTCTACAAATAATGGATACCAAACCTATTAATATATCTTGGGAACAGTATGCTTTAATGCTTGCTGAAGTAGCTTCTTTAAAATCCAAAGACCCTTATGTACAAGTGGGTTGTTGTCTTCTTCGACACGATCATAGTGTAGCATCACTAGGGTTTAATGGATTTCCTTCTGGTATGTCAGAAGATTGGTCTAATAGAGATGAACGCAGAAGGTATGTTGTTCACTCAGAGGTCAATGCTTTGAGATATATAAAACCTAATGAATGCTATTTAGCAGCGGTGACTCTATTACCTTGTAATGATTGTTTACGTTCTTTAGCTTCTTACGGTATAAAGAAAATAGTTTACAAGGATGTTTATCAACACGATCCTTCTACTATTGATCTAGCCCAAGCTTTCGGTATAGAATTAATTCAGATTACTTCTTGCGAAGTTTAGCGAGCACAGCTCCAGCAACTTTTTTTCCTGCTCTAGCAGCTTTAGCGGAATAAGATTTCTTAGCCTCTGTGAGAATACTTTCACACAGAGTATCAAATCGGCTTTCCATAAAATTAATCTTCTCCGAAACCTCTGCTGCTTTTAAAAGAAGGACTTACCAAGTCTTCTACGTCTGATGTACTAAAACGATCTCTTTGTGACATTTCATCTTCAGGTACTTCGAGAGCATTAACATCACCTTCGCCTTCTTGTTCAGCAACTTCCATTACACCTAAACCTAAAAGCTTATTAATATCACGGCTACCTAACCCGCTTTTTTGAAGTTGTTTTAAAAAGGCTTCACCGCTGTGAACCTCACCAGACATACCACTCAAGCGATCATAAGCAACACGCTCATCATCTGATAAGGTTCCTGAAGGAATTTCATCATATGATTTTAAATAATAATCTTTTTGAAGATTGAGTTTAACATCTCCTAATTCTTTTTCAGAAAGAAGGCGATTAACAAGTTGATCAAATTTTGGTGTATTCATTTTTTATATTTATGTTTGCTCGGGTATAAATGTTTGTATCTCTAAAATTTTATTAAAATATTGAGAAGGGGTATTCTTTTTAATTTGATGTAAAACTAAATCTTTTAGGTCTTCATTATTACCGGTTAAAGATTTTAATCTATAATCAAAATAAATTAAATTTTCTCCGGGATGATATTCCACTTTAAATGGAATAGGGACTTCGAAGGTTTCTTGATTTCCTTTAATTGTTAATAAAGAAATTTGTATAAAGAAATGACTCTTTTTAAAGATAATCAATCTACCTTTTCTAATAGTTTTAGTTCCTAAATTAAAAATAAGACTGCATTGAAGGTTTTTTGTAAAAAAATCTTCGGCAGGCATTTCATCTAAATAAGTGTTTGATACGTTAATCATTATTTGTCCATGAACATAGCTTTTTGTGTAGCCGACATTGGGTAAATTTTTTCATTGAAATATTTCCAAAATTCTTTTGGGTCTGGTGATGTTTTAATAACAGAGACTACCTCCACATCATTACAATTAACCATTCTATAATTTTGCATGAATATATCGTAAACGGGAATTAAATTTTTTGTTCTAGGGTCATAAGGTAATCCCGGTCCTATTGGTGGATCGTAATTAAGAATCTCTCTTCCTAATTTAGACATTAATAAACCAGAATCATTAGTACAAAGCATTCGTCTGTAATCATTAAATCCTGGCTTATTAATTCTTCTACGAAACTTTAATTCAATGACGTTTTGAAGAAGCATTAAAGCTAATGCATCTCTTCCTAGTCTCATGCAACACTCTCTTTAACCTCACAGATACCGAAGATACGATTTTCAGAAAGGAAGATAACCATGCCTTCTTTTTGACGAATCGCTTGAAGTCCTCGATCTCCTGGGAAGATAACTTTAGAACCTTTCTTAACTTGTTTGCATGAAGGTCCTGCTAATACCACTTCTCCTACTCTCCATGCTCTAGTGTCAACTACACTTGTAGGGAGTACGATTCCGTTTCTCATAACTCCTCCTTCTGTAGCGTCGAGATACTTTACCATGATTACATCACCTAATAGTTCTGTAATTTCATAATCTTCGGGTAGTGGTAGGTCTTTATAGTCTTCTGGTACGATGCCGTTATTTTCTCTTGGTAGAATCATATATTTGATTTATCATTATTATTAGTAAAGTCAAGCATTTGTTTAATTTCTTTTTGAGAAAGTTCCATTGTCTTTGATAAAATGTTAATTCTAGAATCTTTTTCTTCTTCTTTTTCTTCTTTAACTTTTTTAATATAATTTATTTTTGACATATATTTTTGTTTGGGGAAACATCCAATTAAAAGTTTGTAATGAATGTTTTTATCAATATTGCCTAAACAATTAACAGATTCATTAATTGCTATACAAGAAGAAGGAGATGCAAAAGATAACCATCGATTGATTAAGAAAGGAACATAATTGTCTAAAGGTAAATTTCCTTTCTTACTTGTTATAATGTCTTTGAGATGGTCAAAGATAGTCATACAACCACTTTGCGTAACGCCACATGAATATCTCTAGTCATGTTTTGGAAAATCTCTTCTGCCTCTTGCATAAAGTGAATAGCTTCCAATTCATCCAATTCTGTAGAATAAGCAAAGGAAGGGGCTTTAGGACCTGCTTGCATATTAATACCTGTATGAATCAACACACAATTATTCTTTTGAGCAGCAATAGAGACAGAACACTTTTTAGGTTCTTCTCCATCTACAATCATGATGTCATCACCATCAACATATCCAGATTTCTCTAGATAGCTTGAACAAAGCAATGAACCTAGTTGAGCATTAAACAGACGTTGAAAACAAATCCCTCCAAACAAATCTACGAAAGGAATTTCAATAAGAAAGTTAATAGCCATATCAGAATAGATATAATCTTTATTGATAGAGTCTTCGAGATCTATAAGATTATCACTAACATAACAAGGCGCAATGAAAGAAATAATATCTCCAGTGGCTGTTACCGACTTCTTTAGGAATTTGTAACCAAAAAGGTTATGTAAAACAGATCCATCATAATAATCCACACCAGTTGCTTCTTTTAGTTGTTGTCTTGTAATAATCATACGTTTTTCATTATGGTATAAATTTTTACAAAATCAACAAATTTTGTTATTGTGTTACCTTCATCCGATAAATAAATATAATGAAACAGTATTACATTTATAAAATAACAAATAAACTAAACGGTATGCAATATATAGGATCTCATTGGGGTAAATTAAATGACTCTTATTTAGGTTCGGGTTTGGCGATGAGAAAAGCAATAGAAAAATACGGTAAACATAATTTTAAAAAGGAAATAATTGAAATAGCAGATAATAAAGATTTACTTTTAGAAAAAGAAAGATATTGGTTAGAAAAATTTAATTGTGCGATTAATCCAAAATTCTACAATTTAACAAATGTGGCTGGTGGTGGATTTATGTCTGATGGCAAAACAAGTGAAGAAAAAAAAATTATTCGAGAAAAACAAGAAGTAGGTAGAAGTTTAAAGAGAAAACAAACAGCACAAAAAATGAAACAAACAAAACAAAATTGGACTGACGAACAAAAAAAAGCTAACAGTGAAGCGGTAAAAAAAGGTAAATTAAAAACACCTCAATGGAAAAGAAAAGAAATAAATGAAAAAATGAGCGAATTACAAAAACATAATTGGCAAAATCTCACCGAACAAGAAAAATTAAAGCGTATCAAAAAATTAAAAGAAATGAGAAATAAACAAGTTATAACAACTGAAAGAAAAACTAAAACTTCCGATACATTGAAGGACAATTGGAAAAAATTACCAGATGATTTAAAAGAGTTAAAAATTCAGCATATGGGTGACATTGTTAGAGGAAAAATGTGGTGTAATAATGGTGTTAAAAATTTCAGAAAAACACCGGAACAAATTAAAGAATTAAATCTTGAATTGGGTCAAATAACAATAACCCGGAAAGTGTGCAACAATGGTGTTAGAAATTTTTATAAAACATCAGAAGAAATTAAAAAATTAAATTTAATCCCTGGTAAAATTAAATGTTATTTGCAATAAATCTCCTTAAATTTTTTATTGGATTCTTCCCACTCTGAACTCAACATAGAATCTCCTAAACCATAATGAAGAACCTTAATAGGCAAAACCCCTACCTTAACTTTCTTCTCGTTGGCCCTTAAACAAAATGACATATCATAATGATGCCATTCAAATTGTTCGTCAAAGTAAAGATCATTATCTACTAAGTCTTTAACCTTACAAGCTATAAACAACCCATCCACAATCAAAGCTCTAGATTGTGTAGGACCAAATACTGTAGTCCAAGCTTGTTTACTTTGGTTAACGTGAGCCACTTCACCTACAAAATCTTCTCTTCCGTTAGAGGCTAAATGCCAAGCCATCTTGTCTGCTTTTTTATTAAAAGATTTAGTTCCTGCTAATCCTGTAATAGAATAAGGACTGAACATTAATTTCTCGTAAAGAAATATATCTTCTAGTACTACATCATCATGAACAAATAAAGCTATCTTGTCTAGGTTATTTGGGTCTTTAAGAATTTCATTATAACACAAACCCAATCCTTTTTTATTATCTTTAAAGATATGAAAGTTAACATTAGAATTGCTTTCATATTGTTTTTTTAAACTTAAAGAAATTTGTTTCTGTTCAAATTCTTTATCTGTTTTGGCTTGAGTGCAAATAACAATTAATAATTTGTTAATCATAAAAGAAAATAAGGATTGTTGTAAGGAAAGGTTCCTGTTTGTTTAAAGTTAGGACCATTAAATTCAAAGATAATTCCGTCTTCATCTACGTTGTGAGATCCTTTAAATGATACAGAACTAAAAGAATCTTCGTCCATATGCAAAGAAGAACCAGCTTTAACTAAATAAAGCTTTTCTGTAGTATAAATCCAAGAAGTTAAAAGTCCTTTATACAGGGAATATGTTTTAGCTATATCTCCATTGTTAAGATGAAGATGGTAAGGGATAATAGAAGAGTCTACTTCAAATTCAGAATGATTAGAAAAGTCTGTAAAGTTTTGTATAATACCATTATGAGCTACAAAATTAAATCCGAAATTAAAAGGATGTGTAGTGGTATAATCAAAGCTTTGTTTTGAAGAATTGGTTGGAGCTCTTGAATGAAAAAGATAATAAATTCCAAACTCATCTAATCTTTTAAATTCTTCTTGGAGTGTTTCTAAATCAAAAGGAGCTTCTTGTTTAAGAACAGTAAAGTGATTCTTACTAAATCCTAAAAACCCAGAAGCAAAAGACCCTCTTTCTAAACCAGATTGATAAAGGTCAAATGCTTTTTCTAAAGAAGGAGATCCGCAAATGTTACACATTAGTTAGATAATGATACACAATTATATTTTTGCCACGGTATTTCTTTAGAATAAAGTAGGGGATCAATAACCTTAGCTTCAAGGAATCCCATAATACGAGCAGCACAAGCTGGACAAGTACCACAACTCTCTTCTAATCCTTCATAACAAGTCCAAGTATTTTCAAACTTAACACCCAATGAAATGCCATATTCAATAATTTCTTTCTTAGACATTTTAACTAATGGAGCCTCAATTTGTACTTTGTTAAGACGATTAAATGCCAAACAATCATTAAGACTATTTCTAAATTGTGAAGTACCATCCCAATGACCACTAGTATCATCCACTAAAGCTGCTCCATAATAAACCTTAGAACATTTAGCTGCTTCAGCATAAGAAGCAGCAATAGACAATAGAATCATATTTCTATTAGGCACATGAGCTTTGTTTTGAGCTTCTCCAATAACCTCTTTCATTTGAGGCACATTAATGTCTTTGTTAGTTAAAGCAGACGTTGGCGCTAGAAGAGAAAGAAATTTTAAATCTACTACAATATGTTGTTTGATTATTGAATCTTCTCCGACACCAAAAGATGTAGTATATTCTAAAGCTTTATCAATTTCCTTTCGATGTCTTTGATTATAATCAAACGTCAAACAATAAACATTATCATATGATTTTAAACAATGATGAAGGACTACAGTAGAGTCCATTCCTGAACTAAAAACAACTACACAACTGGAATTCATGTAGTTTATTTTATAATAAAAATAATCTTAATCAACCTACCAAACCGTAACAAAAGTATTATCTGCTCTCAAACAACAGGAAGACCTATAAGGTAACTCGAGATAAGCAGAAGATAAGGTCACTGTATTTGACCTCCAGGCGGTACCATTTCTTACAAAGACTGTAGGAGAGCTACTAACGGTTACCATATGACTACTCTTGTTGGTTAAGGTATATGTTACACCTTTAGTTGTATTAGTAAAATTAGTAATAGTAACAGGATTATTAGCTGTTAATTCGATGTCTGATGTTGTTGTAGGTAAGGCTAATGAACTAACAGCTTGTTTAACTGAAGTATTAGGAATAAGAAAATAGTTATAAGCTATAATATTATTTGTCTCAATAACATCAGATCTAATATCTACTACATTAACATTTGTAGCTTGAACATCAACTGTAACTAAGTTATCTGTAACTAATTCAGGAGAATATATGACATTTTCTGCAGAAATATTAGAAGCTGTTAAGTTAACAGTATCTAAAGTAACATTAATAAATCCTTCAATACCTCCTAGAGCACTAATAGGAGCTAAAAAGACTTGCGGCTGTGAAATATATTCTAATCCCATTTTGAATTATTTAAGGCAAAATGCATAAATAATCTTATTAATATGGTATTTAAAGACTCCACCCTTTTACAAGAAGCTTACATTTCCGCTATACAAAAATCAGTAAATGTACCTTCTAATGGAATTAGACCTGCGGTTGATATGGTACCAAGTGTAACTACACCTGTTCCTGGTGAGGTCTCTACACAACCCGAAGACGGTTGTGGGTGTGGTTGTTCTTCTGAAGACAGTGAAGAAAATTACATGGCTATGTCGAATTTGTTTTCCATTTTCAGTAACGCTAAAAAATTACATGCCTTTTTAATGTCAGGCGTAGAAATGGATGAATGGATGGTACAAAAGATTGCAGTATGTGCAGATAATTTGGAAAGCGTCATGCGTTCAGCGAACTATGACGCCGCCAAGTCCGGGATAGGTTGCGATTAAACAACACTATCGTCAGCAGGAATAAAATAACGATTACCTGCTTTCACACATTGCACATACACTTCATGGAGCTGAGATGCTAGATTACGATCAACCTTCATCATCATTTCCATCAAAGAATAAGCATCGGAGGAAATGCCATGAACATCTTTGAGTGTTTCAGCAATGTATTGCTTGACTAGTTCTTGTGCTTCTTGATTCATATTTTTAACTATTATATATATTTTCGATTTCTTGTTGGATTTCTTTTTCGGTTTTCATGCGATACTTATCGCCCATCTTTACTACTACTCCCTCAGCTAAAAGGTAATCCATTTCTTTTTGAATTATCTTTTCTTTTTCTGCTTCAGGTAGATCATTAAAATTAACCCATGCCATATTTTTATACTTCTTCTATTTTATATTGTTGATGTTTATTTTTCATTTCTGAAATTTTCCAATCCGGAACGTTATGAACAGAGCCATAATAAGATAAGAGATGAGTCAAAGCAACGGTATATTTGTATTTTTTTGCTAATTCGAAATAAGGTTTTGCTTCTTTTTTTGTCAAAGAAGTATTAGAAACAATTACATCTTCTCCACGAATCATGCTTTCCTCAGCAAATTTAATACAATTAGAGTGACAATAACCCAGACGAGATGAATCAAAAGAGTAATTGCCTTTCGAATCGACCATCCACATATCAGCCTCGAAATGGTTTTTAATGTTTTTTTCTTCTTTAATTTTTTTAGCTAGGGTACTTTTACCAGACCCAGCAACACCAGTAATGAAATAAAGAATAGGAGAATTAGGTTCTTTTATTTTAATTTCAGTAACCATATTATTATCCTTTAATAACATAAATATATTTTATATGCCAATGTTTACACCAATTTTATCAGTAGTTCCAGGACAATCTTTAAGCTATAATCCTTCTATGGCTGATACCTTTTCCTGGGTTCCAATTGCTGGATCCGGTAGAGGTTTATTCGCCCAAGCGGTATATCCTATTAATGTACAAGAACAATTAACTACCATTACTAATGTTCTTTGTGCTATTTTAGCAAAACCTTAAAAGGTTTTCTCCTCCCTGAACAAACTCTTTAACTTCATCGTCAATAATATTTCCACCATTATGGACTATTTTGACTACTTCTTTATAAATTTTAAAGGAGTGTTTTTCAAAAATACTATTAGCTTGTTCATATCCTAGAGCTTCATACCAACACTGAGCTTGAGGAAATTGTGGAGCGGCATGGAAAATACATCCGTTATGGAAATTTCCTAACCAACAAAGAAGAAAAAGCCCCCCTTTAATATCCTTTTCCTTAATCATAAATTCCCAGAAGACCGCCCTCTCTTCAGGTGCTTTACCCGCATAACGGTTCAATTTAGTCAAATATTGACCATCCAAGAAGACAATAGAACGTCCCTTTGAGGTCACATAATTTTTTAAAACCTCTACGTTATTATCATCCATATAAGCCTTACGAATAGTAGGCCACTTAACTTTATTTTTCCTTCCAGCAAAGAAAGCTGAAGTATTCAAAGGTTGGCGATTCATAGATACTTTTTTGTCTTTACGGTTATCAATCATGTAAAAGATATTCGATCAATTTTTAAAAACAATCACGAAAAAAATCAGCAATGCCAACCACCAGTAGCACCTTTATATAATTCAACGCTTGATACTTTTTTCCATTCCTTTACAGGAGTAGCTAGATCTTGACCTAACCTTTCAGAAGCGAATCGAAGTATTCTTAAATTAGGCCAAGCCATAGGTCTAATACCAATTATAATATCCAAAGCTTCTTTAGGAGTTTTACCAGACATTACTAAAGCAATAATACCAATAGCGGTAGACCGAGAAACACCAGCAAAACAATTAACACCGAGATTATAAATTTTTTCAGATTGAACAATAGGTTCTAAAAATGAAATAATATTATTGACGTGTTGTAATTGAGGACCCATCGTTTCAATATTTTTTATAATAAATGCATCTCGGTCTTCATCAGACCAATCATAAAAATATTGAGCAAAGTGTAGAACTCCTTTATTAGATAAAAGTTTTTTTACTCGATTTATTTTATGTCTGTCTTCCTCATCAATAGCGGTAATCCATACATTAAAATCATTATTACCACCAAAGGCATAAGATTCTGCTTTTGCTAAATCGGTTATGATTACTTTATTAATCATTCTTTTTTATATATGATTCTAAAATAGACGACAGAACTTCATTAACTGAAATGTCTTTCTCACAAGACTCTTGAATTAAAAATTCCAAAACTCCTCTTTCCCATTCTCCCATATCTAAATCAATAGTAGTATATTTTTCTAAAAGAATACCGCTATCACATTCTTTAATAGAAAATTTATCCCCTGGATTAATTTTTAACTGTTGTAATTCTTCTTCTGTAAATTTAACACAGACATCTCCTGTTGGTTCTAATACTTTTTTAATCATAGTGTTACTCCTTCATTGTTCATTATATCCCAAAGTTCTCCTCTTACCTTTTCATAAACATTATAGACCTCATCTGTAAGATCTTCATGTTTAAGTTTAGATCTTAAATGGTTATCAAATTCAAAGAGAACACTAAAGTACTTTAATGCATTCATTGTCATTTCATACTCTTCTCTTTCCTCTGGTAAATTAAAAGTTAATTTTGCTTTCATATTAATTGTTTCAACAAATCTAAATTGTTTCCAACACAATGACATGAATAAAAGTCTCTTGAATCAATACTCGCTTCATAGTCATCATCTAATTTATCTATTAATTTTTTAAATTCTTTTTTGGTTTCAGATGAAAGTTTTTCTTTAATTAAATTTAAAAGAGGTTCAAATTCCTCATCACTCAAATGAAGAATTAATCTAGATCCATCATATTGAGATCCGTAGCTGAATCGTATGTCTAATTCTATATCAGGCCCACATTCATTAAATGGGATTCCTTTGAAATCAGAGTAGTAAACAGCTTCTTCTTTTTCTGCTGGTTTAGTTATTTTTTTCATTACAGAAAATATCTAATAACAATCATATTAATCCAATGAAAGAAATTAGCAATTTTATTTGCAGCGTGACTAACTTTTTTCCAAAACCAAAACCATCCTAAATTCTTTTTTAATTTAAATTTAAAACTGTTTAATTCTTTATTATATTCTTCCCAAAATTTATCATTAGAAATTTTTCGAGATTTATATTTTTCAACCTTAGTTAATTTTATTTGATCAAGTTTACCGTAAATGAAATAGGCTTCAAAGTCTACCCAGACATCTTCGGTGTCTGAAATGTTTTCTGTTGTGTAAAAAAGAATTTTACCGTGGTAGTCTATTTTTTTATTGTATTTATTTTTTTCGATGACGTCTTTAAATAAATTCCAAGACTTGAAGTCTTTTGATTTTTTTTCTTCTTCTGTGTAATAGATGTATTCTCTTTCTACCACTTCTTCAAACAATTCTCCGTCTTCCGAAATAAAATAATCAATCAAACAATTTTCTAAATCTTTTGTTTGAAAAATAATTTCATCCCATTTAACAGGAAAACTTTTTAATTCTTCTGTAAGTGGTAGTTCTTTTTTACAAATAATATTATCATACATTCCCATAAGTTTGTTCCATTAATTTAATAAGTTGATTGTTGTCTAATTCTTTTCCGTCAAGTAAGCCAAAAACAAATGATGATCTATTACAGATCTTGTAAGTAGCTAAAATGTGTTGAGCTTGTTGTTTTCGATTTTCAAAACCTCGGATACTTGAAACAAAGTCTTTCATGTTTTCAATACTCTTTTTAACCTCTAATCCTACTTCACACACTTTCTCTATAGAAGGTTTCATTTGTTCTGCTAATTCGAAATCAAATTCTTTCTCAATAATTTTATAAAAATTATCATAAGAAGGCATTTGATGATCTACATAAAATTCTATTAAATTTTTATCTGAATTCAACTGAGACTTGATTCTATGAATCCACAAATACCAATCAGATTTAAGTTTAATTCTATTTTGATTTTTATTGTAACAAATTACAATACCTTCTTTACCTTTCCATCCTTTTACTAATTGATAGATTTTAGAAAGGTCGCAGATATTATCCATCTGATAAGATTGTGGAGTAGGAACACATCCAGTGTCTCTCCAAATGTTTAATAGATCTGAAGAAGATACCACACACATTCCATTTTTATTAATGGCTCCTAACAAATAAAATTCAATTTCTTTTGGTCGAATAACGATGACATTGTTAGGAGTAACAATTTCAAACAATAAAGATAGATGAGAATTTTCTTTTAAAAATTCAACCACCTTAGGATATTTTTGCGAGAGCAATTCAAAGTCTTTAGCATTTTCTTGAGAAGCATAAGAAAAGGTTCCGCGGGTTCTCATGCTAAACTGACCATTCACATAATCACAAATGACCAAAGACCCATCCAATTTATCTTGAATGTTCCAATCTTTAAAATTTTCTGGATTAGGATAGCAACCAGGTTTCTCTTGATAATTAAAGAACTTAGGCCATCCAGAGCTTAAAACATTTCCTTCCTTATTTAAAATTAAAGAACGATAAAATAAATTATTTTCATTCCATTCAGCGTCAATTTTAGGGGTAATCAAATAGGCATCGGAACCACAAAAATTACCTTCTAACAAATAAAATTGATCTTTATCTGGTAAATTAATTTTCACAATACCTAGAATTATACACCCTATAAATCAAAATTCAAGTCTTATTTGTTATTTTAAAACGAACCAATAATAAAAAAGAGAACACAAAATAAATACCACAGTAGCTAGAATACATTTTGTTTTGTGTTTCATAAATTTATTTATTTGTATTCGTAAAGTTCATTTATGTCTAAAAGTTTAGAGACACATCCGTTTACTCTTTCAGTCCAAGTAGAATGAAAATGACCGTAAAAGTGTTGTTCTGGAGAACAAATTTTAAAAATTTCATCCATCACTGCTCGTTCATCTGTGAGGTCTTCTAACAAATAAGCATCTTCTCTCGCCCAACCATAAACCATTTCATTAAACTGTTGAGGAAAGCAGTAAGAGGGTGCCGTGTGTGTTATAAGAACATCTACCTTACAACATTTACTCTTATCAAACATAACCCCTTCACCTGCCCAATGTGAGATCCCTTCTCTTCTTCCAGTTCTATCAATCGATACTGCTCCTCCAATAAATTGAAAAAGTTTAGAATTATATTCATAAACAGAATAATCCTCTATCAATTCAAAATGTTTTAAATTGGTTCTATTTTCTTTTTGATAATAAAAAGGATCATCATGATTCCCTCTAATAGATTTAAAATAAATATTCTTTTCTTTAAATAAACCATCTAATCGATTTATAGTTTTTAATTGTTTATTCTTAGGTTCAAATCCGATTCCACTGTCACCGACGCTAATCAAATAACAATTTTTTATTTTTTTTCTATCAATAAGATAGAATAAGTTCGACCAATCTCCATGATGGTCTCCTAGAAAAATTATAGGCAATTCATTATTTAATTTTTGAGTAATCATTATGTCCAAAAATCATCTCTTCGTTTAATAATTTCAATTAAAACTTTAGTATCTTTTTTTTCTATTTTATCTTTAAGTTCATTAACTTTTTTATACTTGACCTCGTAAGGAATACCATCATCAATCATTTCAAACATTTTTCTACCATTTTCGTCTGTGATTGGTTTAAACATTTCACTAATAGACCTTGTTGGAGGATAGGCTTCTTCTAATCTTTTTTCTAGAATGGGTCTTTCGACTGTAATATATCGATAAGCTTTAATCAACCACTCTTCAAATTCTTTATGGTGTTCAGTGGCTTTCCAATCAACAACGCCGTTTTTGTATTCATCTTCATAAAAAGATTTTATAAATTCAAAATTTACTGTCTCAATTAAAGAGGTAATGTCACACCAATTTCTTGGAATAGCTTTACGGATTCTTTGATGTTGAGGTTTAAAAATAGGTTTTATGTAATCATAATAATACATAGACCACCTAAACGGAAGTATATCCCACAAGCTCCAAATTTTAGTTTTTTTAAAAAACCATTCTCTTAGTTCCATTGTTTTCATTTTATTTTATAAGGTTTTTCTACCACAAGATAATAAACAGATTCTTTTTGTCCTATTCTTTTATTACCACTAATAGAATTGTCTTTAGGAAGAGCTTTATTCGCAAACTTCCAAGCAACGTCATAGTCTTTAACAAAGATAGCTTCTTTAACTTTCTCCTGATACCTTTTAGGAATAAGAAACCACTTTTCGGGTATCCAATAGTTTTTAGTTTCTGGATTGATTATTTTGACATCCGGAATGTTAGATATATTAAGTACACCATCACCGTCCACACCCATATCTCGGTAACCATCGTTTCGTTCATAATGTAAAAATTGTTCAATTGCTTTTTTAATCTCCCAAGCAATAGTACCTCTTATCATTTCCTTGCACCCTACACCAAAAGAAGAATTAGGATGATCAAGATGAGGTCTGATTTTTTTATTCTTCCATTCTTCACTTTCTTTTACAATCTCCCCGCTTTCATTATACTCATTGCCGTATTGATCATAGAAACCACCATGACCATCATATTCTCTTTTTATGTTTGGAGGAAATGCAATAGATCTTATCACGTTTTCCAGGTATTGGCCTTCTTCGTATTTAAAGCCTCTATCCCAAAAGACTTCATCCATAGCCATTTTAATTTGACCTGATTGAAGTCGAGAATAGGTTTCAAGAGCTGAAATAAGAACCAATAAATGTTGCCTCTCAAATTCAACTTGAATTCTTTTAGGTCTTTTATTTTTCATTAAACGCTATTTTATAAATAAAAACTATAAAATCAAGATATTATTAACGAAAAATCGATTGGATTATGGTCATAGTACCATAATAAGTTGTATATAAACAACAAATAAGAAGAACAACCCAACAAAATTTGTCAAAAAAATTACCGTTCATATAAATTTAAATTTAATTACATGAATTACTTTTGTCAACTTGACTAAATATCTTATATGTCCACAACTGTATCCAATAACATGATCGCCTTTAATGGGGGTAGCTTTGCTTTTAGAAATAAAATCATTAACGGGGATATGTTAATTGCTCAAAGAGGTACCACTTTTAGTGTCGCTGTGAGTTCACAATATACGGTAGATCGTTGGAATGTTAGTTCTGAAATACCAGCGAGACCAGGTAGAGGAGATATTACTCAAAGTAATGATGTTCCTAATTTTGAATTTCAAAGTAGTTTAAGATTTACTACTACTACCATTTCTAATGCTAATACCCAATTTTTAGAAATTGAGCAATATATTGAAGGTTATGATGCTAGAGATTTAATCAACCAACCTATTATTGTCTCTTTCTGGGTTAAAAGTAATAAGACAGGAACTTACAGTGTGCATTTAAATAATGCAGGTAATGGAGTTACTCCGGATAGGTCTTACGTAGCAGAATATAATATCAATACCAACAATTGGGAAAAGAAAACCATATATGTTTCTCCGATAGATGCTTCACAGGGAGTTTGGAATTGGACTAATGGTAGAGGATTAAAGTTAGGATTTACATTAGCTGGAGCCTCTTCTAATGTAGCTCCTTTATTAAATTCTTGGGTTACTGGAGATTTTATAACATCATCTAATCAAACTAATCTTTTAGACACCACAGGGAATACTTTTCTTATTACCGGAGTTCAATTAGAAAAAGGCCCTACTCCGACTCCTTTTGAACACAGACCTTTTGGAACAGAATTAGCTTTGTGTCAAAGGTATTTTGAATATGGTGCACAATTTATCGACAACAATGTACCAGTTACTGATTCAAATTGGAAGGTGCTTTATTCGTATAAAGTAACAAAAAGAACAGCAACGCCGATGATAACCAGAATAGCTGGACCGGCAGCTGCTTCTACCGGGTTTATGTCTACGCAAAACTCTCATTGGTGCATCATAGCAGTAAACATACCGTCAGGCCTCAACGAGTATGGCATTACATTCAATGTAGACGCAGAACTCTAAAAAGGATTTAAAGTATTTAACCCGTGATGATCATAGGTAATAATACTTTGATCAAAACTCTTTTTAATATCATTAAAAGAAATAGGTTCTGAACATTTTTCTACGGACACTTCTTTAATCCTAGAACGATATAATAGTTTACCTAACTCAGACTTTTCCAAAGTTCCGTGCACATGAGCATGCACCATATAAGAACCTTTACCTTGACCATTCCAAGAGGCAATAGGATAGTGTGAAGCTACCACAGAATGGCCATTGATAAACATCTCCAAGTAATTAGGAGTCAAATAAATTTTCTGGTGGCCCCTATCTATTACCCCTTCGGAGTCTGATTTGGATAAAAATTGTTTCCATCCTGCTGTGTGGTTTCCTGGTAGCCAATATACTTCTTTAAAGGGTACTCGATGAAAGAAAGAATCCATATATTCCTCAGCTTGATATCCAAAACAAGTATCGCCTAAAAGAAAAATAATAGACTCATCATTTAAAGACTTTCTCCAAGCCATTTCAATAGCTTCATTATGTTCTTGAACGGAATTAAAACCTCTCATTTTCCAAAGAGGATTCTCCCACTTAGGATCGTGATTTAAATGTAAACAACCCCAAAAGAAAATATTATTTTCTGGTTGTTTAAATTTTAAAGGAGTGAGATATTTCTTCACTTAGTCAACGAAATGCTTAGTAAACTAATACCTACTACCAGTAAAGCGATCAGATACGTAGGAGCGTAGAACAAAGAAATGACCATAACCAACATGACAAACAATTTGCTAAGAGTGATAAAATTAAACATACCTATATAATAAGACTTCACAAATTAAAGTCAAATACTTTTTAATATAAAATAAGGGTTGACAATTTCGAATTAATTTCAGAAACTATAAAGGTAAAGTAAATCACATATGAAAAAAATACTAATGTTGATCTGTAGCGTGTTTATGGTAAGCTGTGCTTATACCACTCCTTATCCTTCTTCTCGAGTCGTAGCAGTCTATCAAACCGTGAATAGAGTTCCGGTGAATAGGTTGCCTATGATGACTGGTTATTATCGAGGACCATCACAAAGAGATCTTATACAACAAGAGTTGAATCAACGCCAGATTGATGCCGCTCAAATGAATGAAGTGGTTTCGGGAGTAATGGGTCCTAATTGTTATTCCGCGGGTTTGTTAAATTATCAAAATCAAGTTCGAGAAGTAAATGCTCGAATGCAAAACCCTTGGCTGCAACATTTTTCAGATTCTAATTATTATGGGTACCGTTATTAAAAAAATTGTCATGAATAATGTTTTTACCAAGAAACGAAACTTCTCTAAACCTCATCTTATTAATGTGATTATGTTTTTGAGTGGTGTCATTGTTGGAGGAATTTTAATGATGGCTGCTTTGTGTATAGTCGGTATGATGTCTTATTGGCAATAATATGAAAATCAATAAACCTTATAAAGTCGAACGCCGTATTGGGAATACCAATAAGTGGTATGATGTGATGTTGTCTCCTTTCAATACACCAGAAGAGGTACACGAATATCTCAACAAATACAGTCGTTATTACCCCTCAGAAGATAGGTATTATAGAGTTACTAAAGATTCTGGTAAGTCTGTTATTTTACATCTTTAAATGTAGTTTACATTGAAATAGTTACATATAAAATCCATAAGTATATATGTTATGGATTTTACTAAGGATTTAAAGGGTTTTGTAGCCGAGAACTCTAAAGTTGGAGGTACATTTTTTATTGGTTTAAATAATGTCTCTATTCCTTAAAATCTAGAAGAAATTAACCTTAACTAGAATTTTTAAATATGGAATACAATACCAACCAAGAAACTTTAAAACTTATTCAAGAAAGTATAGACCATCTTAATGAAATCTATTGGCTTTTAGAAAAAGATACTAAATTTAATGTAGATAAAAAGGTGTTAGATGATTTGGAAGATACGTGGTGTAAATTAGAACAAATTATTGTCGAATTTTATCATCGATTATAAAAAAAGCGTGAAGAAGTCTTAAAAAAGATTTAGACTTCTTTAAATGAATATCAAATATTGTAAGTGCTGTGCCTCTCTTATTGAGGAAGAACGCTTGGAAGTATTGCCAGATACTGTCTTTTGTTCGCCTTGTGCTCAAAAGATTCAGCCAGTCAAACCAAGAAAAGGCATTATGGTCTTTGATCACAAGACAGGAGGAACTTTGCAATCCATGTCTGCAGAGTACTACAATCAAAACAAGCGTTACTTTGTAGCCAATGGAGCTAGGTCTGTAGTTAAAAACTTCATGAGAGGATAAATTTAAAATATAATATGAAAGATATTGATTTAGACTTGCAGGATCGCTTCACCACACAATTTTGTTCTTACCAAAAACTCATAGGAGACTTTCAGGTTTTAATGAGTAAAAAAATGGATCAATTTAATGAAGATCCTACCGAAGAAAAGGCTAAAGAATTAAATAAAATTTGTTTTATTTTAAGATCAGCCTATAATGAAATTGTTAATCGAAAAGAATTAGGCATACAATAATGAAAGTTAAAGAATTAATTCAAAAACTATCTGAACAAGACCCTGAAATGAAAGTGGTTGTACAAGGATATGAAGGAGGCTTTGATGAAGTAGATTCTCTTCATCAAGTGCCTATGATTAAGAACAAACACAAACAAGACAAGTGGTGGGATGGAGAGTATTCAGAAGCAGTTTTAGATGATGCAGAAGACATTGCGTTGCTTTTACCCAGAAAGTCTTAACGCGTGGATATCAAATATATGTATAAAGAAAATGGTTATATCAAAGATGGTGAGTGGTATACGTGCCACTTTAATCGTCTCAATAAAGAATGTAAAGATTTGGTCAATGATTTGGTAAATTCTTCTCATGTTTCTCACCGTTGGTCTGATGAACTAAAGCATCAGTATTTTACTAAAGCCGTTTTTATAGCTTTTGATTCTGGTCGTAAAAGACATGAAAATAAATGGGAGAAAATGTTTATTAGAATTAGAGATAAGGTTTTTGTTTTTTTGTTTCGATTAATTGGTTATATCCCTTGATATTTTTAAATTCAAATTTATATTATTTTTATGAATTTAGAACTAGAAAAAAAATTAGTAGAAAAATACCCTAAAATCCTTAAAGATTATAAAGGTGATCCTAAGGTTACTTGTATGGCTTGGGGCATTGATACAGAGGAGGGTTGGTATAAACTTCTCGACGTATGCATGGAGAAGCTACAATACTTTTGCGATCTTTGTTCAAAAGACGGAAGAGAAGTTCAAGTCGTTGCTAATCAAATTAAAGAAAAGTTTGGGTGTCTTCGTTTTTATATAACCGTTTATGGTGCAGATAAAGTTGAGGATCAAATTATTGATGACATTATTTCTGAAGCAGAAAGAATATCAGCCTATATATGTGAGGTAACTGGCGAGCATGGCAGTCTCTGTAATCGAGGAGGGTGGTTTAAAACTCTTTGTAGAAAAGAAGCAAGAAAACTTGGTTATGTAGCTTGCAATGAAGAGCTTGAAAATTATTGGAAAACAAAAGATGAACAAGAAGCCAACTCTTGAAGATTTAGAAGACTACGCTTTCTATGAAAGTGGTCTCTCTGCACATGGTTGTCTAGAAAACCTAGATGAATATACTAAAAAAGCTATAACCAAATACGGAAGAATCCTTTTAAAAAAACAAAAAGAATATGAATCAGAATAATAAACCAGACTGGGTAATAATATCTATTGTAACGATTGTAGTAATTTCTCTTTTAGGAATGGGACTAGGAGATTATCTGTCTTATCTCTCTACTAAGGAAAAGAATGAAACTATTCGAACAGCCATATCTAAAGATTGGTCTATGGAACACATTCAAGGTCTTTTGAATTCTAGAAAATAATATATGAATATTGAAGAATACCCAGAAATAGAAACCAATTTTCCGGGAGGAATGGAACAAGGTTCTCCAGCTTCTGAAGAAGATTGTTTGTAATAAAAGAAATTATGAATCTATTCCGTCTAGACAATGATCCTGTTAAAGCTTGTGAGTATTATCAAGACCTTCATGTCAATAAGATTATTATTGAAGGTTCTCAATTGGTAGCTAATTGTTATCCTCTAGAAAGACTTAAAGAAGAAGATTGCCCTCGAACCCAAAAAGGAACTCCACGAGTTTATGGTAACTACAATCATCCTCTGGCTAAGTGGGTTCGAGAGAATAAGAGTAATTTTAATTGGACCATTGCTCACCTAGAAGGTCTTTTGAAAGAAAAAGAACATCGATTTGGTCCTAAGAAACATTTCACAGAAGACTTTGTTAAGTGGGCTAAACAGAACCCTCCAAGTCTTAAAGAAGAACCGGAGTCAGAGTATCCTCAATGCTTTAAGACCTTTGCGGAGTGTATTGTTCCTGGAGATCCGGTAAAAGGTTATCAGAACTATTACAATACCGCTAAGAGAGAATTTGCTTTTGGAAAGACTACCAAGAAAGCTACTTGGACTAATCGTTCCATTCCTTACTTCTGGAAAACATAAGTAATTTAAGGTATGAAAAAGATTCTCTATACAGAGGAAGAATTAGCTTTCTGTCTGGAGAATAAAAATTATAAGACTTTTTGGTCTTATTACTTGATTTATAAAGCCAACATTAAAATATTTTTTAGGATGGCTAAAGCGAGTCTTTTAGGGTATCTTATCTATCATAAATAAAATATATGAATAAATTTAATAAAGTTTACGAGTCTTTTAAACCTATGAGTTTAGCTCAATTAGACAATAAACAAGTTGAACAGCTGGATCGTTTAATAGATTATATTAAAAAGAATCTTCCAAAGTACGAAACTAAAGAAGAACAAAAAGCTATCTTTCAAACTCTTATTGGGGATTTAGAAGATACGATGTATATCTATCAAGACGGTTGGAAGTAATTAAGCTTCTTTAAGATCGGTTAAACGATTAAAGATTTCTTTAAGTTTTTCAAATTGATCTAAAGATTCTTGAGACCAATGTTTATTAGGAAGAAGATCCCCTGCGGTGATTCTTTGAGAGTCTAGTTCTCTCATGGCTTGGTTTTCTTCGTCTCTATATCGACTATAGACGTTCATAGCTCCACTCTTATCAAAGTCTTGGTATTCTTGTTCAGCGAACGCTAAAGCTTTTTGTTTCTCTTCTTCGGAAAGGTCTTTATTGTATTTGATTCTA
>Ga0315904_10003985_pt1 | contig 21349 bp, 19 predicted proteins | sample LakEriMetagenome_6_FD_203529 | JGI IMG/M metagenome (GOLD analysis project Ga0315904, IMG submission 203529) | Freshwater fungal communities from buoy surface, Lake Erie, Ohio, United States - Buoy 12 MA120 | ecosystem: Environmental > Aquatic > Freshwater > Lake | place: USA: Lake Erie, Ohio...
ATGGGCATGCACTCCTCCGTCGGTCCTGCCACGCGGGTTGGCAGTCGGAGCAAGATCAGCGCCAACTCCTGCGCGCTGGTGGACACGCGGGAGGACGCGCTGGTGTTCGGGTCTCCGGGCCGCGTGAGCCCGCTCCTCGACGTTGGACGCAGCTAGGGTGGGGAACGCGATCGTGGACGTCGAACCGCAGCCCGCCCTGCCCACCGAAAAGGCCGAAGTCCTTCGTGCCGCACGTCGTCACGCAGCCGACGCCCGTGGGGTCGCCGAGGCCGTCCGCGACACGACCGTGGCGGTCGCCTGGTCGGGGCTGCCGCCCTACGGTCTCAACAACATCCGGGCGATGATGGCCCACTTCGGCGTGCTGCCGATCGTGGTCGGCACCCGACCCGACCTGTCGTACGACGTGATCGAGAAGGTCTCCGGCCTGCCCGTGCATTGGATCGATCCCGCGGACGCCGCCGCCTCTTGGTCGCGGCTCGGCGCGGCGGTGCCGGACGTGCTCATCGTCTCGGGGTGGGCGATCCCGGCCTTCAACGAGCTGGGCCGCCAGGTGCGGGCCAACGGCGGCGCGGTGATCGTGATGGTGGACAACCGCTGGCGGGGCGACCTGCGGCAGTGGATCGCGCCGTTTGTCTTCAACACGAAGTATCGCGGCTGGTTCAAGGCGGCGATCGTGCCGGGAAAGGCGGCCCGGCGGTTCGTCAGGTTTCTCGGCATCCCCGACGACGCCATCTTCGAGGGCCTCTACAGCGGCAACCCGCACATCTTCGTGCCGGGCCCGCCGCTGCACGAGCGGCCGCAGCGGCTGCTGTTCGTCGGGCGGTTCGAGGACCGCAAGGGTGTGCATGAACTCGCCGCGGCGTGGCGGTCCGTCCAGCCGCAGATTCCGGGCTGGGAGCTGCATGCCGTCGGCGAGGGCCCGCTGCAACCGGTTCTGGAGGGCAATCCGGGCGTCGTCGTCCACCGCTTCCAGCAACTCCGCCAGATCGCCGAGTTCTACCAGTCGTCCCGCTTCCTGGTGCTGCCCAGCCACGAGGATCACTGGGGCGTGGTCGTCCACGAGGCCGCCAAGTCGGGCTGCGGCCTGCTGCTCTCCACGAATGTCGGCGCGGGAGCGGACCTGGCCAACGCGGTGAACTCGTTCTCGTTCCCGCCGCGGCAGCCGGAGGCCCTCGCCGCGGCGATCCTCCAGGCCGCCCGGCTCGACGACGCCCGCCTGCGAGCCGCCTATCACGAGAGCCTCGCGCTTTCGTATCGCTTCGGTCCGCAGGTCTTCGCCGAAGCGGTCGTTCGCGCGATCGGCCGGCTGCGATCCCGTGCCTGACCCGCTCCGCATCGGCTTCGTCACCACGCATGCCGCCCATGACCGCGCCGCCTATTCCGGCTCGTCGTTCGCCATGCGGCAGGCACTGCTCGCGCGGGCCGACGTGGCGGTCATCGACATCGACGGCCTGTCCACGGTCCTCTATCCGCTGTGGCGGGCGAAGCAGGCCGCGTATTGGTTCGGCTTCGGCAGGCGGTATTGGATGAACCGGCAGCCGGCGGTGCTTTCCGGCTACGCCCGTCAGGTGGCCCGCCGGGTGGCCGCCGACGGGCCGATCGACGTGCTCCTCAGCCCCGGCAGCGTTCCGCTCTGCCACTACACCGGCCCGGTGCCCGCGGTTTTCTGGTCCGATGCCACGTTCGACTGCCTGGTGGACTTCTACCCGGAGGCCACCGGCTTCTCCCGCGAGACGGTCGTGGCCGGCCACCGCATGGAGGAGGCGGCGCTCCGCAACTGCACGCTGGCGATCTATTCGTCCGACTGGGCGCGGCAGTCGGCCGCCCGCGTCTACAAAGCTACCGCCGCCAAGCTCCAGACCGTGCCCTACGGCGCCAACATCGATCCGCAGACCGGACCGCCCGTCGCAGACGGCTTCATCACCGCCCGGGTCGGGCAGCCGCCGCGGCTGCTGTTCGTGGCCAACGACTGGCGTCGCAAGGGAGGTGATCTCGCGGTCGCCGCGACGGCCGAGCTCGTCCGCCGCGGCCGGCCCGTGGCGCTCGACGTGGTCGGCCAGCCGCCACCCGGCCCCGTGCCGCCGTTCGTCACCGTTCATGGATTCCTCGACAAGCGTGCGGCGGCCGATCGCCAGCGGCTGACGGACCTGTTTCGCTCGGCCCATGCCCTCGTGCTGCCCACGCGGGCCGACTGCGTGCCGATGGTGGTCGCCGAGGCCTATGCCCACGCCCTGCCCGCCGCCGCCACCGCCGTGGGGGGCGTGCCGAGCGTCATCGACGACGGCGTCACCGGTCGGCTGCTGCCCCCCGACGCGGGTGCCGCCGACTGGGCGACGGCCGTGGAGGAGATGCTCTGGCCGGAGGAGCGGCACGTCGTCCTGTCGCAGGCCGCGCTGGCCCGCTTTCGCAGCCTGCTCAACTGGCCCGTAGCCGTGGGCCGGGTCGTGGAACTGCTGCACACACGCTGCGTGGCGTCGCATGCCGCCTAGCCTGATCGCGGCGATCGCGGATCGGCTGCTCTATCGCAGCGGCTATTTCCGTATGGTCGACGCCACGTCCGCCCGCTCGGCCGGCGCGATGGCCGAGAGCATCGTCGCGGCCTTCGCGCCCGCGCGGGTGATCGACTATGGGTGCGGCACCGGCAGCCTGCTCGCGGCCCTGCGGGCCCGTGGCGTCGGCGTGGCCGGCACGGAGCATTCGGGGGTGGCGCGGCGGATGTCTGCGGCCAAGGGGCTCGACCCCTTGCCCCTCGATCTGCGGTCGCCCCCGAAGCAGCCGCCGTTGGGAACGGCCGACGTTGCCGTGTCGTTCGAGGTGGCCGAGCATCTGCCCGCGACGGCCGCCGACGGCCTGGTCGGCCTGCTGGCCGCCACGGCTCCGATCGTGGTCTTCGGCGCGGCCACACCCGGACAGGGGGGCAGAGGCCACGTCAACGAGCAGCCCCACGACTACTGGATCGCGAAGTTCAAGAGCCGGGGAATGGATTGGGATCGCCCGCGATCGCACGCCTTTCGCGATTCGTGGCGGGCCGCTGGCGTCGACTTCTGGTATGCGGATAATGCGTTGGTCTTTCGTCGCGACACGAGCCCGAGTTGACGGTCGTCTTGTGGTGTTTCGCCTGAATCCCGATCTTCGCGCCTGGTGCTGAAATCATGCTGAACTGGCTGGCTCGCAACGCCTTGCATTACGGCCATGCGTTCGAGATCCGTGGACTGTTGCTCACGGAGTATTTCCGCCTGCGGCGGCGGGAGCCTTCGATTCCCGGCGGGCTGGGCTGGCGGATCTGGCGCGAGCCGTCCCACATGGAAGACCTGTTGAACCTGGCGCGGTTCGTCAGTCCGATAGAACACATCCTGCTGCTCGACCTCGGTGGCAACGTGGGCCAGTGGGCTGCCGAGTTCGTGAGTTTCTTCCCGAAAACCGACATCATCGCCTTCGAACCCGATCCGCGGGCCCACGCCGCGTACGCGGCACGGTTTCAAGGGCGGCCGAACGTCACGCTGCATCAGGTCGCCGTCTCGTCGGCGCCCGGCAAGGCCACGTTCCACCTGGCGGAGAACCCGGTCTACTCGTCCCTGGAGGCCTATTCCGACACCCAGGCCGACCGGGGCATCGAAATGGGCAAGGACTGCACCGTGGCCTTGCAGACGCTCGACTCATTCGGCATCGACACGTCGGGGCACGACGCGACCGTGCTCAAGATCGACGTCCAGGGCCACGAAGTCGAGGCCTTATTGGGTGCAACGGAAACGCTGCGGAAGGTGGATGTCTTGATCGGCGAACTGGCGTTCGCCACACAATATGACGGTGCGGAGCCGTCGTTCGCCCGCGTGTGCAGCCTCCTGCAGGCCGCGGGCCTCCACCCGGCGATCTTTCAGACCTACGGCCGCCAACTCGGCCCCCATGCCTTCGAGCGGGACGTCGTGTTCGTTCGCCGCAACCGTCTCGACCGGCTTTACGGGTGGGACTGACCGCCTGATGCTCAACGACCGTCGCTATCGGGCCGCGGCTGCCACGGCCGCGGCGAACATCCTCGGCCGTCCGGTCAACATGCTTCTTTCGATGGCGGCGGTGGCGATCGCCGTGCGGTCCGCCGGGCAGGAGGCCTATGGTGTGATGGTGATGTGCCTCACGGCGACCACCTGGCTCGCCGCACTCGACTGCGGTCTCTCCAGCAGCAGCATCAACAGGATCGTGCAGGTGCGCACCGGAGGCGAGCCTGTCCAGGGTGTGGTGAGCACGGCGTTCTTCTTCCTGCTGGCCGTCGGCATGATGACCGCACTGGCCATCGCATGGGCCGCGTATTGCACCGGCCTGCCCGACTTCCTCAACCCAGGGCATGGCCTTCCACGTTGGCAGGTGCAGGGCTGCCTCTTGGCGTTCGCCGCCTACGTCTTCTGCTGGTTCCCATGCCAGATCTTCGAGCGGGCGAGCGTGGCCTTCCAGGAAGGCTGGCTCACCGTCGTCGGCCAGGTAGGGGGCAATGCGATCGGCCTCGGGTTTCTGGTGGCCACGATAGCTGTGGCCCCCACCTTGCCCGGGGTGGCTGGTGCTTGGGTCGGCGGCGCGTGCGTGAGTGGACTGGCGATCGTTGCCGCGACGTTGTTGCGGCATCCGCGGGAGTGCCTGCCGTCGTGGCAGTTCGCTTCGGGAGCAGAACTACGCAGGCTCATGAATGCGGGCGCATGGTTCATTCTCATCGGTCTCGCCGGGCAAGTAGGGCTGCAATCCGATCCGCTGATTGCTGGTATCGCCACGAATGCACTGGAAAAAGGGGATGGCGCGGCCGTCGCTGCGGAACTGGCCATCCCGATGCGGCTATTTAACTTCGTCACCGCCTTCGCCATCCTGGCTATCAATCCGCTCTGGCCCGCCTACGCGGAAGCGGCTGCCAAGGGCGACTCCGTATGGCTACGACGCACGCTCCGCAAGTCCACGCTCATCGCCGCGGTGTCGAGTTTCCTGGCCGTGCTGCCGTGCGTGATCTTCGGCCGAGACATCCTGCGACTTTGGGTCGGCGATCAGGTCCACGTGCCGTTGGGGCTGATCGTGGCCTGCGCCTGCTGGACGGTTGCCATGACAGTTGGGCAGTCATTCAATGTATTCCTCAACGGACTGGGCTTTTTTCGATTGCAGTTTGCCGTGAATGTGCTGTTTCTCGCCCTGGTGATCCCGGCAAAGATACTCGCTCTGTGGCGGTTCGGGCCCGCGGGCATGGTCTGCGCGACGGCCGCGATCTATGTACTGACCCAGATAATCCCATACTTTCTCTTCATCCGAGCGGGCGGTCTCGGCGCGATACAGCAGCGGCAGAATATTGAACAGACCGTGGAACTGGGTGCCGGCGACGTGCACCTGCGACCGGCAGAATCGGCGTGAGCATGAAGACCATCATCTCGACCGGCGTGGGGAGGCTGTACTTCGTCGAACTTGCCTGCGCTTTGCAGGATGCCGGTGAAGACATCCGCATGATCACCGGGTGGGTTCCGGGGCCGGCGGGTGAACGCATCGCGGATCTGGTCGGCCCGCTCATGGGACGGCCAAATCTGGCTCGCAGGCTTCGGCCGCGCCAGGCCAACGGCCGCATTGCTCGTGACCGCATGCTCACGCTCCCGGTGGCGGAGGGCTTGGCGAGCCTGGGGTATCGACTGTGGGGCCTGGGCCTGCTTCCGCATGGATCCACGATGCGGCTCGCCTGGCAGAACTTCGGACGCGCCAGCCGGCGATATCTCCACGACGCCGACATCTTCCACGTCCGCACCGCCGCCGGTCAGGGAGGGGCGATCGCCACCGCCCGGCGGCGAGGCATGAAGGTGGTCGCGGACCAGAGCATCGCCCATCCCGCCTTCATCGATCGCGCCCTCGCCCCCGACTACAAGGACCTGGGCATCAGCCACTGGATGTCGATGCGAGACGGCTTTTGTCGCTTGATGGTCGAGGATTGCGAGCAGGCTGATTGTGTTCTCGTCAACTCCGACTTCGTCAAGGAAACGTTCGTCGCCGAGGGAATCCCGGCCGAGAAGATCCACGTCGAATATCTCGGCGTGCGGCCCGACTTCTTCGGCTTGAAGAACGAGTGGTCGATCTCTGGTCCCGTGAAGATCCTGTTCACGGGCGGGTTCGGTGTCCGCAAGGGCGGGCCGCACTTCCTGGCAGCCCTTCATCTCCTTCGCAAGCGGGGCGTGCCCTACACCGCGACGGTCGTCGGCTCCGTCGAGGATCTTGCGCGGATGCCCGCGGCCAACCCATTGCCGCCCGACCTCACGTTCGTCCCGCGGGTGCCGCAGGATGAACTGAAGCAGTACCTGGCGACGCACGATCTCTACCTCTTTCCGACCCTCGCTGAGGGCTGCGCGAACTCGGCGATGGAAGCCTTGGCCGCCGGGTTGCCGGTGATCACGACCCGTGAGTGTGGCCTGCCGGCGCGTCACGGGGAGCATGCGTGGCTGATTCCGCCGCGGAATCCTGCTGCGATATGCGATGCCATCGAGCACCTTTCGGCCGACCACCGCAAGCGGGAGGCGATCGGCCGGGCGGCGGTCGATTTCATGCAGGCGACGTATCGGTGGGAGCGATTCGGGTCGAGCGTGCGGGCCATCCACGAGTCGTTGCTGCAGGCGAAGGCAGCGGCGCGATGAGCCTCGGGCGTGCCGTTCAACACCGCGATTCTTCGCCCCCGCAGGTGCGGGCAATGGGCATGCCGCATGCAGCAGCTGCCGCGGCCGAGCGTGGCTGGCGACTCACGGCCTTTCTCACCGGCCTGGGCTCGCAGCTCTTCGTGCGCCTTATCGGTTACCTGGCCTTCACGGAGGTGTTTTTCCTCGTCACGGCGCCCTTGAAGCTTCGATCGCTGCTCGCCGCAGCGAGCCGCACGCCGTCCACGACGATTTTTACGATCCTGTGGGTGCTTTGGGTGATCGGCTCGGTGACGGCCGACCTCGTGAACGGCTCCCCGTTCGACATTCTCGCTCGCGGCGTATCACGTTCGCTCTTTCTCGGCCTGGACGTGCTGTGCCTGCTGGCGCTGTGGAGGAAGCCGGAGAAGATGGAGTATTTTCTGCTGGCGTATCCCGTCTCGCTGTTTGCCAGCCGCTTCGTCTTCACGAGTGGTGCAGAGGAATGGCTGGGGGCGGACACGACCGACTTTTCACAATGGAAGGCCAACACTTCCTACTTGATCGTCGGAGTTCTCTACGCCTTTGTGGCATGTCTCTGCCGCCGGGCGCCGCTGCTGGTCGCCGCAGTCACAGCTGCAACCGGGGTGTTCTTCACTGCGATGGGGTCGCGATCATACGGGCTGACGCAGTTCCTCGCCGCAGTGCTCATGATCGCCTTCCCCGGCGGCGGCGCAAGGGCTGGGGCGGACATGGTCGCCGTCGTACGCAAGCGGCGAGGTCTTGCCTACAAGATTGCGGGCGGAATCGTGCTAGGTGTGCTCACGGTCTATGCGGCCGGCCAGGCGTACAAGGCCGCGACACGGGCTGGCCTGCTCGGCGAAAAAGAATTGAACAAACTCGAGGATCAGGATCGCACGAAGGGCGGCGTTCTCGTCGGGGGTCGGTTCGGCTTCTTCGTGGGCCTGTGGGCGGCATGCCACAAGCCGATCATTGGCCATGGCTCTTGGCCGCTCGACGTGTATGGCTATACGGGTGAGGTGGTGGACATGTTCGAGATCGACACGAAGGATGCTCGCCTGATGACGAAAAAGCTGTACTGGATTCCGTGCCATTCAGCCATCGTCGGTGGGTGGGTCGAGCATGGAGTGTTTGGCCTTCTGTTCTGGCTTTTCGTGATTTATGTCCTGTGCATCAATTTCCCACGGGCGGCCGTCGTCTTCCCCGCGTATGCGGGCCTCTATGCCCTGATTTTTTCCGACATGATCTGGCACGTGCTGTTTTCACCCGCCGGCCACCGTGTTATCCTGGCCGCCAAGATCGTGAGCATGCTGCTGGTTGACGATGCCTGGCGTCGCCAGACGCAGTCGGTCCGCCGGGAAGCATTCGCGATGCGGCTGCGGGCGGTCTCTCGCCGAGACGCAGCCCCGGAAGCAGGTGCCGCATGACGCAGGTGTTGGTGCGTCGGCTCGGCCGCAGCGAGCGAGGGCATCACTTCTACGGATTCCACGACGTTTCCCCATGGAGCGCGGATTTTCGGAGCATGCTCGCGCTGCAGGTTGATCGCATCGACCATCCTCCCCTGGCCTCCACGGCCGCGCGGGTCGGGGTTATCGACATCGAGACCGACGAGTTCCGGGTGCACGACGAGTCGGTCGGCTGGAACTTTCCCCAGGGGGCCCGGCAGATCTGGCTCGCCGATCGCACTCACTATGCCTACAACTGCCCGATCAGTGGCGTTCCCCGCAGCCGCGTTCGCACTGGCGGAGGCGGGCTGGTACACGAGGTTCCCTGGGGCGTGGCGGCGGTGAGCCCGTCAGATAATGTCCTGTTGTCCATCGATTTCGGCCGCATCCACCGCGCGGGAGGCTACGGGCACACCGGCATCCGTCCGTGGAAAGATCACGCGGCGACCCGCCACGTCAGTGGATTGGTCAGGGTGGATATGGCCAGCGGCGAAGCCACGGAACTGGTCAGCCTGGATGGCTGTCGAAACGCCGCCGGCAGTCGCGGCGCAGCTGATACCGCGCTGGATTACATCACCCATGTCGTGCCGAGCCCCTCCGGAGCGTGGATCTGCTTTCTGTACCGATCCTGGCTGGCCGACGGGGGCATGGACACCGCATTGTGTGTGGTGAACGCAACCGGCGGCGAATTTCGCGTCGTCCACCGCGGAAATCTCTCGCACTTCGACTGGCGCGACGACGAGTCGATCGTCATTTGGGGCCCGCGCCGGCAGTTGGTCACGGCCCTGCGTGGCCGCGGCAGCAGCGGACGCGGCTGGAGCACCGTCGTGCTGCGCCGACTCAAGGATGTTGTGCGCCCCTTTGTGAGGGGGGCTGGCCTGCTCGCCTCCACCTTCCTGCGGGTGCCCATCGACGGCTCGCCACCAGAGCCGTTTTTTTCAGAGTTCTTCAGTGGCGATGGGCACCCGTCTTTCTGCCCGCAGGACAGGGCGTGGATGCTTTGCGACACGTATCCAGACCCGGCGGGCAACCGCGATCTTTTTCTGCTCGACACGCGCCGGCCCACGAAGCACATGCTAGGCGTTTTTCACGAGCCGTCGCTGCCGCTCGATGAGTCGCTGATCGACGAGGCCTGCCGCGACGTTGATGCCGGCATCCTACAGCTGGTCGGCAAGCAGCGTTACGCCAGATCGCGGAGCGGATTGCACTGCGACCTACACCCGAGGTGGCGGCGTGACGGCATGGAAGTCACCTTCGACTCTTTGCACGATGGCACACGCCAGATATATACGGTCGCGACGTCGAGCATCTTGCAGGATTGATCGGAAGCCGTGAAAGGAGAGCGCGGGACATGAAGCGGATTATCGTTACCGGGTCGAGCGGACTGATCGGGTCCGAGGCGGTGGCCTACTTCGCAACGCGAGGCTGTGAGGTTTTCGGGATCGACAACAACATGCGGGCCGAGTTCTTCGGACCAAAAGGCGATACGACCTGGAATCTCGCAAGGCTTAAAGAAGCCCACCCCTCCTTCACGCATCTCCAGCGGGATATTCGGGATCGGACAACTATTTTGCGGACGATTCGAGACGTAGCGCCTGATTTGGTGATACACGCCGCGGCTCAGCCTAGCCACGACCTCGCGGCCAAGGTTCCATTCGATGACTTCGACGTCAATGCGGTCGGAACGTTCAATCTGCTCGAAGCGACGCGGCAGGTTCGCGACGCCGGCGTGGCCGATCCGGTTTTCATCTTCATGAGCACGAACAAGGTGTACGGTGACGCCCCCAACGAGATTCCGCTCGTCGAACTGCCGACTCGGTGGGACTACGCCCGCCCCGAGGATCACGGTGGCGTAAGGGAGGATATGCGTATCGACCGCTGCCTTCATTCACTTTTCGGAGCGAGCAAGGTGGCCGCCGACATCGTGACCCAGGAGTATGGGCGATATTTCGGGCTGAAGACGGGCGTGTTTCGCGGAGGCTGCCTGACCGGCCCCAACCACTCCGGCGTCGAGCTCCACGGATTCCTGAGTTATCTGTTCAAGTGTGCGCGCGAAGGCGGCAGGTACACGATCTTTGGGTATCACGGAAAACAGGTGCGAGACAACATCCACAGCCTGGATGTCATTCGCGCGTTCGAGGCATTCGCCCGCGATCCACGACCGGGTGAGGTTTACAATCTCGGTGGATGCCGGCAGAACAGCTGCTCGATGAAGGAAGCGATCGATGCCGCGGAGAACCTCACCGGCCGGAAACTCGACGTCACGTATGTCGATGACAATCGGAAAGGCGATCACATCTGTTACATCTCTGACATGTCGAAGTTCCATTCGCATTACTCGCAGTGGTCGATCTCGAAGTCCTTGGGTGAAATCTACGGGGAATTGGCCGAGGGTGCGGCAGCCTGATGCGCTACTGCTTTTTTGCAAGCGGGCCCTATCGTGAGAACCCCAGCCTCGTCCGCGCGCTCTGCCTGGGTAAGGAATTGGCTGGGCGGGGTGTCGATGTGTGCTATGTGGCTGACGACATACCGGAAAATCGTCGGCCTGGTGTCTTCGATGCGCGTGCGACGATCGCCTACGTGACGAAGCCGCGGTCATCGAGCCAGTTCCTCGCTCGCCGCAGGGCCATCGCTTCGCTGTCGCCTGACTACGTGCATGTCATTGACATGGCCCCAAAAACCTTTCTTGGCCTGGTTGGTTCGAAGTGGAAAGTCGTCGCGGACTACGACGAGTGGCCTGCTGGGCGGCCCCACCCATTCCTGCGGAGGAAATGGGAGGAGTTCTTGGAGCGGTGGTCGAACCGTCGCGCCGCACGCGTGATTGTGTGCAGCAGGTACTTGCAGGACAGGTTCGAGCAACGTCATGGAAGGCGACCCGCGTACATTCCATACGCCACCCATCTCGAGGAGCACGCCGACGCCGATTCGCCCTTTGCGGAGCCGACGGCGGTCTACATGGGGACTTTTTCAAAGCCCTACGACCTCGATCTGCTGTTTCACGCCGCCAAGTTACTGGCTGAGCGAAAACAGAAGCCCAGGATGTGCTTCATGGGGACGGGTCCTCAGTTCGAGCTTTGGAAGGCATTTCTTGTCGAGCATCAGCTCGACAACGTGGAACTTACGGGCCGGCTGACGGGTGTTGAACTCTGGCGTCGCCTGCGTCACTCGCACGTGCTGTTGTTTCCAATCAGGCCCAGCGTTCCGAATCTATCGCGATGCCCGAGCAAGACGTATTCCTATGCGCAAGCCCGACGGCCGGTGATTGTGAATCGTACTGGTGAGATACCAACAGTACTTGGGGATCTGGCAACGTACGTGGAATGCACGCCAGAATCTTTTGCCGAAGCGATTGGGCATGCCATGCGGTCGCCAGTGTTGCCGGACGTGGATTACCACGTCGAGCATCAGAACTGGGGTGTTCGTGCAGAAAGGCTGCTCGAGTTGCTCGCATGACCGGCGAGGGATTGAACCATAGAGTCTTTGGGCAAGCCAGCCGCTACGCCTCGCCCTGGTCGCTCCGCACGCGGCTCGGAAGGCTCGCCTGGATCGTGACGTGGAATTGCCTGTTTCGCACGTCACCGAAGCCGTTCTACGCATGGCGCCGATTGCTCCTGCGGCTGTTCGGCTGCCGGATCGAGGGCCGACCTTTCGTGTCTCCGCACGCCCGGATCACCATGCCTTGGCAACTGCAGCTCGGCGACAAAACGACGCTCGCGGAGCGATGCGAGGTCTACAACCTCGGCTTCGTGTCCTTGGCGCCGCGAGTAACGGTCGCCCAGGAGGCGTATCTGTGCGCAGGTACGCACGATTTCGAGCATGCCTACACGCCGCTGATCACCGCGCCGATCACGATCGGCGAGGATGCCTTCATCGCCGCCCGCGCGTTCATCCTGCCGGGCGTCACCGTGCACCGCGGGGCGATCGTCGGGGCCTGCGCCGTCGTGACCAAAGACGTCCCGGAGCGGGCCATCGTCGCCGGCAATCCCGCCCGCGTGATCGGCACCCGCCGCTGGGAGTTCACCGATCGCCTGCCGGGGCCGGCGGCTTCATGATCCGGGTGGTCCATATCACGACGGCGCTTTCGCCTTCGGGGGCGGGGGTGTACGAGGCCGTCCGGGGCATCACGACGCGTCTCGCGGAGACGCAGGCCGTGCACGTCCGCGTCCTGGGCCTGGCCGCACAGCCCGACACGTGGAGCCGGGACAGAAGCGGCTGGGGCAACCTCGACGTGACCGTCGCGGCGGGCGGCGGCCTGCGCGGGCTGCGGTCGCTGGTCCGGCATGCCGAACGCATGCCGGTCGCGGGTGTGAACATCGTGCATGCCCACGGCGTGTGGGACGGCGCCGGCTTGGCCGGTCGGGCGCTCGCGACCCGGGCGGGCTGCCCGCTCGTCATCAGCCCCCACGGCATGCTGGAACCGTGGGCCTTCCAACACAACCGCCTGAAGAAACTGCTTCCATGGCACCTCTGGGAGCGCAGGACGCTGGCCCAGGCTGACGTGCTCGAAGCCAAGAGCGACTTGGAGGCCACGTCTTTTCCGAAGGTCGGGCTCCACAATCCCGTGGCCGTGATCCCCGTCGGGCTGGACATCCCGCACGTGCCGCCGGCGTCGCGGTCGGAAGGCGGTCCGCGCCGCTGCGTCTTCCTCTCGCGGATCCATCCGAAGAAGGGCATCGACATGCTGCTCCAGGCCTGGTCACAGGTGCGGCCAACGGGCTGGCGATTGGTGATCGCCGGCCCGGACGACGGCGGCCATCTCCCGCCCCTGCAGGCCCTGGCCAAGTCGCAGGGCATCGCCGCGGACGTCGAGTTCCTTGGACCGCAATACGGTGCCGCCAAGTGGGATCTCCTCCGCTCCGCCGACCTCTTTGTTCTTCCGTCGCATTCGGAAAACTTCGGCATCGTCGTGCCCGAAGCGCTGGCGATGGGGGTGCCGTGCATCGCCACGACCGGAACCCCCTGGGCTCAGCTCCCGCAGCAGGGCATGGGCTGGTGGGTCGATCCCACCGTCACCGACATCGCCGCGGCGCTCGGTGACGCCGTCCGCCGCCCGTCCGCGGAGTTGGCGGCGATGGGCGGTCGCGGCGTGGGATACGTCAACGACACGTTCTCGTGGCCCGCGATCACGCGGCAGACCGCGGAACTCTACGCCCGCCTCGTGCCAGCGAAAGGCTCCCCGTGACCTCCTCCCCGCCGATCTCGGTTCTCGTGCTGACGCTCGACGAGGAGGTCAATCTCCCTCGGTGCCTGGAGTCGCTCCGCTGGTGCGACGACGTGGTCGTGCTCGACTCCGGCTCCCGGGACCGCACCGTGGAGATCGCCAGGGAGTTCGGTGCCCGGGTAGTGGAGCGTCCCTTCGACAATTGGGCCAGCCACCAGAACTGGGCCCTGCAGTCGATCGACTTCCGGCATGCATGGCTGTACTACAGCGACGCCGACGAGGTCGTGACGCCGGAACTGCGCGACGAAATGGCCGCCATCGCGACCGCGGCGGATAACCCGCACGTGGCCTATCGCGTGCGGTACAAGAACTATTTCCTCGGCCGCTGGATCCGCCACTGCGGTATCTATCCCACCTGGGTGCTTCGGTTCTACCAGCCCCGCAAAGTGCGGTACGAGCGTCTGGTCAATCCCACCGCCGTCGTCGCCGGCAGCGAGGGGCTGTTGCGGGAGCATTTCCTGCACTACAGCTTCAACAAGGGCCTGCAGGCCTGGTTCGACAAGCACAATAAGTATTCCACCGCCGAGGCCGTCGAGACCCTGCGGGAATTGCGCGGCGGCCACGTCGATTGGGCGGGGCTGTTCGACCTGCGAAATCCTGCGCGGCGGCGGGTGGCCCTCAAGCATCTGTCGTTTCGCCTGCCGTTTCGGCCGCTGCTGCGATTTCTCTACATGTACGTGCTGAAGCTCGGTTTTCTCGACGGCGCCGCCGGGTTCCACTACTGTGCGTTGTTGTCGATCTACGAATACATGATCGTCCTCAAGGCCAAGGAAATGCGCCGCCGCGAGCGCGGCGAGAGCGTGTGAGATGGTGCCGAGCGAGCCTGCCCTCGGCATCGTCGTGCCGGCGCTCAACGCCGCCGTCACACTCCGGGCGACGCTGCTGTCCCTGCGGGCCGCGGTCACGGATGGCGCGGAGATTCTGCTCGTGGACGGTGGGTCGACCGACGACACGGTCGCCATCGCGGAGTCGGAGGGCGTCGCGGTCGTGTCCACCGCGGGCAACATGTACGCCGCGGTCAATGCCGGGTTTCGCCGCGTGCGGGGCGAGTGGCTCACATGGATCAACGCCGATGATCTCCTGTATGCCGATCGGCTCGGTCCGCGCGTCCGTTCCGCGGCAGGGGCCGACGTGCTCTACGGACCGGTGGACTTCATCGACCCCGCGGGGCGGTTCGTGCATGCGTGGACGAGTGCCGCGGCGACCGACCTGCTGCCGCTCTATCGGGCCGGTTACAGTCCGTTGCTCCAGCAGGGCACGCTCTTCAGGCGATCGGTGTTCGAGCGAATGCACGGATTCGACGAGTCCTATCGATTCGTGGCGGACGCCGACTTCTGGTGGCGGGCCCTGGAGGCGGGTGTCGTGTTCCGACGGGCCACCCATCCTCCTGTCGGGGCATTCCGCCTGCACGCGGGCCAGCTGAGCCAGCGCTTCGCGCGGGAGATGCGGGCCGAGCACGACCGCATGGTGGCCGGGCATGGCGGTCGCCGTCGCACGCTCCGCTCGTGGCTGGGCCTCCTCCGGCTGCGTGGCGTCAACCTCTCCTCGTATGCCATCAGGTTCCTGCGTCGCGGCGTCCTGGAGGGCTGGCCGCGGATGCCCGGAAGTTATGACGTCGTCCGCCAGCCGAGATAGCCGCCTTGGCCCGCGTGAGCCGCTCTCCGTCTGCCTCGACGACTCCCCGGTCCTGGGCGGGCTATCCCGCGGCATCCGCGACCTGTCGGCGGCCGTCGGTGGGCGGATTCTGTCGCTGGATTCCGGACGGCTTGCTCCTTCACGCGACGACGCGGCCTGCAGGCTTACGCGAGTTCAGCAGGGACGTGGCATCCTGGCGTCGCGTCACCTGGAACTGTCCCACGCCGTTCGCAACTCACTCGACGATGCGATTGCGGCCAGTGGTCTCGTCGTCTGCCATTCGCTGTACCGCGCCCATGTGCCGTTCATCCGCGCCCGTTGCCTGCGCCATGGCATCCCCTACTGGATCGTGGCGCACGGCATGCTCGACCCGTGGGTCGTTTCCCGGCGGACCGCCTGGAAGCGAGCCTGGCTCGAGGTGTATGGTCGCCGCTGCCTGTCCGATGCGGCCCACGTGTTGTTTTCGACAGGGGCCGAGTTGGCGAAGGCGATGCCGTGGTGCGATGCGAGAAACGCTCTGGTCATTCCCTGGCCCGTGGATGCGGTCGCCACGACGGACCGCGCTGCCTGCCGATCCGCCGTCCGCGGGCGGCTTGGCCTTCCACCGGAATCGCGGATCATGCTCTCGCTTTCCCGCTACGACTCCCTCAAGCGCCCGCTCCACACGGTGGCGGCTTTCGCCGGTGCCCGAGCGACCGGCTGGCATCTCGTCATGACCGGATATGATGGCGATGTGCCAAGGGCGACGGTGATGGCAGAAGCGGACCGCCTCGGGCCTGATCGAATCCACGTTCTCGGCTCTGTCGAGGGTGAAGCCAAGCGGGAGTTGCTCGTCGGCAGCGATGCCTTCGTCTCGCTGTCATGGCGTGAAAACTTCGGCTACGCGCTGGCGGAGGCCGCGATGGCAGGTCTACCCTTCGTGGCGGCGCCGGATCATGATCTGACGCATGACATGCCGCAGCCGTGCCGCAGGTGGATCGCGGCGGATCACTCGCCACCAGCAGCCGTCCGAGCAATAGAAGACCTGATGGCCACCGAACCGCGGATCCTCGAGGCGATCGGCACAAGCGGGCGAGTATGGGCGGGCACGGCCCTGTCACGCTCCACGTTCGAGACAACAGTGCGCGACACCATGGCTGCGTTCTTATGAGCATGGTGGATAAAACGTCGTCGTCGTCAAAGAGCCGGGTCGCGGCCCTCGATGTGCTCCGAGGAATCGCCGTCCTTTCCGTCCTGGTCGCACACGCCCCGCTCGATGCTTCATCCGTGCCACGCAGCGTGATCCTTGCCCTGGATGGGGCGGCCTATTTTTTCTCCGGTGTCGAACTCTTTTTCGTACTCAGCGGATTCCTGGTCTCCGGGCTGCTGTTCCGGGAACAACAGCGACATGGATCGATCGACGCGTGGCAATTCCTCGTGCGTCGTGGCTTGAAAATCTACCCGTCATTTTACGTGTTTCTCGCCGTCTCGATCACCGTTTCGTGGGTGTTCGGCATCTGGCCTCACCCCACGGCGGCGGTCGTTGCTTCCGAGGCACTGTTCGTGCAGAACTACGCGTACCCACTCTGGAGCCACACATGGTCTCTCGCCGTCGAAGAGCACTTCTATCTGTGCCTCGTGGCGCTGCTCGCCTATTTGGTGAACACGGCCGGCGGGCGATCACTGGCACGGATACCACTGGTCGTCGCTTGGGTCTGTATCGCCTGCCTAACGATGCGACTCCTGACCGCATGGCTGGTTCCTGCATTCTCATTTCAAATCCATCTGGCCCCCTCGCACCTCCGCTTTGATTCTCTGGCCTTCGGCATGTTGCTTTCGTACTGGTACCACCGCAGGCCTGAGACGCTGGCTGCAAGGGTTGGCAACTGTGGTGCATACCTCACAGCGCTGGCGTTGGTCCTGCTAGCCATCTGTGCGACAGTACCCCGCCGTACGTTCATCGGCCACACCGTGCTTCAGTCGATGCAGTACGTCGGCCATGGTGCGTTGCTCCTCCTCGTGGTCATGCATCCGGGATGGCAGTGGATGCACGAATCGCTTCCGGGACGACTGCTCCAGGGGATCGGTCGTTACTCCTACTCCATCTATCTTTGGCACATGGGCATTCTCATCTGGTCGCGTGCGTTGATCGCACACATGGTAGGTGATGCCGCGGCATACGCTGACTTGAAACTCGCCGTGTACGCGGCCTTGGCAATCCCCGTTGGGATACTCGTCGCCCACCTCGTCGAGATGCCGATCCTGCTGATTCGTGACAGACTGTTTCCATCCCGATCCGACGCGCTTCCTTCACTGGCGGCTGACATTGGCGGCGAGCCTTGTCCTCGACCTGTGCCGAGATGAGCAGCGCCGGCAAGACGCTTCTGGTCATCAGCCAGGTCTACGCTCCCGACCCGGCCGCGGTCGGCCAGCAGGTGACCGATGCGGCGGAGGAGATGGTGAGGCGTGGCTGGCGGGTGGTGGTGTACACGTCTGCCCGCGGCTACGACGACCCGAGGAATCGTTATCCGCGACGCGAGCGACGCAACGGCGTCGAGGTGAGACGCTTGCCGCTGTCCAGTTTCGGCAAGCGGTCGATCGCGATCCGGCTCGTGGCCCAGTGCCTGTTCATGATCCAGGCGGTCGGCCGAGGACTGTGGACGGGCGACCTCGGACTGGTGCTGGTGAGCACGAGTCCTCCCTTTGCAGGCTTGGGCGGCAGCATCGTCTCGTTCTTGCGGCGCGTGCCTCTTGTGTGGTGGGTCATGGATTTGAATCCAGACCAGATGATCGTCGCGGGCAAGATCGGGCCTCGTTCCGTATTCGCGAGGGTATTCGACTGGATCAACCGCGTCACTCTGCGGCAGGCCCGCGACGTCGTCGTCCTCGACCGCTTCATGCGGGACAGGGTGCTGGCGAAACTGCCTGTAACCGAGAAGATTCACGTCATTCCGCCATGGCCCCATGATGATCATCTGGCGTCGCTTCCGTCGCGGCCGAATGCCTTTCGTACCGCCCACGGCCTCGAAGATGATTTCATCGTCATGTACTCGGGCAATCACGCCCTACAGCACCCGCTCGACACGGTGCTCGATGCCGCTCACCAGATGGAGGACGAGCCCAGCCTGCGGTTCGTGTTCGTCGGCGGCGGGGCAGGTAAGGCGGCCGTGGAGGCCAGGATCGCAGCCGGAGCAAGCAACGTGGTTTCCCTCCCATATCAGCCCCTCGAGCGAATCGGCGAAAGCCTGTCGGCAGCCGACATTCACATCGTCACCATGGGAGACGACATGGTGGGCATCGTCCATCCATGCAAGATCTACGGAGCGCTTGCGGTGGGCCGGCCGATCGTTTTTCTTGGGCCACGGCTATCGCATGCTGGCGAGATTCTAGGCGACAGATCGTTCGCGTCGTGCGTGAATCATGGGGATCCACAGGCCGTTGTGGACGCGATCCGCAGGTTCCGTACGATAAATGAGGTTCTCCGTGATCGTTTGGGAGAAGAAGCGGTGACGCTCGCCTCGGAAGGTTACTCCCGCAGACTGCTGATGTCCCTCTTTTGTGCCGTTCTTTCGCCGTGACCGGCCATCGAGAGCCATGTGCCGCTGCCCAGGGATCACGAGTCTTGACCGGCGTGCGGCCCGAACGCCGCCTCACCTTCGTGTGAGTTGCGAGCGGTGCCATGCCCCAAGGGCGCATGTTTGGCTCCACCACGGCGGCATGACCCCCTCTCCAGCAGACCATCTGTATGACAGGTTTTTCAATTTTGGTATCTCCCTTGGAGTGCTGATGCGATGCGATTGACGACAGTATCCGGCCACACGGTCTACCTCCCGTTGCTGCGTGGCAGGGGACCAACCGTGCTCGACCTCGGTGGAAACCGAGGTGCTTTCTCTTCCTGGGCAGCGACTGCGCTCGAGGCGAAGGTACATGTTGTCGAAGCACTGCCCGAATTGGCCGAGGCGCTGTCCAGCGATTCACGGCTGACCGTGATGCACGCCGCGGTCGGGCCGGAAACGGGAACGACTACGATCTTTCGTTCACCGGATCGCTGTGCGAGCGTCTCACTGAACGCCCGGGAGCCAGCGAATGCCGTGCTGATCCCAGCGGTCACGCTCGAAGACTTGTGTCGTCAATGGAGCCTTGCCGATCTGGATCTCCTCAAAATGGACATCGAGGGATCGGAACTGGACGTTCTCGAAAAGGCTCCGATCCACCTCTTGCAGTCCGTCGGGCAGATCACGTGCGAGTTTCACGACTTTATCGATGCATCGCACCTGCCGGCAATCCGCCGCATTTGTGAGCGGATGAAGGCTGCCGGATTCCTGGTGTTTCCGATCGCCATGACCACGTATGGCGACACGCTCTTTATCAACCGAAATCGCCTCGGCTTTCCCGCCCTCACCGCGGTCGAATGCATGGCGTATAAGTATTGGGCCGCCATGCGGCGGCTTCTTCGCCGGTGCTGCCCATAGCCTGAATGCACGGCGATGTACGCGGAAACTTGTCGCGGCACACGCGTCAGCGAAAACAGGCCTCGCCCAGCAGCCGCGTGAACGCCTCCGCCCCCGCGGCGTTCATGTGCCGTGGGTCGCCGAAATACTCCCGCGCGGGCAGGGCGGCGCTGAAATCCCGATAGCCGGGCAGGTGCTTCGCCAAGACCGTCGCGTCGTAGCTCATGCCGTGGCAGGGCGACGTGAAGAAATGGGCGGACACGCCCCGCTCCCGGCAGAGATCCAGGATCCTCGCGTAGTCGGGGTGCATTCGGTCGGGAAACGTCGGCTGCTCCATGTTGACGTTCGTATTGAAGCCGGAGCCGTGGAGGGGCACGAAGCCGTCGGCCGCCGGCCGCCGCTTGCCGAGCAACGTGAACATCACCTCGCGAAACCCGATCGCCGGCCCGAGTTTGACGTAGCGGTAGAAAGGGAGCCAGCGGTAGAGCGGGTAGTCGGCGCCGAACAGCTCCCGGCCATCCGCTGGATCCTTGACCTCGTGTACGAACGGGGCGTAGAGGGACGTCACGAGCGGGCTTGATCCTTCCTGGCACCATTCCTTGTCCACATGAACGAACACGGCATCGGCGGTGTTCGCGTCGAGGAAATCGCGCAGGACCCGATAGGCATCCAAGCCGGAGGAATCCTGCTCGCCGAGATTCAGGCCCCGTTTGCCGAACTCACGCTCCAGTACGGCGGGATCGACGTGGTGCAGCGCCCGTGACGAGCCGACGACGATGTAGTCGTAGTGCTGGCCGTGCATGTGCCGCACCCGGCGAAGCACCGAGCGGTCGCTGAAGCGGCCGAGCGCGTTCGTGTAGGCGAGATCCAGGCCGATCGCCGCCAGGCCGACCACGCACGCGAGTTTGGCGATCTCGCCGAGGAAGTGCGCCATCGCTCAAAAAACCCTGTAGATGAAGGACTGCTCGGACACGAACGACCCGGCCATCAGGATGAGCACGATGACGAGGGCGGTCTTCCAGAAGAGGTGCCGCCCGGCGGAGAGTGGCGTCTCCGCGCCTCGCGAAAGCCAGTCGATAGCCAAGAGGGCCGCACAGATTGGGATTCCCTCGATCAGAAACCGACTGTTGGGCAGTTTCAAGCCGAGCAATGCCGCGGGATGCACGTCTGCCCAGCGGGCGAAGAAGCCCGCCACCTCGGCCAGGGAGGGCAGGCGGAAGATCACGAAGGTGCAGGCGACGAAGGCGAAGGTCGTGGCAATCGCCAGGGTGTCGCGGAACGACGGGATGAGCCGGCCGTCCATCGCGGGGAGTTTCTTGCCCATCGTGCCCGCGGCGATCAGCGGCAGATAGGCGGCTGCGTGAATGGCACCGAACAGGACGAAGGTCCACTTCGCACCGTGCCAGGCGCCGATGATGAGGAACGTGACACCGATGGCAACCGCCAGACCGAGCCTGCCGTAGTCGCGCAGCAGGATCGACACCGGGGTGAAGAGGTAGTCGGTGAGCCAGGACGTGAGCGACATGTGCCAGCGCCGCCAGAAATCGGCGATGTTGCGGGCGAAGAAAGGATGGTCGAAGTTTCGGGCCACGTCGATGCCGAGCAGCCGGGACACCCCGAGCGCCATGTCCGAGTAGCCGGAGAAGTCGGCATACAGCTGGACCGCGTAGTAGAGCGTGACCAGGATCGCGGCGCTGCCGTCGTAGCGGCCGTAGTCCGCGAACACGGGGGCGGTGAACAGGTCAAGGCCGTCGGCGATCACAAGTTTTTTGAACAGCCCCCAGATGAACTGCCGCAGGGCGGCGATGGCCCGCTCGGGATCGAAGGCCCTGGGGGCGGCCAGCTGGGCCAGGAACGGCTTGGCTCGATCGATCGGCCCGGCCACGATGCAGGGGAAGAAACTGACGAACACGAGAAACGCCGGCAGGTCGGCGGATGCCGGCAGTTTCCGCCGCTGCACGTCGAAGAGGTAGCCGAGGATGC
>Ga0315904_10003989_pt1 | contig 21343 bp, 25 predicted proteins | sample LakEriMetagenome_6_FD_203529 | JGI IMG/M metagenome (GOLD analysis project Ga0315904, IMG submission 203529) | Freshwater fungal communities from buoy surface, Lake Erie, Ohio, United States - Buoy 12 MA120 | ecosystem: Environmental > Aquatic > Freshwater > Lake | place: USA: Lake Erie, Ohio...
CTACTTGGGAATGTGTAGTTAAGTAGGGATGGTACCTCCTGAACAAATGATTTACCGGCAGCAGCGTCATAACCTTGGATACCAAATGAGTATCTTTCATTCGACATGTACCCCTTGTAGTACGTATGATTGAACGGATCTGAATGCCCATTAACTCCTAGATTTTTAACAACAGGGAATGACTCTTGTCCATCAGTCTGTGTGAATTCAAGCTCAAGCTCTCTCTTAGGGAATGTGATATTCATCAACCACAATCTTGTGTCGTAGTATCTGATTGCTTTCGCTCTCTCGATATATGCAAGCTGTCCTGCATCTTCAGTGTTGGTAACTACCTCTATAGTGTTTGACGCAATAGGATCGATGAACTCTCGAATGGATATTTCCTGCGGAGCTATATCGATCTTAGCGATAACCTCTGTAACCGGAGTGTAGTTCGGGCCACCCTCTGTATTGTTTGAGATTCTGATTAGCTCAATGTAGTTGTAGTTCGAAATATTTGTTACTCTGAACTTCAGTTTTATTCCGTAAGAAGTAGGGAATTCCGTGTTCGAATTCGACCCGCCTGTTTTAGATGACGGATAAGCATAAGAAGCATCAGCCAGTGTTTGAACCACAGGAATGGGCGGAGTAAGAGGACCTCGATTAGTCCGGTCACCAGCTTCAGTAACATAACGAATAGCGTACTGATAAGTTCCGACGGGTAGACCCGCGCCTCCACCAACGTTTGTAAGACTATCAAAAACAGGAATATCAAGGGGAGCAACAAGATTAACATAGTACAAGTCAGGATTAAAGTCTGAGAAATATTTCTGTGTTCCGTATGAATCGATCATGTCTCCAATGTTGAGTATCATTGGAGGAACATTGTCATCTGTGATAAATATTTCACCACCATCACAGCTTTCGTTTTTATCGATCTGTAACGGGAAATCATACTTGAATGGTATACGTGGTGACTTGGCGTATGTCACGCCATTTATTCTTATAATTGGATCTTCAACACCGAATGCATCTACCATTACTTCAACAACCTTCTTGTGCACAACAATCATTCCTATGCACTGGTAGATTCCGGAAGTTGTAACATCTGGATAAATAACTTCCTCTCCCTTAATTTTGTTTAAGGAAAGATCATCGCCGGTTATAGATGTTGACCTGAGATTTATTGCATCAGAATACTGCCCGGTATTAGAGGCACCAAGTAATTCCTTCGCAATGTTCGGGCGTGCACCTTTGTAGAACGTGCGTATGTCGGATGGATGGTTCTCTGTATTCATCAGTAATTCATTCTTGACATGTATTCTTTGAAGTCTTGGCGCTCTTTGTCGTTAGCTCGCTTAACCCTACGCTTAGCTTCCTCCCATGGCCCGGAGAGATCGTATATCTTTTTCTCATTGGAAGCAGCAATTGTTCTGTACAATTGAAAGTTTTCCTTGTCATTAGCCATGTAAACCTCCGCAAGATTAAAGCTTGACCATACGATTATGGCTTGCTTTAAATACTCAGGTATGAATGGAACTTTAAATAGATCTCCGCCGGTTCCGTTATATACCAGTAGAATGTTTTCGTAACCTCCAGAGTAGGCAAACATAAGCATGCCGTTTTGCATGGAGCATATTGGTTGAGTACCCAACCCTGAAGTTCTTTCTTTATAGAAAGGATCGTTCATGTTTGGGTTTCCGGTATGCTTTGCAAAGTATCCTGCTCCGCTTACTATCATATCCTTCTTGAAGTACACGCGTCTTGCCGTCTGAATATTACATTCATTCCCGTTAAACAAATACACTTCTTTTATATTGAACACCCCAGCAGGAAGTTCAAGTACATTGTTTTCAGGATACGGTAAAGTTTCGTGACGCTTATCGAAGAACGATTCGAAAGCAAGTTCTCTTAATGCGTCTTGGACAATTTGCTTATAGAAACCTTTGGACATTATCTTGAAAGATCTGTCACCTAGTCTTGATGATAAAGAAGAAACGACCTCGTCCAATGATACGAGGTCCTTTGGTGAGAAGTCCATAGGCTAAGAAATTACTGAGCTTGCTGAGATGTGTCAGCTACTGACACCAATTTATTGGTAGGCACCTGGCTTCCAGATACCATGTTGGCTCCATCGTTTGCTCGCTCTTGTGGCAAAAGTAAGGAGAATCTACCAAGATCCAAAACCCTACGCTTAAGAACTTCGATGAGTTCTTCCGGGAAATCAAAAGGAGCATCGATGTCGATATCCTGAACAGGACTTATTGTCATAAACAAACCTACCTCTACATTCTTGATTGGAATACATTCAACACCAAGAAGATACACATACTGATGTACCCTGTAGAAATAAGGATTGTCTGGAGTTGGAGCTTCAAATCTTGAAACAAGATTCTCCATCTCAGATATTGTTGTTCTCGAAAACTGAACCCTTGTGAATTCAGGGAGGTCTCCGAGCTTTTCTTTTTCATTGTAATATGCAACAAACTCTATACCACTGTCACGATCAAAGTCAAATACAGAACCAGGAAGTTCGAAGTACTTCCGGTTCATCACCTGGTTTGGGTTTGCGTTTGATGTAAAGTAAGATACCGGTATTATAAACGTTGACAAGAAAGCTCCTGTGCTGTGCTTGGGTATGTGCTTTGAAAGTATGTTGTTTCCAACAACTATACACCAGTAAGCGATCTGTGCTTTTGTGATTGACTGGTCATCAATCATCTGCTTTAGATCAACCTCTATGTCATCGATTATTGTTCTTAGTTTCGTTGCCATCAGTTCATCAATTTAACAAGTGATGCAACATCTTGAGATGTTACCAGGTAAAGACTTGTTCTGTCTCCTTGCTTGAACGAGATATACTTAAGAGCAAGTTCTGTTATTAAATTCACCAGAGAGTCCGGGAACTCTATGTTACCTTGCTGAGTAGATGGGTATGAAGGTGTCTTGATGTATTCTATCCCGACAAACTTACCGGCAACGGATGGTCTGATTTCTATCTCGCTTACTCCGGAAACATTACCATGACTCTTGTACCCGTAATCAAGGAATGACTTTGACTGCACATTATTTCCAGCGATGAAAATGTTGCTTTCACCTTTAGACCATACTTCATCAGTAATCAACGAAGCGTATTTTCCGGAAACGTAAATCAAATCGTTTCTTAAAACAGATGTCAAAGGATTGACTTGTGAAGGAGGAGTTGTTACCGGGTGCACTTTAGGTTCCGGAGATACACTGATGATCGTCCATAACGAATGATTGATGGATGACAGCAGCGATGTATCTATTCTTGAGAACTGATTCGCTTGAAATACTTTTGTGTATTTAAGATCTCTCAAGTTTTCCGGCGCGAACTTCTTCTCTCCGAATGCAGTGTTGAATACAGAGACGATGAAGTCGATTGAATATTGTATTGCAGGTTTATAATCCTGATCCCATAAATAACGGTCGCTGCCCTCGGCATCGAGAGCAGCTTCCATTCTTTTTATGACTGATGAAACAGGTATCATTTTTTACCGAAAAACAATTCGTCAGCTATATCGTCGACTGATCTTACATTGACAACCTGTTCGTTTGCTATCTCTCTTTGAGCAAGAACTGTTGCAACCTGCATTTTAATCTTCTGTCCATCTTGACGATCCATGTCATCACCGGAAATTTGAATTCCATTTTCACGGGCCATTTGAAGAACGTCGTAAACAGGTCTGTTTGCAAGCATGTTGTTGATCTTCGATATTTTCTGAGCGAAGCGAATATCAACAGACTCATTAATGTCTGATCTCTCAAAGAACATGACATTAAACATTGAATGCTTTTTCAAAAACTCATACTCCTTCTTGCTCTTACAGATGAATCGAGATACAAGAACAAGGCTTGTGTCTCTCCCGTTTCCATTTCGAGATGTTGATACGTGCTCGAAGTTTATTGGGCCGAGAGGAGCAAGAACTGAACGTCCTTGAACAAGATCATCAGCAATACAATAGAACGATGTGTAAGCGTAGAATGTAACAGGCTTTTCAAGAACATCATTTGGATCAATGTCTGCAGAATCACGGAATGATCTGTACTTGATCTCATTAACACTTTCTTGTCGAGCCGGGATGAGAGTCTTTAACGCAGCGATAAGTTCACTGTTACTGTTATTGACTTCATTCTTCTTGTCAAGTTCCGCCTTTAATCGTTGAATCAATTCAAGAGCTTCTTTCATTGTTGGCTCTTGTGATTGAACTTGCGGTGTTTCTTTTGTTTTAGCTTCCGAGCCTTTGCTCAAATCTTCTTGAACTTTTAATGACATACGTTTTTGTTTTTATGAATAAAATAAGGGCCGGGATTTTCCCAGCCCTAATCTTTTCAATTTTTACAGGAGGTCGATGATGAAGGACCCGAGTGGGTTGTTGAACTTCAATCCCATTTGTCCTTTAACCCACCAGTCTTTGTTTGCAGACAAGGTTTGGTTTTGGATCGAGTCAGGAGTTTCTCCAACTTCAAAGGCTTGCATTCCTTTTACTTTAGTTGGAGTGATGGTGTCTTGATCGAGGATGATCAAGCGTCTGCGCCACTCAGGACCGAAGCATGATTGCTCACGCCACAGTTCACATGGAACCAACACGAAGTTCATTCCACCTACTTCGATACGCTGCAAGTCGAGCTTGATAGTAGTATCGTTTGGAGTGTAACGAAGACCCGGTTGTTTGTAGATCTTACTCAATTCGTTGAGCATCTCTGCAGTTCCGTAGATGAAACGAGTACCGCCTTCAACTTTGAAGTTGGTTGCGAAAGCAAGCTGTTCGAACACAGTTTGGAGGGTCGCAAGAGTTGGGTTACCAACTGCTGAACCTGCAGCGATCATGGTAGGATAAACACCACCCATTGCTTTTGCTGCAACACCGGAAGCAAGCTGATACTCACCACGGTTACCATTCCAGTACGCATTGAACATGTCAATACGAAGCTGTTTAATTTGGTGCTCCTTATCCTTATTCAGATAATCGGTAGTACCACTGTTGATGTGCTTCTGGAGCTCCATGCGTGACCAGCGACGGGCACGAGCGAAGAGCTGCACGTAGTTGTAACGAGTTACAGTTTCAGTGCGCTCATAGTTTTGGAACCCAACAGCACCATCATGCTCGATGGAAGAAAGGATCGGGAACACGTCGTTCGCAGCTACAGCAGGAAGACCATTGCTAGTCTGTGATGCAACTGTAACGTTAAGACCGGCGATGGATCGAACAACAGCTTTAGTGTTGTTTGGATACACGATGATCAAATCTGGGGTGAGTCGCTGTACGGATTGAGCCGTCATAGGAATCACTTGGGTTACCACTGCGCCAGGCACAGCAGCTACTGCAGCTACGATAGCGGTAGCTGATACGGCAGTACGACCAAAGGTCATTTCGAGGTATTCAAACTCATCGTTGTTTACATCCTCGAAAGGTTTCATCATGAGGATTTTCATCGCATCATAACGAGCAGGTGCAGTATCAAAGATAGCAGCCTGTACAGCCTTTGCAATAAGGATTGTTTCAGCGGTGGTGAAACCGGATTCTTGTGCGTAATTAGAACCTTGTGGGTTCAACGGCAAGTTTCCATAAGGAGCATTAGCGGCTCCGGGGGTATAAGCAATTGCGCTCATTTTTTAGAGTTTAGGTTTTTAATAGGTAGAACTTGTGTTTGGTGGAAGGACTTTGTTTATGTAATCCTTAACCGCATCCTGACCTCCTTTAGCATTGCCATTTCCATTCTCGATAGCAGTAGCTACCTTCTCCGGCGTTCTGACAATTACTTCCGCTTTCGCAGCATTTGCTGACTTGACAACTTCTTTGTTGACAATCATGTTTACGATCTCATCACCATACTTGATGAACAACATAAACTTAGCCGCGTTATCATTTAACGAGCCATCGCTATTTCTAAAGTAGGAATCGAAGTTACCACTTACTAAGCTTGATTCGATTTCTTTCAAAACCGGCTCAGCTGTTTCAGGAAGTACTTGCTTCAACTTTTCAACGGAACTAACTGCTGAAGACTCAACACGTTGTCTGTATTCAACGGCAAGTTTATTCTCGTTAGCACGTTTGTTCTTGAAGAAATCCTTCTGTTCATTATAGGAACGAACTGCGTTTTCATGTGCAAATTTAATGGCTTTCGCTTGTGGGGATGTAGGATCCTGGGAAGCTATTTCGAAATCTTCTTCTGAAAACTCGTTTGGATTATAAATTCCAAGCAAAGTTTTAGCATCAATATCTTTAGCTTCTTTGGAGAAATCCACAGACAAAGGTCTTGCAGTAATAGGCTTTGTCCAGTCCTCGTTTTTAAGGAATGATTCAATAGCCGCGAAGATAGGTTCAGGAAGTTGATCAAACAACTTGTTGTACCTGTTAACCTGATCGCTTACTTTAGACAAGTCTTGCGAAGAGTTACGCCATTTTTCAACAGACTCAAAGAACTTCTTGGGCTCTTTAATCCCATATTTCTTTTCGATGAATTGAACTGCTTCAGGTGTTGAGAGCAATTCAGGAATGTCAGAAACAACCTCTTTAGCTGGCTCTTGACTTTTCTTATTCAAGAAAGACAAACCTTTATCGGATTGATTACCGTTGTTGTCATCTCCCTTTTTAGAATCGTCTCCAGCTGATCCGGCATTACCATTTTCATCTGGATTGCCTTTTTGGTTTTCGGTGCCTGCTCCATTATCTCCTTCGTTTCCTCCGGTATTGCCAGCTCCTGCATTCCCATTAGGGTCATTAGCCGACTGGACATTACTGGGGTTCCCGGAAATTTCTTGAGCTTGTTTCACAAAATCACCTAATGCACTCTGAGGCATTAGACCGGATAATGCTCCGGATATCAGTGATGCTGCTCCACTTACTTGTTGAGCTCCACCTTGTTCTTGACTTCCATTATTCATACGATGCAAAGTTAATTGTTTGTTGATAAAAAACAAATATTTATTGAAACCTTTTACATTGGTATGCGTTGTGACGCATCTTCTATTGCTTTACCGGTAATCATTTCATCTGTCTTAAGCTTTGATTTTGCTGCGATCTCACGTTCTTTAACGCTGGCATCTATATTTCTCTGACCAGCGTATTCAGCAAGCCTTGTGTTCATATCTTCAGCAACCTTAGCTTTAGCTTCAACTTCTTTTTGCTTATTGATTTCAGCTGACTTGATAGCAACCATTGCTTTTTCTTTAGCAAAGCGCCTTAAGTATGTTCCTACCTGGAATGGTGTTGATCTTCCAAATAGATCCGCCAGTATTTTATCGTCGATGAGTTGAGCTTGGTACAACTGCATGAGCATGGAGTCTGCTTGCTGCATCAGCATTTCATTTGTGTTCTCTCTGCTGACAAATATACGCATGTCTTCAAGCTGTATATCCTTGTCAAGTTTGGCAACCTTGACAAAGTCATCGCCAACCCTGATAGCGAACTCTCTCTCGTTCTCGATAAAGATGTCTCTACCAACGTGTGCGTAGTAATCCATGGCAGATATATAAGCTTCTTGTATAGCATTATAGAATGGCTCCTGCATCAAGGACCCTCTCTGGAGTAGCATCTTCGTTACTCCAACCAATTGTTCAGACCCCATTGATTCACCGCGCAAAGCTTCGTTTACTCCGGTAGCTTGCTGGATCATATTGGCGTATCCGTTTATGATATTGAATAAGGAATAGGTTCCTTGGGGGACATTGTTGTCATACTTCTGAACCATATTCGGAACACCTCTACCCTTAGTTGTTACTTTAACCGGTCTTCCGTTCTTCATGTCAGAAAGGAATTGTATCTCATCATCTACAGCGCTTTCATCATAGAAGAAACTGGATCCTCCAGAGTTGTTGAGTTGGCTTTCAACTACAGAATTGATTCTGTTTATCATCTTCTGTGGATCGATAGCATCCTCGATAGGGGCTACTATTTCTCCATCTATATAAGCCCAAGTTGATATCGAGTACGGGAATGTGATGTTGTTTGGCTTCTCGTTTCTTTCACCTTGATATTGGTAAACACCATATTCAAGGACGATATCCTTAAGCTCATTTGATGGTGTCGACTGAGTAGCGATACACTCTGATGGTATTAAGTAGCAGTAACGTAGAACATCGTATACAGACTTCCTTGTTTTCTTTGAGGCATTAAGACCAAGCTTTCTTGCTTCAGCTGTATCAGGAGGAGTTACAACATCCTTATCTGTATACCTCGGTTCTGTTTCCCCTGGGTACGTGTAGTTTATTTTCTGAAGTTCGAGGTATCCATATTTGTTCTGGATATATCCCCATGTATCTTGCTGGATGTCGATCCAGAAGCAAGTGTACACAGCAATCCTTCCTGCGTCTGATTGTGATGTAGAGTTGAATGCAGATACTCCGCCGTTGGCAACAAACCTTTCGATGTTCAACCTGTCTTCCGGTTTGATGTCTTGAAAAGATTCGAATATGGAAGATGGATCCAGTAGTGACCAGTGCCCCATGAATGAAGCATCCTTAAGATCACTCTCCCTGGCATTTCTATCAAAGAAGAATCGTTCAGATTCAAGTACTGTTGTCTTCAGGAATGTACCATGGTTATAGTGGTGCATTACAACTGCTCCGGAGAACGCAAGGTTCTCTGCCATCTTCAGCTGTTTCTTTGTCAAATCATTTTCTTTGGCAATATGCTGAATGAGATGCGTTATCATCTCTGAGTAGTTGTCGACGTATTCGTTTATGAATATCTGATATGTTTCCTCGCTTGTCTTTCCTACGTTGAAGTTCTTTCTTATACCTTCAGAGAAAGTAGGTATCTCATTCTGAAGTCTAGTCATGAACATCTTCTCTTCAAGAGCCTGGTCCATCCTTGTTTTTACACGAGGAGAGATACTTCTTGCTGAAGCATTCATATTAAGGAGTATCGAATTACCACGGTAGTTCTCAACGAGTGGACGTATTGTGTTTTGGACAATGCGCATACGTGTGGCAACTTCTCCAGATTCATCGGTAAGGAATGAGTCGATATCTTCTTTCTCCCACTGGTTGCCCTTATAGAACTCCTTATGTCTCTTGATTTTTTCAAGCCATTTATTATGCCTCCAGTCGGAAGCCTGTCCTAAATAGAATCTGCAGAACTTTGAGTGATAGGTCTCGTCTTTTGTATCAGAGATCCTGTTCGGCCTGGTTGATATTTGGAGTGCAGATGACATTATGTTTTATTTTTGACGTAGTGTTCGATCCTGTTAATAAACTTGGACTCCTGTGCTACTGATACTTCTTTTGTTGAGTACCCTTCCTCTTGCTTCTTTATCAGCTTATCAAGGTCTTCGGCAATATCAAGCATTGTTTGTGAGTATGCTCTTTTCTTTGCCCAGTCAAGTTCTCCGGAAGCGTTCTTAAACATGTTGTCATCCGGCCTTTCATCAATGATTGACTCAAGATTGCTGACGATTTTATTCAATGCTACCTTGGCTCTTACCCTTGCAAGTGTGTTAAAAGAACGCATTTGAGATATAGCCTCATTGATTATAGTAGGGAATCTCTTGTTCATGTATTCATTCTTTAGCTTGTCGCTGAATGAATAATGCATATTGTCTTCAATATGTTCTATAGATATCCTTACCCTCTCCTCGTCGACATCGACTCCATTCATTAATAAAGGTGATGAAGAGCATGAATACAAGTACACAAAGATTAACTCATACGCCTTGAGTTGCTTGAACTCAGGATATAATGAAAGCTCTGGATACTCAGATAAGAGTGCATACCGGGTTGACGGGAAGAACACCCTCATTCTTTCAATCTCTTCTTTAGTCATACATCTTCACCTTTACTTGTTGTCTGTAAAGAGTTCCATCAGGATTCCTCTTTAGCACATGTCGGTACCTTACATTGGTCTCAGAGGTTTTAACTTCCTCGATATTAACCGGCTCTCTACCTACGCTTAAAGCGCAAATATACGAATAAACTACTGCAAACAAAACGTCATCAGGGTAGTTGCGCTTATCCACTGATCCCCAGGTTTCGTTCCCCTTGTCGGTCATTGATACTACGAATGTCCTCAACTGGTCCCATATATCTCTTATGTAGATTCTGTCACCATATGTTACAAGTAGCTCATGTAGGTAGTTGATTATTATTCTGTTACGGCCTCTGTGGTTGTCGATCCCTTTATTCATTCCTCCCCCTTGTAGGGATTCGATGAGCTCTGTATTGTAAAGGACACTGTGTTTATCCCCCTTCAATTCAACGTAGTCCATGTAGTTTTGACCTACGTTACCCTCTACAAGTTCTCTTATTCGCTTCTTGTTTGGGGTAGTGTTGTAGTATAATCCTGCCAGGTAGACCTGGAGGTATGTGTTCTTATGGTTCGATTCCCGGTAATTAACGATACATGCTACTGTCTTGTATAAGTGATCCCATATTGATGTTGCCATTTTTGACACACCATTATCAGAAGACACAGGGTCAGTTCCTTGGTAGAACCGGTGATCATACTTACGGTTGTTCTGTATAAACATCACAGCACTTGCGCGAGGATCACCTACTTCTGTGGGTATAAACTCAGCGCCTATTATATCATATGGAGTGTCACTGTTTTCACCGCACGGTTTTGAGTAGTCATATATTGGTTCGAAGTATCCATACCTTGGCCTTTGATTATGAGGCATGTCATTGATCTTCTTGATGTTTTTGTTTATGTATGTTGACGGAACAATGGTCTTGTGGGATGACAGGAACATGTCCTCTATACAATCAGGATATGCCTGACGGAACTGAACCATTCGTTCTTCAGCTTCAGGACCGTCTATGGTATACGCCTTCTTCTCAGACTCATAGAATTCCTTCGTTATTCCCGGACGTGTTGTCCAGTCAAAGAACAATGGTATGATACCATAAGAGAAGTCTCTTTCTTTCCACTTCTTAATGGTGTTCATGTACTCAATCTCATAAGCTTTCCCGGCCCGATCCATCTCTCCTCCGGTACCCCATATGATTATTTGTCTCTGCATTTCAAGAGCTCCTGTAACGGTGTTCTTTCTATACATTGTCGGACGGGCTTCCTTAATCATTTTACCCAACATGGAGATGTATCCGGCCTCATCTATAAGGACAAGTTGCGGAGATCCACCATTGATGGCTCCTACTGATGGAGGTACAATAAGGAGTTCCGAGTTTAGTCCGTCGATCTTACCTTTCTCTGTCTTTGATTTGAACGATATCTTGTTGTCTGTATCGTTATACACCTTTGGCCTCATCCATACCGGCAACTCGGAGAATGGGTATTTCACCTTATGGGAGAAGATCTCCTGTACTTTTGCCTCGTCCTGGGCTATGAACTTTATGAAGAAGTTTTGATTGAATATAAGCTTCTTGAGCGATAGTGCACCAATGGTTGTGGTAGCAGCAATCTGCCTTGGTTTACCCATCTCAAAGCTGTATCCACAATCGAATAGGAATGCTATTACTTTGTGTACTGGAGCAGAACGATACTGCATATACCCATCATCAAGGTCACCTTCTTTAACATGGATGTACCTGTCAAGGAAATAGTATGAGTTCTCGTCGCACCGGAAAAGCTCTGAGTCAATGTAGCTTTCCATGTCTGGCTCTGTGGTACAGTCAGATATTGACCGATCTTCCGATAGCCATATCTCAGCCTGTTTACAATACAGCTCGAATGGTTTGTATCTAACCATGGATTGAAAGCCTTCGTTAATGCTATCAATCCATGCTACAAATTCTTTGTCGTGATTTATTCTATCTTTCGGGAACCAGTCTGCCTTCCTGATTTCCTTACCACCTCCGTGGATTGTTTTGTTTACAAGATCCTGTATTACATCATCATTAGCAACAACTTCAACAAGAGATCTTCCGGAGTTTATTCCATTGCCTTCAATGATGGAAATGAATTCGTCCGCTATTTTTGATTCCTCGGTAACAGCAACTACCGATTCATCAATCTTAATTTCTTTTTCTTTTACAGGCTCTTCAGAACGGCTAAAGCCGTACTGTTCAAGTACGGCTTGCTGTTCTGCGCTTATCGGCAATCCTTGTTCTTTCAGGAACTGAATAAACTCGGCATGCCTTTCTGCTGCTTTTTGTTTATTGTTCAGCGCTTGCTTCTGTGTTTTCTGCATTTGCACTTTCAGTGTTTGATGCTTCAGTATCAGGAGCGTTTACCGGTCCTGGTTCACCAACTGGTAATTCAGATTCCGGTTCATCGCTGGTTGAATCTTCTTCAACGTCGATAATGACAGGAGGCTCTGGTGTTTCGTCTGTTTTTGGTTCTCCTCCCATAAGTGGGCCGAGGAGCTCCCCTCCTGACTCATTCAACTTTTCGTCGAACTCATCAAAAGAATCCTTCTCTTGATTGAAGTCAAATGAATTACCAAGGTCTTTCACCCAGTCTTTAACTGAGTCGATTTCCGATTGGATCGAATCAAAGTCGATATCCAAAGGCTTGGCATCCGTTCCGAGGATGATCTTCTTACCAAACGTCTCGTAGGTAAGTTTAGAGATCTCAGCAAGAACGCGGTTGGTAACCTGTTCTGTAACCGTAGCATGGATGCTTGCGGTTATTTTACCGGTGACAGATGTGAGGTCTTTGTACTCTTGCTTTACTGCACCTCCTGATTCACCAAAAGCAGAGAAAGAAACTTCCTCGTAAATCTTCTGGATCTTCATAACCGGTGTTTCAAAAAGGTCATTGATCTCTTTTGAGATTGATGTGTAGTGCGCTGAAAGTTTTGCGCGGCCAATGAGAAGCTCATTTCGAATGGCTTCGATTTGTGATAAGAAACTGATTGCTTGCATATAGTTGATTTTAAACCACTTATCTAAAGGACACTGCGATTGTAAGGACCGGCATTTAGCAGCAAGAGGGCAGCCACATTCAGAGCATTTGTATTCGCTCATCCCCGTGTCTTCGAGTTTCCTTGTTATTGAATTGAATATGAATTTAGGTAAAAGCTTTGGCTTATCGCATTCACTGCAGATCTTAGCTCTTTCAATAGCTACTGCGTCTACCTGTTTATTAGGTATCGCATTGTTTTTCCAGCCTTCTATAATTTCTTTTACCATACTTCCTTCCCGTTAGGGGTAAGCCCCTACTATGCCGGGGCTTACAAATTTTGGCCGATCAAGCTGCGATGCGGGTAGCACGCGTAGCGATCATGTTGACAGTGTTGTCAGTTATTTTTCAATACACTCTCCTATGCTCTTTCATCAAATGTCAAATCCAGTCGGCCCCAATGTTAAATTTTTAACAACCGATTTGGATGCGCATATGCGTAACCGGTTTTATTGGTGGAGCCGGAGGGGATCGAACCCTCGTCCAAAAGATTTCCAAACACAATCAACGAACGTATCTGTGCAAATGTACGTTATGTTTTGTACTTTTGTTTCAAATTAAATTCGATTTTATGAGTGATACCTGCACATGCGGTTCCGGGAAGATGAATCAAAAGTTTCTTTTCTCTGACAAAGCTGTTGATACTAAGCCAGTTAACCCTGACTTCGTTATTACGTTTGAGAAAAACAATGATTCCGGAAATGTGAAAGGAAAGTACCAGATCATCTTTGCTGTCGCAGATCAAGGAACTAAAGCCAGGGATATCATTTGGTATTTCGTGGAAGAAGATGATCGTAACAAGGCATACGATAATATAAAATGCCTCCTTGGTTTTCCAGTTTAATTTAATATCTTTGCTACCATTGTTGTTTTATAAAACATTTTTGACATGAGCGCTATTGCTAAACCTTTCGTACATTCATCAGGAGTAGGAGTTATCTCTGCTAACTCAGTAGCAATCGAGGAGATTGCCGCGTTTTCAAAAGGAACTCGCGTTGCCCAGCCAGGGTCTGCACCTGAAGCTTACACTATTGACTTTACCATGAAGACTGTGGATCACAAACCTTCAGGTTCTGTTCAGTGGGTATTCTCAAGTGAGGTGACTCGCGATGCAAAGTTCACTGCACTTCAAACTGCTGTGTCCACCGCGATCTAAGGATCTTCGATCTTTGAAAAGAAAAAGCCAGGTTTTATTCCTGGCTTTTTTATTTTAACAACTTGTTAAAATTTTAACATTATGATGTTTTTTGTGAGACTACAGGGCGAGGATGGAAAGTTCCGCAATTACGAGATGTCAGTATTTGATGTCTCTATCATACGTCCAATCGATGAAAACAATATCGATAAAGGAACTGAGATAACAACCACAAGAGGGTTTACATACATCTCAAACCAACCGATCGATATCATCATGCTTGAGAAAAGGAAAGTGGAGAGCGAGTACTCAACCAAGATACTGCTGGCTATCGCATCCGGGAAAGTGGAAACGGACGGTCCTGAACCGAAAACAACACGTCGACGTACCAAACGGACATAGTACCCCATTGTATTTTGATTGATGTCCTGAAAAAAGTTGGTCCTTTAAATCAGTTTTTCCTTGTATATACTTGTATCTGGTGTCCGTGTGACTTCCTTCGGAGGGAGGGTTTCAGAGAGGGACGGTAGAATAAGAGTATGAAATATCCACACCTCTCCATTCTACCTCTTCCTTACGTCGTGATGGGAACGTCGATATAAGACAGGCTGCGGCAGGAAAGAGTACGAGTCCATGCACCGCATTTAAAAAGTTATTTGACACCGTGGCCACAACGTACCATCCGGAAATATCAAAACGAATGAGGGTGACCACCGCCTTCCTTGTGAGTTGGCTGAGCTTTTTTTGATTGAAATCCTTGCAAGCGTAAAAAGGATCGCTTATGTAAGCGACCCTATGTATCGAATAATCCTTCTTGAATTGCTCCAGGCTCCTGGAGTTTGCCGGTTCCAAGATCAAGATTGTCGGTATCCACTACAATATCTATTCCGCAGATAGCCTCTCTGTTCTTTTCACTGACAGGTATGAACTTAATGTAATCCCCGTTCATGTCGGATATGCGGGTGAACGGGATAAAGAATCCTCCTCGCCCATCAACCTGCTGTATCTCTACTCTACTAAAACTCAAACGTACTTTCATACAATACTAAAAGAAAAGCCCCCGATTGCACAAACCACTAAAATGCTCTCGGGGGCTAGAAGAACCATTTGGTTCAGCGTGGGCTCTTAAAAGTGGTTAACTTTTTGTAGCGGGAGCTGGATTCGAACCAGCGACCTTCGAGTTATGAGCCCGACGAGCTACCTCTGCTCTATCCCGCTGAAACAAAATTACATCTTTTTCCGTAAATCCAAATAAACAACATCAAAAAAATATCATGAATCGTAAAATAGATTTCAGAACATTAAGAAAACCAGTCGATTATCTAGTCGAAGAAATGATTGGAATGCAATTCCAAATTAACAAGCAGCAGGAATTAATCGAGGAACTATGTAATGATGCAATCAATCATGGGGCAAGTATATCTACGGAACCATTCATTCCGGAATACATATGCATGCAGCATACATATGTTGAAGATAAAGAGACGGGATCACGCGATTCAATGTACATCTACAAGGAAGATGATCTTGAGATCGCAATTACAAAACATCCTATCAGCGTAGCTACTGGGGAAAACCTCGAAGAGAATAACACTTCTTGGATAGTAACGAGCAGCATTATTAGTCCTATTGTAATAAAGATCGAGAACATGCTTGACGCGATACACATGATGAAGATTCTCGGAAGCAAGAGAATAACTATCGAAAACTACATAACCGGGAAACTCTGTGTGAAATGAAAATAGCTCAGTACATAATCCTGCTTATCAACTCAACGGTATATTCCGGAAAGCCTTCTGAAGAGCAGGTTATGATGTACATAGCAGCTTCAGATATACAGCACAAAGAGATCGTTGCGGCTCAGGCCATTGCAGAAACAATGCATATGAAGTGTACAAACTGTTCAATGCAGTTTAATAACCTGTTCGGCTTCCGCGTTTACGGCTATTTAAAATTCAAACACTGGACATCATCAATAGATTATTATGAGCAATGGCAAGAAAAGAGGTACAAGGACGGAGAAGATTACTACGCATTCCTCAAAAGAGTTAGATACGCCCAATCAGAAAGTTATTCTAAACTCATCCGGTCAGTTGAAGCTTACGTCAGAAAGAGGTACCGAACAATTTTTGCTGCTGCAGAATATCTTTCAAATGCGGTATCTTCATGGGAAGAGTTCCAAAGAAATCTCAGAATCACTATCTTTGCCAAAGCACTTGATCTCAAAGTTTCTATACAGGCACGGTTTGTCGCAGCGTTACCTGACTAATTTCCTCGGTGAAAAAGAAGCTTTTAGAATCATATCTTCTCATGAACATGAAAGACTCAACCCAAGAAAACAACCATTCTCAAAAAATGAAATGGACTATGGGTGCGACGGAAAACTCCCCGATCACGTTTACTTAACATAAAGCAAATGAATAGAGCGCTAAGAGAAAAGATTGTACAAACACTTGCCGAGGCAATGTCGAATGGTGTTGTTACTACAACTGAAGATGTAATGAGGTTCATAAAAAAGAACTTCAACATTCAGATAGCTAAAAGAACATCTTTTGAATACAAGGTGAGAGCTTCAGAGATCATGATCGGTAATGTTGTTATAAACCCGATTGATCAAGATCCTGAGAAAACGAAGTTCACGGTAGACCATTCCGGGTATACGATCAGGACCAAGCAAGGAGATGTGCAAGTCTCCATTGAGATGGCGGACCGGTTGATGTACGAATACTCTGAGCATGGATTAAACATGACCCAGGTTGAGATCATCAACAAATACCGGTTCACTCCTGTTCAGTTCCACGCTATCAAGAGCGCACTTGGAATGTACAAGAAGGCAAACATCTTCTGCCAGTTCACGATGGATAACCTTCCAAAGGAAGAGATCGCAGAAAGAACAGAAAAGCTTATCAGCAATGCTCTTGATGACAGAAACAATATCAAGAACATTTACGATAGAACCGTAACAAAGAAATCCAAGGAGCAGATCAATGCTGTTCAATCCCGAGAACTTGCCAAACAGATATTATCCATTGAGATATCAAACCTACTGGCCGAGTCATCAATTCAAAAAGTTTCCATATTAAGAAACAAAGAATCAAACCTCAGACCTATCGTTGTGAATACTGCTGACTGGCATGTTGGAGCTGAGGTATCTGGGCTTCATAAAACAAAAGACTATAGCCCTGAAATCCTTGAATCATACATAGAGCAGATCGGTGAGATTGCATCATCCTACTGTTCTTCAGATGTCACGCTTGTAATCAATGGTGACATCATCGAATCATTTACCGGTAAGATGCATAAAAACCAGTTCATGAGTATTGCCAAGGGATACTACGGCTCAAAGGTTGTAGTTGAAGCGTACAAGATGATCCTTCTTCTTGCTTCCAAAATAGAGAACCTGAAGACAATCGTTATTACAGGCGGTAACCACGACCGATTCTCGGATGACAATGACTTCGATGTCAATGGTGAAATCGCAGAGATCATCTCTTACATGGTAGCTACCACACTGAAAGATAATGTGACAGTCATTTACTCAAGTGGGGTCGTATCACAGGAGATCGATGGGATAAATTACGTGTGGGCCCACGGTCACAAGAAGCGTGACGCTATGCCAGCAGACAGGATCCTGTTCAAATATGGAAGGCAGAGCATGTTCAATATGATCATCCACGCACACAAGCACACGAGGGAGATAAACAAAGATGACCTGCAGTATCGTGTACTCAGGTTGCCATCTTTGTTTACCGGGAATAGCTACTCAGAAGATCTTGGGTTCTCCACGCTTGGAGGATTCGTTATCACATACAACAACGGGAAAGGATACCCGGTTACGGTTGATCATCCATTGGCGTTATAACACCAGAAAACATAGTATCAGAATAACATGTGAAGGCGAGATGGACATTTCCATTCTCGTCTTTTCCTGTTATAGCAACACCACACAAGTGTCCAAATATTGCATTGCTGAATCCCGGGAACTTACTGTTTACAATCATGATCTGCATGTTGATCCGCTTATCATCAAGATCAAGATCCTCATCATCAATATCGTCATCGTCATCCATCCCAGCAATCATCGGTGCCGGTGGCTCAACAGACGGCCCGACGAAAATCATATGATCATTTCCTAAAATAACTTTATGTTCCATAGTTTATTGTTACGAATAAAAAAGCCGGATGTTACTCCGGCTTTTGATTATTTTTTCGGCGGGTTCCAGGAGTCTTCAAGAACTCCGTTTGGAAGTTTAACAATAACGTCACTCATAGTATCTGCATTTCAAAATACAAAGTTAACTCTTTATTCAAATATCTTTCTTCTGGAATTTTAGAACAAGATGGCCATGGTTTAAAGATAAATAAGCCAAGATCCCTTTCGTGAAACAGCCACTTCTGGTTGTATTTATCCACGTATAGGAACTTTTCAGGATTCTCCTCAGCATCAGGTAGATACTCAGTCACAACCATTAACATGTTGTTTGGTTCTGATTGTTTAAGTGGCTTCAGAAACTGAAACCACTTTCTTTTTTCCTGCTTGAGAAAAACCGGGAATACCGATTTTATTACACCTTTAAAAAGTTTTCGCTTCATTCTCCATGATGTATTTCAAAAGCGTATCAACAATCTCTTCAGTGGATGATATCTCTGTATTAAACACATCATCAAAGATCTCAAGATACTTGTCATCATCAAGAGCAGTCTCAGAGATATGGTTCAAGTTCCGGTTAGAGTTTGCTCTAACTTTGGCCGGATCACCTTCAAGGCGGATACAAAGTCTTTTGATACCATCGTTCTTAGGCGCGAACATGTCGAGCTCATTCGGGAATCGAACATCAGGAACGATCACCAAGGTATCTATGTTGGCAAACCCAACTCTGAACGCTTCCTTAATCTTCTTCTCGGCAATATTTACCCAGATATTCTCACCGAAAATCTCACGCATGCCTACTCCAAACTTCTGCATGAACTCACCGTATGTGACATTGTCAAAAGCAATATCATTCTTATGCTCTTGAGATGGCTCACCATTCTCATCAACAACCATCCCGAGATTGTTTGCTGCGAAATTCTTGATGGCCGATGCAAAAGAAATGTATTGAACATTCATTCTGTACGGACGTCCGAGGACCATGTTGGAATCGTTCAGCTTTTCAATTACATAAGCCAAAGCATTTTGAGTTGTGGTCTTTCCGGATCCAATCTTACCGGAGATACCGAGGATGATTTTTCTTCCCATAGATTATTTTATTTTTTGTTTCATACCAATTACTGTACCAATGGCCCCGCCAATAAGATGAGCTATAATAGTGAGATACTCAGAGCTTATGTTCATCACTGCTTTCGCGCCGAGTCCAGTTGTTATCAACCAAAGTATACCAACACCGGTACCAGAAACTACAGCGCCGACCATGTTATCGCGGGATGTGTACTTGACATTTATGGTTCTCAGATAGAGAAATCCTATTTGCGCGAACAACACGATTAAAGCTTCCATTGATTATTGTAACGTATCTTGTAATTTTTTGTTACAAAAAAAGCCGGGATAATCTCCCGGCTTTTAAAATAAATCAAATCAAGTTAACTGAATGATCGTACAACTGAGATGAATAGAGCATCTTTAGTCTGCTGCTCTTTCGGTAGTCGCTCATACTCCACCATACATGGATGTTCTTTGGTTTCTGGATTTTTTACCTCACCAAACTTCCATCCATCATTCAATTTTTCAGCCATCCAATTGTTGTGGCTATCGCATGGTTTTGAATTTGGATTTGCCAAATGAAAATTCACTCCATTGATAGCGCTTTCCTTCTGCCATTGCGGTGCATCTTCCCATTTTGGTTGAGAAAAATCACCGATACTTTCGCAATACGCCTTATTTACTTCATGGCATGTTTTAGCAATCTGTTCTACATTCATAAGAATAGTTTTTTAAAGTTTAAAAATGTATTGATAGAGAATTCGTTTACGGATCTGGGCGGGGAAAAGTTACAACAGTTTTAAGACAGGTAAACGCAATGCAAATCAACTACTTAACAAATGTTTCCCTCATTAATAAGGGAAACAATTATCATCCATAATAACCGTATTGGAATGTTATGGATGACTAAATCAGACTTAGCGGGGAGTTAAGGGCAATTATGGATGACGCTCCCAGAAGTGAAGCCTACGCACCCAAAATGCAGAACACGAATCACCGTTTGTAAATTCTACATTTTCGCCTTTTATAATGTATTTTTCAAACTGCATCGGCTCCAACTTGTCCTTAATCGCTGTATCAATCATTATTTTGGCTTTCCAATTATATTTAAGCCACTCCCCACGCTTGAATTTGTTATGGTTTTCAAACAGTCCATTATTGATTTGGAACTGAATAACTGCCCTTAACAACGCATAAAAAATATGCCTTTCATGTGGGAAAACCGAAGTTTTGTTTTTCATATCTAAATTTATTTTGTGTTGATACTGTTGTGTTTCAATTACGGCACATTTCTTATGCGCAGACGTTAGCAACCATGAAATGAGTATTCCGATTCAGCTAACTTTGTCTCTAAAAATTTTTCTACTTTGTCAATACAATTTTGTGGTGAAATCCCGTGAATAGTTGTTTCAATCAGCAAATGAGAATTACTCATGTTTGAATAACCGTAGTTAAATTTAGCTACATAGGCTTTATTTTTAACTATTTTATTGATTTTAATGTGAGTAAATCTAATTCCTGATTCACGAGTTGCTAACACAGGCTCAACCGCAATAGCGGGTTCAGTGGTTATGGTAGTTTTGTTCTTTGTTTTCATATTGTTTATAATTTGATTGTTAAGTGTTTCAATTTCCGCTACATGCGGTTAGCCTCAAACGTTACCAGCAATTAAAACGGACTATCAATCTCCGTCCAAAAAGCCACGTTTTTAATCTCAAAATCTCGGTCATCGTAGAAGTCGCAAAATTCGCTTCCATCTAAAATACCTTCATACATTTCAGCAACATAGTATCTTCCGCTTCGTGTGCATACTAATACTTTATCGCTCTTTTTGCCATCCCATAAGCCAGTCATATAGGCAAGTGGCTTTTTGTTTTCTATTTTATACCAAATCATATTTTCGTTTTTATATTGTGAATATTAACTGCTGGTAACAGCACATTGGCGGCATTAAAACGACCGCCAATGTGCCAACCGTTATGTGCCATTAAGACAACATTCCTGCAATTAAACCGTCTAATACTAAGCAAGGCATCACTAATAGAGCATCTCCTTCTGTATCTTTTTTCTTTATTATTTTTATTGTGTAGTAAATAAACCAAATAAGTGTCATAATTCTAAATTTAACGGAACATAACAAGGGCTTTGCGTAGTAGCCCTTAGTAGAAACTTAAAATTAACCACGACACTTGATAGGGCTATTAC
>Ga0315904_10003990_pt1 | contig 21342 bp, 20 predicted proteins | sample LakEriMetagenome_6_FD_203529 | JGI IMG/M metagenome (GOLD analysis project Ga0315904, IMG submission 203529) | Freshwater fungal communities from buoy surface, Lake Erie, Ohio, United States - Buoy 12 MA120 | ecosystem: Environmental > Aquatic > Freshwater > Lake | place: USA: Lake Erie, Ohio...
AGGACCGCGTCGGGGGTCTCGTCGATGAGGAGCGTCGCGCCGGTGAGCTGCTCGAACGTGCGGATGTTGCGGCCCTCGCGGCCGATCAGCCTCCCCTTCATGTCGTCCCCGGGGATGCCCACGGTGACGGCGCTCGCCTCCTGGGCGACCTGCGGGGTGATCCGCTGCATGGCGGCGACGAGCCGCCGGCGCGCCTCCTCGCCCACCTCGTCCTCCGCGCGCCCCAACACCTCCTCGCGGAGCCGGCGCGCCTCCTCGCCGAGGTCGGCCCGGATGGCCTGGATGGCGGCCCGCCGCAGCTCCTCGGGCGGCAGGCTCGCCAGCCGCAGGCTTTCCTGGCGGATCCGCTCGGCCTCCGCCGCGGAGCGGGCGCGGTCTTGGGCGGCCTGCGCCGCGTCGCGCCGGGCGGCCTCGGCGGCGAGCCGGGCCTCGGCCTTCTCGGCGTCGGCCATCGCCTGCGCCTCCGCGGCGGAGGCGGCGCCCTCGCGCCTCGCCAGGTCGACCTCCGTCCGCAGCCGGCGCTCGTGCAGCTGCTGGAGGGTGGATTCCCTCCACTTGGCCACCGCGTAGGCCACGATGGCGCCGGAGGAGAAGGCCACGGCGGCGATGATGTTTTGGTCGGTCGCGACAGCCATTTCCGCTTTCCCGATCATCCTCCCGCCGGCGGCGGGAGGCGGCAAGTCCGTTTTCCCCGGCTTGCGCCCGGCCTTGGCCGGGTCAACGTCACCCGCATGGGGACTCCCGCCCGCAACACCCTGTCCTGGCTCACCCAGGCCCGGGACGACGTTGCCGCGTTCGCCCGCGTGACCGACTGGACCCAGGTTGTCACCATCCTGCTGCTCTGCGTCGCGGGCTACTTCTCCATCAAGTCCGCCGGCGACCTCCGCGACTCCGACTTCCACTCCCAGCAGCTGCTCTACATGGTCGTCGGCTGGGGCGCCTACTGGGCGCTTGCCTCCATCGACTACCGCGAGCTGCGCCGCTTCGCCCGCTGGATCTACCTCGCCGGCATCCTCCTGCTGCTCCCGATCTTCGCCTGCGCCATCCTCGGGACCGACTTCGGCTCGCTCATCCGCTCCGTCTACGGCTCGCGCCGCTGGATCAACTTTGGCTTCTTCTCCATCCAGCCCTCGGAGTTCGCCAAGGTATCCACGCTCGTCTTCCTGGCGGCCTTCCTCGCCCGGTCCCACGTCGGCCGGCTCAGGGACAGCTGGGGCGCCGCCCTGGGCGTGGCCGCCATCGCCTTCGCCCCCTTTTTCTTGATTTTCATGCAGCCGGACCTAGGCTCCTCCCTCATCTTCGTTCCCCTCGCCGCCGCCCTGCTCCATGCTGCCAATCTCAGCCGGAGGTTCTTTGTCGCGGTGGGTCTCGCCTCGGCGCTCCTCCTCTCCCTGGTGGCCGTCGACCTCTCGGCCTACGCCGACCGCGTGCAGGAGCGGATCAAGGCCCACCCCGAGGACCGCAACCCGACCGCCTCCATCCGGGGCCAGCACGACGCCGAGGCCTGGTTCTTCCTCCTCAAGGACTACCAGCGCGAGCGCATCCTCTCCTTCGTCGCCCCCGAGCTCGCCGATCCCCGCGGGGTGGGCGCCAGCTGGCAGGTTCGGCAGGCCCTCATCGCCGTCGGCCGGGGCGGCCTGACCGGCCAGGGCTACAACGAGGGCATGCAGGCGCGCCTCGGGTTTCTGCCCGAGGCCGCCGCCCACAACGACTTCGTGTTCTCCGGCTTCGCCGAGGAGCACGGCTTGGTCGGCTCCCTCGCCCTTGTCGCCGCCTACGGCCTCCTTCTCTGGCGCGTGCTTCGCACCGGCTTGCGCGCCGCCGACCGCTTCGGCTCCTTCCTCTCGGTCGGCGCCGCCGCCATCCTCTTCACCCACCTGTTCATCAACGTGGGCATGAACCTGAACCTGATGCCCGTCACGGGCGTCCCCCTTCCCTTCCTCAGTTACGGGGGCTCCTTCATCCTCACCTGTTTTCTGCTCCTTGGCTTGGTCCAGAGCGTTCACCGGCATGCGCCGGGCGGCGAGGGTAGGGGGCTTCCGGCCACGGCCTAGCGGCCACCCTACCCAAAATGCCCGACAACCATCCCGACGACCACGACCACGACCACAGCCACGACGAGATTCCCGAGCCTGTCTCCGGCGCGCCCGCGCCCCAGGTCTCGCCCGAGAAGCTCGCCGCCGACGCCGCCGCCCGCCGCAAGGACCTGCCCTTGCTGCAGCGCATCGCCAAGCACTTCTCCAAGGACCGAGACACCTACCGGGAGCTCGTGATCAACAGCGAGACGCTCGAGAAGCGCGTCGCCCTCCTCCGCAACGGCGTCCTTGAGCGCTTCGAGCTCGAGCACCGCAGCGAGAACCGCATGGTCGGGGCCATCTTCAAGGGCCGGGTCCAGAACCTCGAGGGCGGGCTCAAGGCCGCCTTCGTCGACATCGGCCAGCCCAAGAACGCATTCCTCCACTACTGGGACATGCTCCCGGCCGCCAACGACTCCCAGGTGGAGTTCATCCGCGACAACGAGTCGGCCGAGCAGAAGCGCCGCAAGGCCCGCCACCAGGCCAAGGACATCCCCGAGCTCTTCCCCGTCGGCTCCGAGATCGTCATCCAGGTCGTCAAGGACCAGATGGGAACCAAGGGCCCCCGCTCCACGACCAACATCGCCCTGCCCGGGCGCTTCCTCGTCCTCATGCCCTTCAGCGGGGCCTGCGGCGTCTCCCGCAAGATCGAGGACCCGCGCGAGCGCGACCGCCTCAAGGACATCCTCCGCAACCTCACCATCCCCGAGGGCATGGGCGTCATCATCCGCACCGCCGGCGAGGGCAAGCAGGCCCGCTGGTTCGTGCGCGACCTGCACATGCTCCTCCGCAAGTGGCAGGCCATCGTCGAGACGATCAACGAGCCGGGCAACCGCCCCGTCCTCCTCCACCGCGAGCCCGGCCTGATCGAGCGCACCGTGCGCGACTTCCTCACCGAGGAGATCGACCGGATCCTGGTCGACAACCCCGCCGAGTTCGAGGCCGTCCGCGAGGCCGTGGCCGAGATCTCGCCCCGCTCCCGCGCGCGCGTCGCCCTCTACGAGGACCCCATCCCCGTCTTCGAGCGCTACAACATCGAGCGCCAGATCGAGCAGCTCCTCTCCCGCCGCGTCCCCCTGCCCAGCGGCGGCGAGATCGTCATCGACGAGACCGAGGCCCTGACCTCGATCGACGTCAACACCGGCGGCCACCGCGGCGGCAAGGACAACGGCAAGGACTACATCGTCGCCGCCAACCTCGAGGCCGTGACCGAGGCCGCCCGCCAGATCCGCCTGCGCAACCTCGGCGGGCTCATCATGATCGACACCATCGACATGAAGAACCCGAAGGACCGCAAGAAGGTCTTCGACAAGCTCCGCGAGGAGATGGAGTCCGACCGGGCCAAGCACCAGATCCTGCCCATCTCCCAGCTCGGGGTCCTCCAGATGACCCGCCAGCGCCACTCGGAGTCCGCCACCACCACCCTCTACACCCGCTGCCCCTACTGCGCCGGCACGGGCAAGGTGAAGAACGCCCGCACCGTCTCCGTCGAGATCCAGCGCCGCCTCCTCAGCGTCATCCGCAAGCAGCGCGAGCTGGTCGGGGCCGACCGCGAGCTCGAGCTCAACATCGTCCTGCACCCCCTCAACCTCGACCGCATCGTCACGGAGGACCGCGACTTCTTCCGCGACCTCATGAAGTCGTGCAAGGTCCGGCTCGGGACCAAGGCCGACCCTTCCTACCACGTCGAGAACTTCAAGATCCTCGACGGGACCGGCAAGGAGCTGCGCTGAACGCCGCCGCCGGGGGCGGCGCGGCGGGAGGCGAAGGAACCGAAGGATGAGCGGGGCAGGGGGCTGAACCCTCCAGCCCGGCTCGCCCTCCTCTCTATACCAGAAGGGGCTTTCTCCCTGCCTCCTGCGCCTCCTTCGAATCCTGCTTTGCCTTCCTCTCCTTCCTCCGCCACCTCCGCGACCTCCGCCACCCTGTCTTTTTACCTTCTCGGCCGCGCCAGGAGCCTCAGCCCGTTGAGGCAGACCAGCACCGTGCTGCCCTCGTGGGCGATGACGCCGACGGGCAGGGGCACCCCCTGCGCCACGGTGAGGAAGGCCATCACGACCACCGTCCCGAGCGAGATCGCGAGGTTCTGCCGGATGATGCGGTGCGTGCGCAGGCTGAGGTCGTGGGCGTCCACCAGCTTGTCCAGCCGGTCGTCGACCAGGAGGATGTCGCTCGTCTCCTTCGCGGCGTCGCTGCCGCGCCCGCCCATGGCGACCGCGACGTCGGCCGCCGCGAGCGAGGGCGCGTCGTTGATGCCGTCGCCGACCATCGCCACGACCCGGCCCTGGGCCGAGTAGCCCCGGATGCGCTCGACCTTGTCCCAGGGCTTCAGGCCCGCGGCCACCTCGGGCATGCCGATCTCGGTCGCGGCCTTGGCGGCGGCGCCCGACTTGTCGCCCGTCAGCATCACGCAGCGGATGCCCCTCGCGGCCAGGGCCGCCAGCATCGGCCGGCTCTCGGTCCGGACCGCGTCGCGCAGGCGGACCTGCATCCAGGTCCTCCCGTCCGACACCCAGACCTCGCTGCCCAGGCCCTCCTCGGCGCGCTCCCGGGGCTCCGGGGCGCCGACATAGCTGCGCTTGCCCATCCGCCACAGGCGCCCGCCGACCCGGCCGGACAGGCCCTCGCCGACCACGCTCTCGAAGTCCTCGGGCACCGCGGGCAGCACGCCTCGGGTGGCGCACCACGAGGCGACCGACCGGGAAAGCGGGTGGGAGGAGGCGGCGCCGAGGGCGGCCAGGGCGGCCAGGGCCGCCGGCTCGTCCTCGGCCGGCTCGCAGCGGTGGCCCACCACCGCCGGCTCGCCCCGGGTCAGCGTCCCGGTCTTGTCGAAGCAGATCACCTCGACCTCCGCGAGCCGCTCGACCGCCGCCCCGCCGCGGAAGAGGATGCCGCGGCGGGCCCCGCTGGCGATCGCCGCGAGCACCGCGGAGGGGATGGAGAGCACGAGCGCGCAGGGGCTCATCACCACGAGCAGGGTCATCGCGCGGTAGAGCGCGCCGTCCGCGGCGACCTGGCCCGCGCCGTCGGCCACGAAGGGTGCGCCGTCGTGCAGCAGCCAGAGCAGGAACCCGGCGGAGGCGAGGATGACGCCGGCCGCGTAGGTCCCTCCCCACGTGTCGATCAGGCGCTGCGAGGGCGCCTTTCGCGCCTGGGCCTCCCGGATCAGCCGCAGGATGCGCTGGACCGCGCTCTCGGCCTCCGCCCGCAGCACGGTCGCAACGAGGCGGCCGCCCCCGTTCATCGTGCCGGCGAGCAGCTCGTCGCCCGGGCGCTTGGGCACCGGGACGCTCTCCCCCGTCAGGGCCGACTCGTCCGCCTCGGTCGATCCCTCCGCCACGCGCGCGTCGGCCGGCACGCGGTCGCCGGGCAGGAGGAGGATGCGGTCGCCCGCGCGCAGATCCGCGACGGGCACCTGCGTGCCGTCGACGCGGCGCGCGTGGGTCGGCGCGCCCGCCATCAGCGCGTCGACCGCGCGGCGCGTGCGGTCGAGGGCGTAGTGCTCCATCGCGCCCGCGGCGGAGAACAGGAAGAGCAGCAGCAGGCCCTCGAGCGGCTGGCCCACCGACCACGCCCCCGCCGCCGCCAGCAGCATGAGCAGGTGCACGTCGATCCGCCGGTGGCGGCGCACCGAGTGCCAGGCCTCCTCCGCCGCCTCCCAGCCGCCGGCGAGGCAGCCGCCGAGGACGAGCAGGTCGAAGATCCAGGCCGGCGCGCCCGGGCCGAGGTCGCGCCAGGCGACGGCGCCGAGGCCGAGGGCCCCGCAGATCGCGGACTGCGCCGCGAGCGCCCGCCAGCCGTGCTCGGCGTGGCCGTGTCCGTGGTCGCCGTCATGATGGGTTGAGGACATTCCCCGGAGGATGCCGCGTCGCCTCGGCGGGTCAACGCCGCTCCTTGTATCCATTAATTGAATGCATATCTCATCGTCGCGCTCGTGAAAAACACCCGCCGGGGCGCGACGCGTTTTTCCCAAAAAAGACGCTTGCGTGTCGGTGCGCGCGCGCTACGTTGACACCGTACCGCAGTGAACACCCGCAGCGAAACCACCTCAGGCGAAAGCCTCCTCACGGTCTCCTTGCCGGCCGAACTTCACTCGAGCGTCGTCGCCTTTCAGCGCAAGTCGGGACTCTCCACCCTCAGCGAGGCGATCCGCCACGCCCTTGTCCGCTTTGACGGCGCCCGCGACGCGAGCCGCCGTCCCTCCCGCCAAGTGTCTTTCCGAGTCCCCTCGGAGCTCCGTAACCGCATCACCCGCCAGGCCGGCAAGGCCCGGGTGAGCCTGGGGCGCATCGTGAGGGTGGCGCTGTCCGCGCTGCCCTCCAACCCAACCCCGATCCCAAACACCAACACCATGGCCAAGAAGAAGGCTGCCAAGAAGGCTCCCGCCAAGAAGAAGGCTGCTGCCAAGAAGAAGAAGTAATTCTTCTTCTGCGGGATTCGTCCCGCAGCAACCCCGGCTCCGCCGGTTCAAGGATTTCCCACGGGAAATCCTTTTCTTTTTCCCCCATCCGCCGCCGGGAGGTTTTCCCTTGAAGGGGTGCCCCCGCTCGGTTGCCATTCGCCCCCTACCATGAGCCAAGGCGCCAACATCACCATCTCGGCCGGCAAGCTGTCCGTCCCCGACCACCCCATCGTGCCCTTCATCGAGGGCGACGGCACCGGGCCCGACATCTGGCGCGCCTCCGTCCGCGTCATCGACGCCGCGGTCGCCAAGGCCTACGGCGGCGAGCGCGCCATCGCGTGGAAGGAGGTCCTCGCCGGCGAGAAGGCCTTCAAGGCCACGGGCAACTGGCTTCCCGAGGAGACCCTGGTCGCCTTCAAGCAGCACCTCGTCGGCATCAAGGGCCCCCTGACCACGCCCACCGGCGGCGGCATCCGCTCCCTCAACGTCGCGCTGCGCCAGCAGCTCGACCTCTACGTCTGCCTCCGCCCCGTGCAGTGGTTCTCCGGCGTGCCCTCCCCGGTCAAGAACCCGGGCAAGGTCGACATGGTCATCTTCCGCGAGAACACCGAGGACATCTACGCGGGCATCGACTTCGAGGCTGGCTCCGAGGTCGCGCGCAAGACGCTCGAGTTCCTCAAGGCCAATTTCCCCAAGGAGTTCGCCAAGATCCGCTTCGGCGCCGAGCAGCCCGGCTCGGTGGGCGTCGGCATCAAGCCCGTCTCCCAGCCCGGCTCGGAGCGCCTCATCCGCTCGGCCATCGAGTACGCCATCGTCAACCGCCGCAAGTCGGTCACCTTCGTCCACAAGGGCAACATCATGAAGTACACCGAGGGCGCCTTCATGAAGTGGGGCTACGACCTGGCCAAGCGCGAGTTCGGCGCGGTCGAGGTCGACGGCGGCCCCTGGTGCAGGATTCCCGAGGGCAAGCCCGGCGCGGGGATCGTCATCAAGGACGCCATCGCCGACATCACCCTGCAGCAGGTCCTCACCCGCCCGACCGACTTCGACGTCATCGCCACCCTCAACCTCAACGGCGACTACCTCTCCGACGCCCTCGCGGCCCAGGTCGGCGGCATCGGCATCGCCCCCGGCGGCAACATCAACTACCTCACCGGCCACGCCATCTTCGAGGCCACCCACGGCACCGCCCCCAAGTACGCGGGCAAGGACGTCGTCAACCCCGGCTCGGTCATCCTCTCCGGCGAGATGATGCTCCGCTACATGGGCTGGACCGAGGCGGCCGACCTCATCCTCAAGGGCCTCAACGGCGCCATCGCCTCCCGGAAGGTCACCTACGACTTCGCCCGCCTCATGGAGGGCGCGACCGAGGTGAAGTGCTCCCAGTTCGGCGACGGCATCATCGCCGCGATGTGATGGCCCGCGCGCCGCTCCTGCTCCTGCTCGCCGCCGCGGCCCCCGCCGCGGCCGGCCTGTGGGAGGAGGTCGGCCGCAACACCGACGTCACCCTGCTCGCCGCCTCCGCCTCCGACCTCGTCGAGCGGGGCCGGGCGCCCGACCTCGGCCCCGTCGCCGGCCTCCTTGCCGAGGCCCGCCTCAGCATCCCCGCCTCCCCCCTCAACCTCGTCCTGACCGCCGGGGCCGACCGTTCCCTCGACGGTTCACCCCGGCTCGACCGCCGCTCCGCCGGGCTCGCCCTCGAGTGGTTCGGCGAATCCCTCCGCGCCCGTCTCGGCGGCCGTCACGACCTCAACCTCGGCGCCAATCCCGCCTCCCTCTCCAAGCTCAGGTCCGAGACCGTCGTCGACGCCGGCCTGGATGGGATTCCCCTCGGGGATTCCTGGCAGCTCGGACTCGAGCTCGCCGGCGTTCCCCGCCGCGAGGAGCGCCGGGTCGAGGCCAACCTGGGCCGCCTGCTTCACCGGAGCGAGGGCGGCCTGGCGCTCCATCTCACCCTCCTGGTCGGGGATCTCCGGGCCCTCGACGCCGACGGCGACGGGCAGGGCAGGGCCCAAGCTTGGTCCTACGGCGGCGTCCGGCTCGCCCTGGCGGCCCCCCTTGGCTCCGGCAACCTCTTCCTGACCCTCGGCAGCCAGCAGGCCACCGATACCCCGGGCGACCGGGACGGGTGGGCCGAGCTGGCCTACGAGCGGAGGTTCTGAGCCGTTCGGAGGGGTTTTGACCCCAATTCCGTTGTTGACGGAGCGGGGGCGGCTTCCATCGTCCGACCTTCCTTTTTATGAAGACCACGCTTGCCAAGAACGTCAAGGCGACCGACCGCGCCTGGCTGCTCGTCGACGCCAAGGACCAGGTCCTCGGCCGCCTCGCCGTCAAGATCGCCAACCTCCTCCGGGGCCGCCACAAGGTCACCTACACCCCCCACGTCGACACCGGCGACTACGTCGTCGTCATCAACGCCGACAAGGTCCGCCTCACCGGCAACAAGGAGGAGGCCAAGGAGTACATGTTCTACACCGGCTGGGTCGGCACCGCCTACCGCCGCAACGTCGCCACCATGCGCGCCCGCAAGCCCGAGTTCATCCTCCGCCACGCCGTCAAGGGCATGCTGCCCAAGAACCGCCTCGCCAACGACATGCTGACCAAGCTCCGCATCTTCGCCGGGCCCGAGCACACGCACGCCTCCAACAACCCCGTGCCGACCAAGGTCTGACCTCCCGCACCCTCTCCATGAGCGCCACCAAGAACCCCACCCTGACCGCCGTCGGTCGCCGCAAGACCGCGAGCGCCCGCGTGCACCTCAAGCGCGGCAGCGGTGAGATCACCGTCAACGGCAAGCCCGCCAACGAGTTCCTCTACACCGAGGCCCTGCTCAAGGCCGCCACCGCCCCCCTCCGCGTCTCCTCCCTCGACGGCCAGGTCGACGTCTTTATCCGCGTCAACGGCGGCGGGCCCAACGGCCAGGCCGGCGCCATCTCGCACGCCCTCGCCCGCGCCCTCCAGAAGCTCGACGCCGACCTCCGCCCCACCCTCAAGAAGGCCGGCCTCCTCACCCGCGACGGCCGCATGCGCGAGCGCAAGAAGCCGGGCCGCCCGGGCGCCCGCAAGCGCTTCCAGTTCTCCAAGCGCTAAGCGCGCCCCGGAGACGGAACGACAGGACCCCGGCCCGCCGGGGTCCTTTGCTTTGCCGCCCCCGCTTCGTCCTTCCCAGCCCGCCCCCTTTTTTCCAGATTACACCCATGGCCACCCAACGCCTCTCCGTCGGCATCGTCGGCGCCTCCGGCTACACCGGCGAGGAGCTCGTGCGCATACTCGCCCGCCACCCGAGGGTCAGCCTCGACGCGGTCTGCTCCCGCTCGCTCGCCGGCAAGGCCGTGGCCGACGAGATGCCCCGCCTCCGCGGCGTGGTCGACCCCGCCCTCGCCTTCTCCGCCTCCTCGCCCGAGGCCTGCGCCCAGTCCGGCGTCCAAGCCTGGTTCCTCGCGCTGCCCCACGGCGTCGCCGCCGAGTACGCGCAGCCGCTCGTCGCCGCCGGCCGCCGCGTCCTCGACCTGTCGGCCGACTTCCGCCTGTCCGACCCCGCCCTCTACCGCAGGTACTACGGCCATGAGCACCCCGCGCCCGAGCTGCTCGGCAAGGCGCGCTACGTCATCCCCGAGCTCGAGCCCGCGGGCGATTGGAAGTCGGCCCCGCTCCTCGCCTGCCCGGGCTGCTACCCGACCAGCATCCAGCTTCCCGTCGTGCCCCTCCTCCGCGCCGGCCTCCTCCGCCCCGAGCCCGGCCGCCTCGTCATCAACGCCCTCTCCGGCGTCTCCGGCGCCGGCAAGAAGGCCGAGGCCGCCTACCTCTTCTGCGAGCGCGACGGCTCGGCCAAGGCCTACGGCCTGCCCAACCACCGGCACGTCGCCGAGATCGAGGAGCAGTTCGCCCGGGCCGCCGGCGGGCCCGTCGTCGTCCAGTTCAACCCGCACCTCGCCCCCATGCACCGCGGCATCGCCACCACCATCACCGTCCCCGCCCCCGGCATCGCCGCCGCCCAGGTCGAGGCCTGCTGGCGCGAGGCCTTCGCCGGCCGCCCCTTCGTCCAGGTCCTTCGCTCGGGCGACTTCCCCGACACGGGTCACGTCGCCGGCTCCAACCGCGCCGCCCTCTCGGCCGTGGCCGACCCGCGCACCGGCAACCTCGTCCTGACCGCAGCCATCGACAACCTCCTCAAGGGCGCGGGCGGCCAGGCCGTCCAGCTCCTCAACCTCCTCCAAGGCTGGCCCGAGACCGAGGGCCTGGCCTGAGACCGCTTCCATGGCAATCGAGCTGACCGACAACTCACCCGGCCTCTCCGACGTCCCCGGCCTCCGCGTCGGCGCCGGCTCGGGCGACATCCGCCGCAAGGGGCAGGACCGGCTCGACACCGCCCTGGTCGTCGCCGACCGGCCCTGCGCCGCCGCCGGCGTCTTCACCACCAACGACGTCAAGGCCGCCCCCGTCCGCTTCTCCCAGGCCGTCCTCGCCGCCGGGGCCTCGGCCATCCGCGGCTTCGTCGCCAACAGCGGCAACGCCAACGCCTGCACCGGCGAGCAGGGCCTGCGCGACACCGAGGCCATGGCCCGCCTCGCCGCCGAGGCCGCGGGTTGCCCGGGCGGCGCCTTCCTTGTCTGCTCCACCGGCCGCATCGGCGAGCCCCTGCCCATGGACCGCGTCGCCAAGGGCGTGGCCGAGGCCGGCGCCCGTCTCGCCACGACGTCCCAGGAGGGCGAGCGCGCCGCCTGGGCCATCCTCACCTCCGACACCCGCCCGAAGTCCGTCACCGCCCGCTTCGCCTGGGAAGGCCGGACCGTCACGGTCGCCGGCATCGCCAAGGGCGCCGGCATGATCGAGCCCAACATGGCGACGATGCTCGCCTTCGTCGCCACCGACCTCGCCGCCTCGCCCGCCACCCTCCGCGCCGCCCTGCTCGGGGCCAACGCGCAGTCCTTCAACTGCGTGAGCGTCGACGGCGACATGTCGACCAACGACACCGTCCTCCTCCTCGCCACCGGCGCCTCCGGCCTCGCGCTCGACGGCGCCCCCGCCGGCCTCGCCGCCCGGTTCCAGGAGGCCCTCGACCGCGTCTGCTTCGCCCTCGCCGAGAAGATCGTGGGCGACGGCGAGAAGATCACCAAGGTCGTCTCCGTCGAGGTCGCCGGCGCCCGCACCCGGGCCGACGCCGAGGCCGTCGCCCGCGCCGTGGGCAACTCCCTCCTCGTCAAGTCGGCCTGGTACGGCGAGGACCCCAACTGGGGCCGCCTCGCCGACGCCGCCGGCTACGCCCGCACCGGGCTCGACGAGGCCCGGCTCGACATCTCGTACGACGACGTGCCCGCCGTCGTCCAGGGCCGCCCCCTCCCCGAGAACAAGCCCCGCTGGAAGGAGGTCGTCACCCGCCGGCGCTTCGCCGTGCGGCTCAACCTCAACCTCGGCCAAGCCGCCTTCCGCCTCCTCACGACCGACCTCTCGGAGGCGTACGTCAACTTCAACAAGAGCGAGTGAGCGGCCGTTTTGCCGTTGCCCGCCGCCCCCGCGCCCCGACACTCCGCCCGTCCGATGACCTCCCCCGCTGAGAAGGCCAAGGTGCTCCTCGAGGCCCTCCCCTACATCCAGAAGTTCCGCGGCTCCACCTTCGTGGTGAAGTACGGCGGCAGCTTCATGGACGACGCCGACCCCTCCGGCCGGGAGCGCGTGGCGGGCGACATCGCCTTCCTCGCCGCCGTCGGCATCCAGGTCGTGGTCGTCCACGGCGGCGGCAAGGCCATCACCCGCGCGATGGACAAGGCCGGGATCAAGGCCGAGTTCCGCGGCGGCATGCGCGTGACCGACGCCGAGACCGTCCGCATCGTCGAGCGCACCCTCAACGAGGAGATCAACGGCGAGATCTGCGCCCTCCTCGCCCACCGCGGCGCCAACCCGCTCGGCATGCCCGGCAACGCCGTCAACCTCTGCGAGCGCATGACCGTGCGCGACGACCAGGGCAGGGCGGTCGACGTCGGCTTCGTGGGCGACATCAAGTTCGTCAAGACCAAGCTGATCAAGAAGGCCCTCGCCGACGGCCACCTCCCCGTCGTCTCGCCCATCGCGCTCGACGCCGAGGACCGTCCCCACAACACCAACGCCGACGTCGCCGCGGCCGCCGTGGCCGGCGCCCTCCGCGCCCGCCGCCTCATCTTCATGAGCGACGTCCCCGGCCTCCTCGCCGACCCCAAGGACCCCTCCACCCTCATCCCCACCCTCCGCATCGGCGACGTGGAGGAGCTCAAGCGCAAGGGCGTCGTCGCCGGCGGCATGATCCCCAAGGTCGACAGCGCCGTCGCCGCCCTCCGCGACGGCGTCCGCCGCGTCCACTTCATCGACGGGCGCGCCCCCCACAGCCTGCTCCTCGAGATCTTCACGGACAAGGGCGTCGGCACCGAGATCGTCCACACCTGATGGCCGACGACACCGCCGACCTCCACGCCCGCCACCTCGCGGGCAACTACGCCGCCCCGGCCCTCACCCTCGTCCGCGGCGAGGGCGCGCGCGTCTGGGACGACGCCGGCCGCGCCTACCTCGACTTCTCCACCGGCATCGCCGTCAACGCCCTCGGCCACTGCCACCCGACCTGGGTCGCCCGCGTCCGCGAGCAGGCCGGAAAGCTCGTCCACGTCAGCAACCTCTACCGCAACGAGCCCGCCGCGCGCCTCGCCGCCGCCCTCGCCCGCCGCTGCGGCCCCGGCCGCGCCCTCTTCTGCAACAGCGGCGCCGAGGCCAACGAGGCCCTGCTCAAGCTCGCCCGCCTGCACGGCCGCCGCAAGTCCGGCCAGGAAGGCGCCTGCGTCGGCGTCGTCGTCGCCGAGCGCGCCTTCCACGGCCGCACCTTCGGCGGCATGTCCGCCACGCCCCAGGAGAAGATCCAGGCCGGCTTCCGCCCCCTGCTCGCCGGCTTCGCCGCCGCGCCCCTCAACGACCTCGCCGCCTGGGACCGGCTCATCGACGCCCGTTCCACCGCCGCCGTCCTGCTCGAGACCATCCAGGGCGAGGGCGGCGTCTTCCCCGCCGACCCCGCCTTCCTCCAGGGTCTCGAGCGGATCTGCCGCGAGCGCAACGTCCTCCTCCTCATCGACGAGATCCAGTGCGGCGTCGGCCGCAGCGGCGCGTTCTTCGCCTTCGAGCGCTCGGGCATCCGGCCCGACGCCCTCGCCATGGCCAAGGGGCTCGGCGGCGGGTTCCCCATCGGCGCCATCTGGATCGCGCCCCCGCACGACGACCTGTTCCAGCCCGGCTCGCACGGCACGACCTTCGGCGGCAACCCCCTCGCCTGCGCCGCCGCCCTCGCCGTCCTCGAGGTCATCGAGGCCGAGGACCTCCTCGACCGCGTCCGCGGCCAGTCCGCGGTCTGGCACGACCGGCTCCGTCAGGTCGCCGCGTCGCGGCCCGACCTCGTCCGCGAGGTCCGCGGCGCCGGCTACATGGTCGGCGTGGCCCTCGCCGTCGAGCCCCGCCCCGTCGTCGCCGCCCTGCGCGAGGCCGGCCTTCTTGCCGTCCCGGCGGGCGACAACGCCGTCCGCCTGCTGCCGCCGCTGACCGCCTCCGCCGCCGAGCTCGCCGAGGCGGCCGACATCCTCGGCCGGGTCCTGGCCGCCTGGCCCCGGGCCTGAGGCCTTTTTCCGCTGTCCAAGCCCTCCCCGACGGGTCATTGTCACCCCTTCACGCCCGATGCGTCATTTCCTGAAGGAGTCCGACCTCACCCGGGACGAGGTCGCCGCGGTCTTCGCCACCGCCGCCGCCCTCAAGGCCGGCCGCGGCCGCCACACGCCGCCCGCGCTCGCCCGCCAGTCCTGGGGCCTCCTCTTCTTCAAGAAGAGCACCCGCACGCGCGTCTCCTTCCAGGTCGGGGTCCATGAGCTCGGCGGCCAGCCCGTCATGCTCAACGCCGACGACCTCCAGCTCTCCCGCGGGGAGACCGTGGCCGACACCGCCCGCGTCCTCTCCCGCTACCTCCACGGCATGGTCATCCGCTGCCACGACCACGCCCTGCTCGAGGAGTTCGCCCGGGCCGGCACCATGCCCGTCGTCAACGCCCTCTCCGATTTCCTCCACCCCTGCCAGCTGCTGACCGACATGTTCACCCTGGCCGAGCGCTGGGCGCCCGGCCGTCCCGAGACCTATGCCGACGCCCTTCGCGGCCGCAAGGTCGCCTTCCTCGGCGACACCGCCTGCAACATGGGCAACTCCTACGTCCTCGCCGGCGCCCTCCTCGGGGTCGAGGTCGCCCTCTCCGGACCCAAGGGCTACGCGCCCGGGCCCGAGATCCAGGAGCTCCTCCGCCGCGAGAAGCTCGCGCCCACCTGGAGCTTCTCCGAGGACCCCGAGGCCGCCGTCCGCGGCGCCGACATGGTCACGACCGACGTCTGGGTCTCGATGGGCATGGAGGCCGAGAAGGAGCGCCGCCTCCGCGAGATGGAGCCCTACCGCGTCACCTCCCGCCTCATGGCCCTCGCCAAGCCCGGCGCGCCCTTCATGCACTGCCTGCCCGCCCACCCGGGCGAGGAGGTCGCGCAGGAGGTCCTCGACAGCCCGGCCAGCATCGTCTTCGACCAGGCGGAGAACCGCCTGCACGTCCAGAAGGCCGTCCTTGCCCACCTCGCCGCCACCCGCTGAGCCCTTTCCCTCCATGAAGAAGAAGTCCCCCAAGAAGAAGATCGTCCTGGCCTACTCCGGCGGCCTCGACACCTCCGTCCTGCTCTCCTGGATCAAGGAGCACCACGACGCCGAGGTCATCGCCTTCTGCGCCAACGTCGGCCAGGAGGACGAGCTGAAGGGCCTGCCCGCCAAGGCCCGCAAGACCGGCGCGGCCAAGCTCTACGTCGACGACCTCCAGGAGGAGTTCGCCCGGGACTTCATCTACCCGATGCTCCAGGCGAACGCCATCTACGAGGGGCAGTACTACCTCGGCACCTCCATCGCCCGGCCCCTCATCGCCAAGCGCATGGTGGAGATCGCCCGCAAGGAGGGCGCCACCGCCATCGCCCACGGCGCGACCGGCAAGGGCAACGACCAGGTCCGCTTCGAGCTCACCGCCGCCGCCCTCGCCCCCGACCTCGAGATCATCGCCCCTTGGCGCGACGAGCGCTTCCGCGCCGAGTTTCCCGGCCGCGCCGAGATGATCGCCTACTGCGCCCGCCACCGCATCCCCGTCCAGGCCAGCGCCAAGAAGCCCTACTCGTCCGACCGCAACCTCCTCCACATCTCCTACGAGGCCGGCATCCTCGAGGATCCCTGGCTCGACGTCTTCTCGGCGCGGCACAAGGACATGTTCAAGCTCTCCGTCGCCCCCGAGGACGCGCCCGACAAGCCGGAGTTCGTCGAGCTCGAGTACCGCAAGGGCGACTGCGTCGCCGTCAACGGCCGCAAGCTCTCCCCCCTCGGCGCCATGCGCGAGCTCAACCGGATCGGCGGCCGTCACGGCGTCGGCCGCGTCGACATGGTCGAGAACCGCTTCGTCGGCATGAAGAGCCGCGGCGTCTACGAGACCCCGGGCGGCACCATCCTCCAGTTCGCCCACCGCCAGGTGGAGTCCCTGACCATGGACCGCGAGGTCATGCACCTGCGCGACTCCCTCATCCCCCGCTACGCGGCCCTCGTCTACAACGGCTTCTGGTACGCGCCGGAGCGCCTCGCCCTCCAGACGCTCGTCACCGAGACCCAGCGCAACGTCACCGGCACCGTGCGGGTCAAGCTCTACAAGGGCGGCCTCTACGTGGCCGGCCGCAAGAGCCCCCGCTCGCTCTACAACCCCCACATCGCCACGATGGAGGCCGACCCCACCAAGGCCTACAATCAGGACGACGCCACCGGGTTCATCCGCCTCAACGGCCTGCGCCTGCGCGTCAACGCCAAGGTCAACGGCCCCGACAACCTCCGCCGACCCGCGCGCTGAGCGCCGTCCATGCCGGATGGCCGGGCCGCCCTCGGGCGGCCCGCTTGCTTTCCCAGGTGGAGGTGCGGGTCGGAATCGAACCGACGAATGGGGCTTTTGCAGAGCCCGGCCTTACCACTTGGCTACCGCACCGCGCCTGGGAAGCGCCACGATGCCCCGACCCGGCGCCCCCTTCAAGGGGAAAACTTCGCCGTTCCCAAGCGCCGCCGCCCCGCCTAGCCTTCCCGCCGTGCAGCCCCCCTTTCGCATCGGCCTCGGCTACGACATCCATCGGCTCGCCGCCGGCCGCCGCTGTGTCCTCGGGGGCGTCGAGATTCCCTCGGATGTCGGCCCGGAGGGCCACTCCGACGCCGATGTCGTCCTCCACGCCGTGGCCGACGCCCTCCTCGGCGCCGCCGGCCTCCCCGACATCGGGCAGCTCTTTCCCAACACCGACCCCGCCCTCAAGGACCTCGACTCGGCCCGCATCGTCGAGCGCGCCCTTGCCGAGGCCGACGCCCTTGGCTGGAAGGTCGGCAACCTCGACCTGGTCGTCCTGGCCGAGCGACCCAGGATCGCCCGCCATGCCCCTGCCATGCGGACCCGGATCGCCCAGCTCCTGGGGGTCGAGCCCGGGCAGGTGGGGGTCAAGGCCACCACCAAGGAGGGTCTCGATGCCGTGGGGGAGGGTAGGGGGATTTCCTGCCAAGCCGTGGTTCTTCTCGTCCGGAAGTGACGTTTTGAGCGGTTTGGGTCCAGGGAGCCCGAAAAGCCTTGTCGGGCGCCCCGGGGCCTGCCATTCTGACCAACCCATTCTTGGAGCGCCCATGGAAAAGACCCTCGTCATCCTCAAGCCCGACGCGATGGAACGCCGCCTTTACGGCACCGTCCTGCTGCGCTTTGAGAAAGAAGGGTTCGACATCCTGGGGGCCAAGCTGATGACCCTCACCCCGGCCCTCCTGCGCGAGCACTACGCCCACGTGGCCGACAAGCCCTTTTATCCCGAGATCGAGGCCTTCATGTCCTCGCGTCCCGTCCTCGTCGTCGCCCTCTCCGGCAACAATGTCATCGCCCGCGTCCGCGAGCTCCTCGGCCCGACCAACTCGAAGGTCGCGCCCAAGGGCACCATCCGCGGCGATTACGGCACCGAGATGATGCGCAATGTTTGCCACGCGTCCGACAGCCCCGCCGCCGCGGAGGCCGAGGTTCGCAGGTTTTTCCGTCCCGACGAGGTCTTCGCCCCCCAGGCGGCCCGCGTCTGAACGGTTCATAGCAGCACCCCGCGGTTCCCGTCGCTCGTCGGCGGGAACCGCCCCTGCGCAAAGCGTCAGGCCGAACGCGCGGATTGAACCCGCGCGAGCGGCCTGACACCTTCTCGGCTTGTCCGCGGGGCGGCTCGGCGGCAGGGTTCGCGCGTGGAGCTCCACTGTCCCGACTGCGGCCTGCCCATCCCCGCCTCCGAGGTCGCGCCCTCGGCAGGCCTCGCCGTCTGTCGCAGCTGCGACAAGTCGTTCGGCCTTGAGGCCTGCAAGTCCGCCGCGCCCATCGGCAGCCGCTTCCAGCCCCTGCCGACCAACCCCCCCAAGGGCGTCGCGGTCGAGGAGCTCATGGACGGCTTCCGGCTCACGCTGAGCACGCGCAGCGGCGCCGCCTTCTTCCTCATCCCCTTCATGCTCGTCTGGAGCGGCTTCTCCCTCGGGGGCATCTACGGCACCCAGATTCACAAGGGGGAGTTCGACCTGACGATGTCCCTCTTCGGCATCCCCTTCGTCCTCGGCACCCTGTTCTTCGGCTCGTTCGCCCTCATGAGCGCCTTCGGGAAGGTCGTCCTTGAGGTCCGCAACGGTGTCCTGCTCCATCGCACCGGTTTTCTCGGCCTCTATTGGACCCGCCGGCGCGACTGGGGCGCCTTCGACCGCGCCGAACTCGAGGAATCGACCCGCCGCGGCAAGAATGGATATAGCACGAGTCACTCGATCTCGCTCAAGGGTGCGGACGGCGAGACTGTGGTCGGCTTAGGCCTCGCCCGCGAGCGCCTGGCCTGGGCCCTGCGTTACCTCAACGCCAAGCTGGCCCTCGGGCGCTGACCCGCTTGGGTTGCCTTGAGCCGGACGGCGAGTCGCCGACCGGGTGCCGCGTCCATCTCGAGGCGCGCCGCCCTCACGCCCACCGCCCGCAGGAAGCCGAGGATCTCCCCGAGGCGAAGCTCGTCGTGGGGCGTGGCCTGCAGGCGCGAGACCGTGGACTGCGAGACGCCCATGCGGCGGGCGACCTCGTCCTGCGTGAGCCCGGCGGAGCAGCGGAGCCATTCCAGCTCGGCGGCGACCGCGCGATTCCCCTGGCGTTCCGCCGCCTTGCGCCGCTCGGCAGGGGAGGCCCCGGCGCGGGCGAGGATGGCGTCGATGCTGTGGTAGCGACGGGGCGCGGTGTCGGCGGAGGGGCTCATGGCATGTCACGATGACGGGAAACCCAGTCGATGCAATATGCAATATCTGCATTTTGTGACCGCTTGTCGCCGGCCCGGACCAGCCAGAGCTCCCGCGTCGCCGTGTCGGGGTAGGCATAGATGCGGATCTGGGCGCGGTAGGGCCGCCGACCTTGGTCGATGGCCAGGACGCCGGCGGGCTCGATGTGCACGAAGCCGGGCTGGGTGAAGCCGCGCGGCGGCCCGAGAACCTCGAGGTAGCGCTCCCGGTAGCGGCCGACATTAAGTATCGCGTCGTCGACCGCCTCGGGGTGGCGGCGTCGCAACCGGGCGAGGCCGCGCTCGAAGCCCGGGGCGACAGCCAAGGTCCATGGGAGCATGGTCCGAGCCTGCATGGGCGCCGCACGCCGGTCGACCGCGCCTATCCCTCAGGGGAAACCGCCCGCCGGTGGCCTAGGCGAATCCCCCTTGCCCTCGGGCGGGGGAATTGGGCAATCTCGCCCTGTCATGCTCGATCCCAAGTTCCTGCGCGAGAACACCGACGCCGTCCGCAAGGGCGTCGCCCGGAAGAAGTTCCAGGTGGACCTCGACGCCGTGCTCGCGGCCGACGAGCGCCGCCGCCACGCCGTGACGGAGTTCGAGGCCGCGCGCGCCGGGCAGAACGCCGCCAACCAGGAGATGGCCAAGCTGCCCAAGGGCTCGCCTGAGTTTCTCGCCAAGGTCGCCGAGATGAAGGCCCTCTCGGCCAGGGTGAAGGAGCTCGAGAAGTCGGTGGCCGACGCCGAGGCCTCCTGGCGCGATGCCTGCCTGACCGTCCCCAATGTTCCCGATCCCAGCGTCCCCGACGGCCGGGCCGAGGCCGACAACGTCGTCGCCGCGACCTGGGGCGACCCCGCCGCCCTCGTCTCCGCCTCCGCCAAGCCGCACTGGGACATCCCCGGCTTCGCCAAGGCGATCGACTTCGAGCGCGGGGTCAAGGTCGCCGGCGCCGGCTTTCCCTTCTACGTGGGCGACATGGCCCGCCTCGTCCGAGCCCTCGTCCAGTTCTTCCTCGAGCACGCGCACGAGCGCGGCTACACCGAGGTCCACGCCCCCCTCCTCGTCAACCCGGCCAGCGCCACCGCCACCGGCCAGCTGCCCGACAAGGAGGGTCAGATGTACCACGCGCCGACGGACGACCTCTACCTGATCCCGACGGCCGAGGTGCCCGTCACCAACTTCTTCCGCGACGAAATCCTCGCCGCCGCCGACCTGCCCGTGAAGCGCTGCGGTTACACCCCGTGCTTCCGCCGCGAGGCCGGCAGCTGGGGCGCGCACGTCCGCGGCCTCAACCGCCTGCACCAGTTCGACAAGGTCGAGCTCGTCAAGTGGTGCGCCCCCGACCGCTCCCTCGCCGAGCTCGAGTCCCTGCGCGAGGACGCCGAGCTCATCCTCCGCAAGCTCAACCTCCCCTACCGCGTCCTCCTCATCTGCGCGGGCGACATCGGCTTCCCCCATAGCAAGCAGTACGACCTCGAGGTCTGGGCCGGCGGCCAGAAGCGCTGGCTCGAGGTCTCGAGCTGCTCCTCGTTCACCGACTTCCAGGCGCGCCGCGCCGGCATCCGCTACCGCGACGCCGAGGGCAAGGTCCACACCGTCCACACCCTCAACGGCTCGGGCCTCGGTCTCCCCCGCGTCCTCGCCGCCCTTCTCGAGAACAACCTCCGGCCCGACGGCTCGGTGGCCATCCCCGAGGCCCTCCGCCGCTGGTTCGGCAAGGACAGCCTCGCGCTGGGCTGAACCCTCCGTTCCGGCTGGCGAGCAGGGCGGGGCGGGGTAGGGTGGCGCCATGGAGATGTCGCCTTCGGACCTGCGCGACCGCCTGATGGCGGCGGGGCGCGCCGTGCCCCTCGACCACGCCCTCGCCGAGTCCCTCGCGCGCGAGCCGGTCCTCGCCGTCGCCGTCTCGGGCGGCGCCGACTCCGTCGCCCTCCTCGCGTCGCTCGCCGCGCAGCCCGCGCTCCTGCCCAGGCTGGTCGTGCTGCACTACGACCACGCCGTGCGCGGCGCCGAGTCGTCCGGCGACGCCGCCTTCGTGCGCGCGCTGGCCGCCGCCCTCGGCCTTCCCCTCGCCGTCGGCCGGCGCGCCGAGGCCGGGCCCGCCTCCGAGACCGCGCTGCGCGAGGCGCGCCACGCCTGGCTCGCCGAGGCCATGGCCGCCCACGGCGCCAAGGCGATCTGCCTCGGCCATCACGCCGACGACCGGGCGGAGACGCTCCTCCTCCGCCTGGCGCGCGGCGCCGGGCCCGAGGGCCTCGCCGCGCCTCGGGCCGACCAGGCCTTTCGCGACGGCACCCGCCGCCTCCGACCCCTCATCCGGCTCCGGCGCGAGACCCTCCGCGCCGCGCTCGCCGCCGCCGGCGTGCCCTGGAGGGAGGATGCGACCAACGCCGCGCCCGGGGCGCCCCGCAACCGCCTCCGCCTCGCCGCCCTGCCCGCGCTCGAGCAGGCGCTTGGCGCCGGCTGGCACGAGGGCCTGGCCCGCGCCTCGGACAACCTTGCCGACGCCGCCGAC
>Ga0315904_10003991_pt1 | contig 21333 bp, 33 predicted proteins | sample LakEriMetagenome_6_FD_203529 | JGI IMG/M metagenome (GOLD analysis project Ga0315904, IMG submission 203529) | Freshwater fungal communities from buoy surface, Lake Erie, Ohio, United States - Buoy 12 MA120 | ecosystem: Environmental > Aquatic > Freshwater > Lake | place: USA: Lake Erie, Ohio...
GTCATCGTATCCTGTATAGTCACGTTGTTTGTCATACTGTATTATAACCTATTTGTGGGCGGGAGTCAAGTGGGTTATAAAACTGTTACAAATCCTTCGGGTTTTCTTCGGGAGTGCTCCGCCTGGGGTACGATCCCAGAACCTACCGGTTAAAAGCCGGTTGCTCTACCAGTTGAGCTAACGGAGCAGGGGCCCTAATATTTTCACGAGGTCTAAGGCTAATCCTCGTGGGCTGTTAGTCCAGCCCGAACGCCTTCCCGATCAACGCACCCACGATCAACACCGTGATGAACAACCCACCTGCGACGACGACAGCCATATCGTTCTCCGTTGAAGTTATACTGAATATAACAGGGGGAGCCTAACTTGTCAAGGGGTCACCGACGCCCTCGCCGGGGCACCCGATCAATCCGCTCAGCCGGGCTAGGCGGCTCAGTAACAGAGGCTGGCTCTGGAATAGGGGTAGGGGAGGGCTTGTCCAGGAAACGAAGAGCGAGGACCGTGAGCGGGGTCGCTATCCCCACTGCGAGGAACGCCACGCCCAGTACGATAAGGTAGGTCATGAGTGGCTGCTCCCATCGGGTAGGACGGCAATCCACATAGAGCCGGTATTAATCATAAACTCCTTACCATTGGAGCCGAAGACGGGCTCCACGATCACCGTGTGCGTGAGCCCCCACTGGTGGGCAATCTCACATGCCCTCTCGTATTGGGGGAGTGTCATGTGGGCGGAGAACCCATTGGCGAACTGGAACCGGTAGGTGAGCATGGGCATGGTTACTTACCGAACCGAGCCTTCCACTGCTTGTTGAACTTCCGGTTCTGACTCCACACATGGTACGACCCGATCACGAGGTAGGTCACGATCCCGGCGACGATCAGGAGCTCGACGATGGAGTTGACAGTGTACATCGTGGCGGCAGTTTCGATTGCGTTGGTCATCATGTTCTCCGTTTAGTGTATGGTGTATTATAACCTATTACTTCGGTCGTGTCAAGGGGTTACTTCTGACAGAGTAGGGTTCCCGTCCACACATACAGGTTCCCGTTCTGTTTCACATCGGGAACCGTGATCGTGTACTTGACACATCCCAGCTTGATCGCCGTGTGGGTCAGGTCGAACGTCACCTTATCCCGACCCAACTGCATGTCACGGGAAGAACGGGAGATGGTGACCGTGGTGTCGGTGACCAGCGTAACGGAGAGAAGAAGTGAAGTAATCATAGTATAATAATACCATACCCCAAGCCCCCCGTCAAGTGGGGAGAACCATTGTTACAAAAGGATGGAGAATGTAACGATGTGCGGCGTGGACTTGACAGGGAGGTTTCTCGTAACTGACAGCGTGCCTATCGCAAGCGACCGGCGGTAACCTGTTCACGAATCGGGGCTATTTTTTTCTTGACAGCCGTTTTTTCTTATACGGTAATTTGCGAATTCCGTAATGCGAGTTCCTATTGCATTCCCCCGTCCTTTATAAAAAAATCCGCTACAAATTTTTTTATGGGAAAATATACGGTGTTAACTTATCAAGTACGACTTTAATATGCACGGTGCGATATCCGGTTTGCTGTCGAATCTCTTCCAAGAATTCTTTTTTATGATATTTGGTGAGCGTATGGGGATGTTGTAATAGGGCAATAACTGCCTGTGCAATACGCTGTTGCCGAAGTTTTTTGAAGATTCTGGGAATAGCCAACTGTTGTAGCTTTTCGTGGATAGGTACTGCGTAATTGTCACATTCGTCCATGCGATACAATAATTGTCGGGGATAGACCGTCTTGGCAGTCTTCAGAACGGTTTCATGCGTGTTACTCTGTACATCGGCAATTTCCAGGAGTTGATGCCACCCCAGTATATTGGTATGTTGCGTTTCTTCTTTATGCGCAAGTTCACGAAGATAAAAAATTCTATTCTTGATAATGACCGTGAAGTAACTGAAGCTTTTTCCACGAGCTGACGTATACTTGTCTAGTTGCAGGACCGTATAGACGAGGAGATCATATTCCAGTTCAGAAGTGATCAGTTCAGGACTATAGAACTTCCGTACGAGAATCTGTATCATTTTCCGCAACGGAACGTCTATCTGGGTACGGTAGAGGTGTTCCCGTTCCATAGGATCCGTGGACTCATTATAGGTTACAATTGTGGTGTCGAGCGTGTTCTGCCAATATATCATACGTACCTGGTGAAAGAATATGTATGAAGTATAAGAGTTTCGCAGATTCTTGTCAAGAGTGTACTCTATTTATGAGTATTACCCGTTATGAGCGAGCTAACGAGACATTATGATATCCTTATTGGACATTTTATTTGAACGCACCGAAGAGTATAGTGAAGGGGAGGTCTGGGTCACTCCCAAGAAGTTTTATGGTGCGAAGAGTGCTACGGGCGACATTCGGTACTTTATAGATCGGGAAGATGCAGTGAAGTATGCAAGTGGGAAAACACCACCGCCACATGTTGGGCGCCCAGAACCGAAACAACATAAGCAACATCACGAGCCGGTGCAACACTACACGAAGTAACGTGAATAGCAAATCGTCACATCAGCATTCTTTTGATTTTTTGCTTCAGTCTGTTGGTTGGCTTGACGCTTTGAGGACGTAACGGAAAAGATTTTTTTGGCGGGATATGCTTCGTGCATATGTGCAATATCTTGAATCATGTGCATCTTGCCGACGTTATGTACGTTCCAACAACTCCACCCATTGGGTACTAATTTTGCCAATGCTTTCTGTACAAGCGGATTGAGGAACTGCTCCACCCACATAGCATAGGTCGTGCATCCCGTAATAGACTGCGTAGCCTCGCGGGAATATACCTCAAGGTCAAAGTACGGGGGAGACGTAAGAATGAGATCTACGTTGGGAATCTCGTAGTGATCCATATTGAGCGCACTGTCATGATAGAGCGTTACCTTATTGCCCACGTTGAGGAAGTCCACCAATCGGAGTAGGTTGTGATACGTTTCGGTATTCGGTTCAAAGGCAGTATAATGTGCTCCTGTCGCAACTGTTCCCAACAACCGACCGCCCCAACCTGCACATGGATCCAAGACATGCTCCGCTCGGAGATTACCCACAATCATTTTTGCCATTTGGGGACGGTACATGGTGGACTTGGGGAGTCCGAAATTAAAATAAATCCCACGTTTCAATTCGGAGAGATAGGGTGTGGAATGTGACTTACGGTTCCATCGGAGTACCTTTTCCAAATTATTGGGGGTCCATAACGAACTAAACGAAACGCCTTTCTTATCTTCAATATTATAAAAGTTGGGAAAAAAATACTCGCAGAGTTTCATACCAAGGCGTTGGGTAGACGAGATGGTATCGGCGTTGGGAATCCATTTGCGGAGTTTCATCCAATCGGTTTTGAGCTCTGCGTCGGTATAATGGGGATGAAACGAGACAGTGGAGAGTTCGTGAGCAAGCGACGGCACAAGGGTGTTAAATTCTTCATCGGAAAGATTTCTAAGACTGTGCCGAATATTGAGAAATTTATGAATCATGCTGGGGCGGACTGATGAGAGGGAAAAACTTTTTATTAAACACGTACCTATACGTCTGAATATTATTACGTACAAATATTACTTTGTGTGGTTGATTCATCCAATGTTTGTATGTAAAGGCAACCGTGCGAACATACGTACCTTTAATGTCCCCGTTAGGGAGTTTCTTGTTAAGAATATATTCCACACGATCTTTAATTGATGTATATGGAAACTCTACAATGAATAGGAGCTTACCATTCTGAAAGCCGGAGATAAGCATTCGTAAATCGTCGGCAAGGTACTTATGGTGACGAGCCCACGTAAGGTCAGAAAAGTTTCCCTTGCCGTCTAACTTTCCTGTATCTGTCACATTTGATGGTTTCACCTCAATTGCTGCAAAGTCATCGTCATATCCTTTCTTACCTTCAGATGGACGAAGCCCCACGACAATCTTGGTGACATCTTCACGATATTTGGAAGAATTCTTGTCGTTGGCAAATTCTTGAATAATATCATAAATGACTTTTTCTGTGTCATTTACAGGAACAACTACATCATTCAATGCATAATGGAGCTTATATTCTTCTGCCGTTTTCACAAGAAACCCCCTTGATTGAGTATCCTATAAATATAATATAGGTATATTCACATGTCAAGGGGTTTGTAATGATTACATAATACGGGATGGACGGGGATCGAACCCGCAACCTCTGGAGTGACAGTCCAGTGAGCTAACCGATTGCGCCACCACCCCTACACGCCGGGAGAGAATCGAACTCCCAACCCCTAGTTTTGGAGACTAGTGCTCTACCAATTGAGTTACCGACGCAGAAGCTCCCAGAGAGGGACTTGAACCCCCGACCCGGTGATTAACAGTCACCTGCTCTACCGACTGAGCTATCTGGGAATGGTGTGCTAGGTCATACCCTTCTTTTGCCTTTAGGTCTTCCGACGTTCAGGTACCAACCGGGATGCCTAGCACACGTTATTCTTCTTCATTTCGTAAAAAACGATATGCGAGGTACGTTCCCCCGCACGCCGTTAATGCAATCACACCGAACCAGAGAAACGCACCAATCATGTGAGTTTCTTTCTCCGTCCAACCATTCCCAATCCAACCAATCCCACGATCATCATAAGATAGGTGGATGGTTCTGGAACGGTCGTTGATGGAACGCCGCGATCAAAGTTGGTGTTAAGGACTTCGGTACCACCACTGGATACCTTTACGTTATCGACGAATCCCTTGTACGCATAGGGCCATTGACTGCCCAATCCCACCCCGACACCCATCACCTGTTTGTCACCATAACACGAGACGATTTGACTAATGGTCAGTGCTTGAACCCCACCACCCCACACCGGAAGTTCGTTGGTGGAGCAGGGATTGGCACTTAAACTATATCCTTCTGCGTTACGATACCAGAAATTTCCATTAATCATTTCAGAAGTTTGCCAACTATCGACGTAACTGAGATCGTTGTTAATAGGACGGTTGAAATAATTTTCCCATACAATTTCCGTATTATCGTCCAAGAACACCCGAAACGCAGGTGACTTGTACTTCCAATCATAGAGCTGAATGCCGTCCTTGGTTACGTCGGCATCCCAATTCGGATTAGAACTACGGAACCAATCAAAACTCAAACTGGTTAGGTTGGATAATGCTCCCCAATTCGTATCTGCATACCGATAAGCAAATACCCAATCTTCCATCTTACCTGTCGTATGCATTTGAAGTGAACCAAATCCTACATCACCAAATCCATACCGTGGCTTAGCACCTGTAACGGTGGCATTGCCGTTACCTTGGATTTCGGTGTACCATCCAAGGTCTTTCTGTGCCAGATTGTTCTGTGATACGACTTGTGCGGCTGCGTTTGGAGCAAACAACAGAAGTCCGAGTACAATCATCATAATCTTTTTCATAAATTCTCCTAATCCCAAAGTCCTTCGTAATATTTGCCGAATAGACGAAACCCATTGGTAATACGTTCTTGATACTTGGTGCGACCTTCCCAATCACATTCCCCTTCGGTTTTCCATTTAAATTGATATGCTTCCAATCCATCGACAACCTTTTCTGGCGTCACTGGATCATTCCAATCAATTTCTGGTTTGGTCTTCCAGAACTGTTCTTCCCAATCGGTGAGCTTACTTTCAAATGCGAAAATCATCTCATCTAATACATACTCCCACCGTTTGAAATGATTCTCATCTACGTCATATTCACCGACCAACTGCTCCGTACGAAGTTCTTCGGGAACATCTTCCATATCAACGTTGGGAGCACCATGTTGGGTTTCCTTCAACTGCTTTAACATCGGAGTGATAATGTGGGCAAGAGTATTATCCATACTCCACGTATCCCACGGATCAATCTGGATTTTAACTTTCCGTTCACGATCCGACTTCTTTGGATACTTCCCGATAAAGACTTTCATAGATCTGATAGTTTCCCCAGAACAAGTGGTTCCTTTTCTACATATCCTTGACCCCGTGTCATGGTATGTATTTTATAACCCAACATAATAATGACGACTATGAAGTTGAAAACGTAATTTAAAATAAGGGGCATGTTGCCAAGACTGATTGCGTAAATCGTCATGAAGACCTCTCCGATAAACCACAACACCAACATGGGCCACCCGATATGACATCGTTGATCGTTGATCGTACGAATCAGTTCAGGTACGGCATTTATCGTCAAAAATACGCTACCGATATATCCAATGAGTTCCATATTACTTTGCTAGACTGTGTTTGGTGGGTCTTCCGTTTTCATCGACGCACACAAATATCATTTCATCAATATCGACGATAACCTTTTGTGTGGTCAAATCACGAACCTGAACTTCCAACGTAATAGATGTGGTGCCAATCTTCTTTAATGCAATGCCGATTTCAACAACATCACCTTGAAATGCGGGAGCAACGAAGTTGATAGCTGAGATACTCTTTGTAACAACCTTCTTGTGTCTCGTTTCAATTGCTGCATAGATGGACGCTTCTTCGTCCACCCACTCCAAGCAACGACCGCCAAACAATGTACCGTTCACATTAAGGTCACCGGGCTGTACCAACTTTCGTGTAAGGAATCGCATAGTATTTATTGTTTAATGTCTTTTTGAATGTCCTTGCGAACTCTATCTAAATACTTCTCACGTTTCTCTTGGGTAACAAATGGAACACTCCAGAACTGCCGTGTCTTTGCCTTGAACCACCCGAAGACGAAGGAGTATACCCCAAGGGATAACCGTAATTTAACCGCATTGAGGTATAAAGTCAAGACGGGAAGTGCGGGAGCACCGTGGGTTAAATATGTTCTAACTTTCTTAGAAGATAATAACGGTTTTGGATATCCATACTTAGGAATTAATGGCATAAACTTATAGGCAAATCCCGGCGTAAATACCACATCAAAAAATTCTTCCATGAGTGGGGTACAACGGAACCACCAGACGGGAGATATAATATAGATTCTGTCTGCCCACGTAACAAGTTCTTGATAATGTTTAATGACTTCTTTCTTTTTAATTGAAAGATCGTCTTTATACAAATCAATAATTTCTATATTTTGTTTATGTTGCTTGAGTTCGTGTTGAATGGTTTTCATGATTCCATTATAACAAAAACTTTTTCTGTCGGGATGACCGATAACGATGAGGTTATTCATATTAGTAAGAAAAAGGAAGTCCGCGTTCTAGGAGTTGAACCTAGTGCCTTCTGTGTATCAGACAGACGTGCAAACCACTTACACTTAACGCGGATATGGGGGTGGAAGGATTCGAACCTACTCAGCCAATGGCAGCAGATTTACAGTCTGTCGTAACTCTCCAACTTTACCGCACCCCCAAATGCACTCAGAGGGACTTGAACCCCCACGGTTTCCCGCACGCTCCTAAGGCGTGTGCGTCTGCCAATTCCGCCATGAGTGCGTAGGGTGAGAGACGGGAATCGAACCCGCAACCCCCGGAACCACAATCCGGTGCTCTAACCGATTGAGCTACAATCACCATAGAAACGGACAGTGAGGGATTCGAACTCTCGGAACCTTTCGGCTCGGTGCTTTTCAAGAGCACTGCAATAGACCACTCTGCCAACTGTCCTAGATGCCCTGAGAAGGATTCGAACCCTCACTAACGGTTCCGAAGACCGCTGTGCTCTCCATTACACCATCTGGGCGTTAATAGGGGAAGAGGGATTCGAACCCCCGACCTCCTGCTCCCAAAGCAGGCGCGATAACCGGACTACGCTATTCCCCTAAAAGAGCTCCCGGTGGGATTCGAACCCACAGCGTTTCTTAAGTGCTGGTTTACAAAACCAGTGCAATCAGCCATTATGCGACAGGAGCATAGGATATCAGCAACGTTATGGATTCTCGCACATCCCTGATATCCAAGCGAGATAAATAAAACACAGCGGGAAAGATGTTGTCCTGAAATATACTGGCATGTGTAGATATCCATCAATGCCCGTCCGATAGATAACTACGCCTCCCCATCGTCGTTATTCATTCTCAAATATATAAGCGGGTTTATATATTTTTCACCGAATGTCTTTCCATACGACCACTAACCGAGTAAGACTCGTCCTGCTATGTTTTACCAATCGTAACCAAATTCTTTTAATCCAAACTTATCATCAAACGTTTTATAATCTTGTGTAATCTCGTCACCAATATGTATGTCTCGTGACGCAATTGCAGTATTACCATCTTCCGTAAAGATACAATTTGGGTTATCGGAATGATTAATATATTTTTCGTTATCAATACAAATAATATATTCTCCGTTTTCTACCCAACCATATCGTTTGAAAATATCTTGACATACTGACGGAAGTGCTTCTACAACAGCCGGCGATATTTTTTGATCTATCCCATCGTGCCATTGCCATACAACACCACCCATAGGAACAAACTCTTCACTAAAAACTCCTAATCCGTGTATCGGACTCGGTGCTAGTTTATTTTTAATCATTAACATACAACCTCCATAAGCGTGTGGTGGGAGTCGAACCCACGTCTCTAGCTTGGAAGGCTAGGATAATAGCCGTTATATGACACACGCAACAATGGTCCTTGAGGGACTTGAACCCCCGAATCGGCTGATTATGAGTCAGCTGCTTTGACCAACTTAGCTAAAGGACCGAATTATAAGAATTGATTTGTTTTAATGTTGCATATTTCCTTCGCAGTTCAACATTACGAGAATCTGTTTTTGGAAATTTTTTGCTACCACCTTTATATGTTTCGGTTTGACTGTGACAATTTGGACATAATAACCTAAGATTTTCTGGATAGTTATTGTCTGGATTTCCGTCAACGTGATCAACTTGAAGTGTTATAGGTTGATTATTCCAATTTGATAATTTACAAACGACACATTCGTATCCAAAATCTTCTATCAAAAACTTTCTAATAGCAGGACGATGTTTTAATTTACCTTGAACATATAATTCTCTATTAGTTTTTTTATTACTTACCACACGAGCATCTGCCGAACATTTTAAACTACAATATTTTCCAGTTTGTTGTGAAGGTGAGTATGTAAAATCAACACCACAATACATGCAATTACTTTTCATAATAAAATTGGTTAGAGTACGACCATCATACTATAAGTAGTCTAACTCTAACAAAAAAGTCCGCCCCACTGGACTTGAACCAGTATATCTTTCGTGTATAAGACGAATGCTGTCACCAATTTAGCTAGAGGCGGGTATTCATGCTTCCACTAGGATTCGAACCTAGACCTAAAAGATTAAAAGTCTCTTGTGCTAACCGTTGACACTATGGAAGCAGTACATCAGTGCTCCGAGCCGGAATCGAACCGGCAAGCTTATTAGGCGGAAGATTTTAAGTCTTCTGTGTTTACCGATTTCACCATCGGAGCAAATATGGGTAGTGACGGATTCGAACCGCCGACCCTCTGCGTGTAAAGCAGATGCTCTAACCAGCTGAGCTAACCACCCTCATGGACCTAGACGGGATCGAACCGACGACCTTTCGCTTGCAAAGCGGACGCTCTCCCAGCTGAGCTATAGGCCCAACTTCATTTCTATTACATAGGCCCAGGTGGTACTGCCCCACCGACTCTTGATCCAAAGTCAAGCGTATTACTATTATACTATGGGCCAATAGCAGGGGGAGGTTATTCAGATGTTTACCAGACACCCAAGGAAACCGACATTCTAGACTGTCCCCCGCAACCTTTTGCAACAATCCAATCATGTTGCCGATATATATCACTTAACACTGGATATACTCAGCGATAGAGTTTTCGGTTTAACGTCAACTACTCTATGAAACTGACGGGATAAGTACGGCGTGCGGGAATCGAACCCGCCTTCTAGCCTTGAAAGGGCTATGTCCTGACCGATAGACGAACGCCGCATAGTGGGGTTGATAACTCCTCTGGTTATGTAACCCACTCTGGTTACCAACCCCGTGCTTCTTTCATATTTCACTTGTCAAACAACGTATCGTTCACTCAACTCTTGTAATATAACCCCGTATACATCGTTTGTCAAGGGGTCAGTTTTTACTCGTAATCGTCGTAATCGTAAATCTCGTACGGGTTCAATAGCTCATCATCGGGAATAATTTCTTCGTAATGCTTTCTGTTCTTTCTCGGAACACTCTTACCAGCAACGTCTTCTTCCTTATGACGAACCTTCTTGTCATACTTCCGCTGATCCTTATATGTCTTACCCATACGACTTTACGTCCTCCACGTTAAGTTCCAGTTCTACGTCTGGATTTGAAAGTAATTTGATTAATACCGTACATCGTTCGTTGGTTTTCCGAAAGCAATCATCTATGACAGTTGCTCTCCAACCTTTCCACCATCCGTTATTGATGATGACCGTATCTCCGATAGTCATACATATCTCTTAGAACTTGATTTCCCACGGATTCTCCCCGCCAAGATCAGTGGGGAGATATTTCTGGACCAACTGTCGCATGTAGGTCCGTTCGGAATCGGCACCACCTGCGTCACTGAAGAAGGGATAGATACAGACCTCTGCTGCTTCTGCGAGAGTGAATCCATCGTGGATCAGTCCAGCCATCTCTACCGTCATGCGGGACGAGATAGAGGTAGTAACCTTCGGATCATCGGAACGAACCTGCGACCGTGTAGTGGAGGCAATTTCAGCAATTGCGTTAATATCTTTCTGGGCAAGATTGGGATACGTCATAGAGAGCAGTCGGGACTCATCATCCTTACTGAGCGGTTCCATCTCCACGATTGCTGCAAACCGATCCAACATGGCACGATCCAGAACACGAGTTGCGGTATACTCACTTCCGATATTTGCCGTAGCGATAAAGGTAACGCCCTTTGCCACCTTAATCGTCGGAGTATCGGGACGTTCGTCAATACGAAGGTACCGCTGGTTCTCGTCAAGTACCGTGATCAGAATATTCCATGCGTCAGGCGTAGCGCGGGTCAACTCGTCCATCAGAATAATTGCGTTTGGCGTCTGAATGGCCTGACAGAACAGTGCGTCGGCCACGAACGTTCCACGATCCTTACTGTAGTGCGTGTTGCCGATAAGAGCAGAACGTGGATCGGTAGTCGCGCCGAGATTGAAGTAGAAGAAGGGACGACCGTCAAGAGCCTTAGCAACCGACTGTACAGCAAGAGTCTTACCGCAACCAGACGGACCCGTCATCATGATATTCTTGCCACGAACAACAGACCGCATCAAATACTTCCACTTGAGATCAGACAGAATGAGATTGGTTGGACGAAGAGTATTACTCTTGGCGAGGAACTGCTCAACATCTTCATGCATTTCATCATTCCGATTATCCACGTTATCTAGCACCACTGCCGCCTTTTTGAGTTCGTTATAAACCGAAATATCCTCACTGCGCCACTGCGTCCCGCCAGTCTTGGTTGCTACCATACGAAGACAGATGTTCTTGTCATTCTTAAGTGCCCGTACCTTGTGGGCCGGGAGCTTCTTGGAATAATCATTACCATTTTGGTCAACGATCTTTCCCTCTACCAGTGCCACAAAAATGTCGGTACCACTCTTGGTCTTCGCCACGTGAAAATCTCCTATAAAGTGTTGTGTTGTTGATTACCTATATAATATAACCTACTTACCACCGTTTGTCAAGTACCCCGAGTTAATAACAATTTATTAAGGGTACGGAGTACTTCAGTTGCGTTTTCTACCGAGCAAAATACGGCATCTTCCCCGTACATTTTCTTAAATACTTCTTTTCCAATATTAGACCGATATTGTGAATAATTCCCGCCCATATCTTCGGAAATAAAGTAACTCAGTACCTTGACACCCTTTTCCTTAATTTGGTTGACCATCGCACGAGTATGCTTGTGAGCAGTTTCACCGCCGTAATCAAACCAATCACGATCCGACTTATCCTTCACCGGCATACTCTTCTTATCGTAGGCAAATGACGGTTCCCCATCGCTGAAGTTGATGAAGTATACATCGTGTGTATCGGCACATTCTGTAATCAGATCCAACGTTGCCTTGAAGCACAGACCCTCTGGGGTTCCACCTGCGGGTTCCAGAATACGCATGAACTTGAGACACTTATTGAAATGATCCACACGAGAATCGTATACGACATGAACAACGGGAATTTCTGATCCGCCACGAATACTGATTACTGCATCGACGTTGCGCATCTTGCTAGCAACATATCCGATTGCTACGGCGATAGTACGAACCTTCTGCCACTTTTTCCCACCCATAGAGCCAGACGCATCAATCGTCAAGTGCAGCATGGCTGGACGATGTTGATCCACGCGAGACTTCTGGAATACCGACGTAATGTCCATACCCAACTGTGCGAGAAGCCGACGATCCAATCCACCCTGCGGGAGCCGTGTCTGTTTAGTCAGAAGTGGATCATTGCGTACTTGGAGACGATGAACAAGAATCTGACCGATACGCTTACCTGCGGCAATTGCCTGCTCAGTGTACGGAGACGTACGTCCACTATCCCAACCATACCGTGAGAAAATAAACCAATCCTGCTTGAACAGTGATTCGTTCATCTTACGAGTCACCATGCACCGACCAAACGGAACACCGTGACCGGCAATATCCACGAGGTCTGCCTTGGACTCTTCGAATGCGTCAATTGCTGCAAGTTCTGCCTTGGTCACCTTCTTCTTAGAAAGTTCCCCGTTCATCATCTTTTTCAATTCTTTCTTTTCGTTCTTTGCACGAGTTTCGTTATACTTGACAGGATTCTTGCGAGGTGACGGTTCCACACCAGTGGGCGTCATCTCAGAAGGAGACGATGGTGCACCGTCAAGGTTCGGAAGTGATTCCAACAACGGATTGAGATTGGGCGTAGACTGCTTACTCTCGCCCGTAGACTGACCATCCCCTTCACCATCCGGTGTACCATTCACTTCTTCTTTCTTATCTTGTTCAGCAAGTGCAACGAATCTCAGAATGTGAGCAAAGATCTTGTTTGCTTCTTGCCACAAAATCGGCATATCAATAAACGAACAACTAGTCTTCCAAGCAGGCATGTTTTCCAGCACTCGTGGATCGTTCTCAGGCGCGACCCGATCAATATTCTGAATGTCAACGAGCTTCAACAAGGCCTCAAGACCAGGCATCGCATCAGGTTGTGCCGCCGGGTGAAACGCATAGAGCATGCGATCCAAATAATTCTCAATGGTAATCTCACGCCACTTCGGATTGAACTTGAGATTCTTCCCAACTTCAGCGGTAAAGAAATACTTATCGTACAGAGCACGATAGTAGGGACGATACCCACCTGCGTTCCGATACACATACTGGTCAATCCTACGATCTTCCAGAATATTCATGATATCCCAGATATATCCAATCATCTGAGCAGCTGCTTCACCACGTTCCACAAATTTGGATGCAGTGGGAAGTGTCGCGGCAAGTTCGGGCATGAACATGTACTCGTATACGTCGGGCTTGAACGTATTTCCCATCCAATGTTGTGGGACGTACCCATTATACTTTTTGTACTTTCCAAGAATTTCCAAGAATTCAAAATTGGAAAGGAGAATATGGGAACCCTCGTGGAGCGCAAGTCCAACCATCGCATCAAACTTAGCGGGATTATCGTCGGCGGAAATAACCACTTCCTTGCCGTCCGTATATGAACTCTTCCCACTGGAAAACTTGACGGGAATATTCTTTCCGCTCATAATACTCACAAAGTTTCCGATAGCTCGACGGGCGGTCGCAAGACGGGCAAGTCGGAGAACTTGGGACTCTTCCTTACTGTCCAACTCGTCGTCAACCAGCAGATCATCGTCCAACCAATAATTTGAGTATTGTTCGGTTTTCATGTGTTCCTCATGTAGAAGGTATGTCTATAATATAACCTTATAATACACAAAAGTCAACCCCCTGCCAACTTTTGTTACAATTGACAGGGGGTTATTACTATAAAATTATATTATAACTATGCTTCCATCAACTCATCGGGAGAGCAGGCAATTAATCTATTTCCAATTTCTACCATATAAAAAGTATGTCCACGGACCATATCAATTCTCCGAATAACGCCAATCTTTCCGTTATACGTGTGCTCTGCATGATCGTAAATCTGTACCATGTTACTTACATTGAACATAGGTGCCCCTTGTATGGTTGAAGGTACTACGGTGTACAGCCTCCCCGGAGAGATTCGAACTCCCGACCGTTCGCTTAGAAGGCGAATGCTCTATCCAACTGAGCTACGAGGAGAAAACGGAAGGGGTGGGATTCGAACCCACGATAGGTTTCCCTATTCTTGTTTAGTAGACAAGTGCTATTAGCCGCTCTGCCACCCTTCCAACAAAATGCTTCCGGTGGGAGTCGAACCCACAAGACCAGGATTTTGAGTCCCGTACGTATGCCAGTTCCGTCACAGAAGCAAACCATTACATTAGATCATTCTTGTGTCTTGATCGGCATGTTGAGCATCAAGACCATTTACCTATCACGCATGTATGCCCATGCAATAAAGGGAGACACATATCGTATCTCCCCTTAATATAACAATTATTCTATGTTTGTCAAGGGGTTGGTGTTGGTATAACTTCCCACGGCGGCGTCATTGGTCCTCGTGTGGGGTGTAATTTGTCTTGTATAGAGGCGCTTAAACTGCTTTTCATGTTGTTTATTGCTTCTTCCCCAAGTTTAGTTTCCACCCACCCAGTAACAATTTCTTTTGTTAAATCTTCAAACGGTACAAACGACCCCGTGTCAGGCGTTTCTAGTCCCACTGTTCCAATGTTTTGTACTAAAATACTTGAACTGACATGAGTTGCTTGTAACTGCCAGTGTACGACATTTACCACATTTGTTAGTGTATCTTCGTTATACACAACTTCCAGTGGATGAAAGTTCCAATTATATACTATTTCGTCCATATACCTCTCCTGTTATTTTAATAATCCGTAAAACTTCTTAAATTTTGCGATACGGTCATCTAACCCATGTGTTCCACCATTGACCTTTTTAGTAATAGCAGTTACGTCGGCATCAGTTGCTCCCTTATCCGCCAATATATTTAGTGTACGAGAATTCCAAAACCACGCAGCAGAAAGTAATGGATATTTAGTTGCTACAAGATCGGGATTGTCTGTGGTGTTTTCGTCCACTACTTTATCAAATGATTGATAATTCACTTTACCTGTTAGTTGGATGTATCCACGCCCCCGATATTTGAATCCATCCCCACTACTTTCTGGTCCGTTGCCCATGCGATCTGCATATACCCGATTGGCAATCTTTTCTGGCTGTCGTTCGTATTCTTTTGCCTTTGCTTCGGTTGGAAAATATTTTTTGAAAATTCCAAGTAATCCTTTTGCACCATAATTTAAATTTTCATTAACGACTTTGAAATTACCCGACTCGTGCGCGCATTGTGCAAGGAAATGACAGAGACGGAGTGGTGTATTGATTTGAAATTTTTCCATCACGCCGGGAATTTGTGATAACACCTCGTCGGGAACTGCTCCCTTGAGCTTGTTGATATCCATTACTTAATATCCTCCGACGTAAGTAATGTATACGAAAAACTATTCCCATGAACTTTTGCTGACTTGTTGATGATTTCCATAAATAAATTGAAATCTTTTACTCGCTTGAACACTTGACATCCTTCACTCCAATTTTCTACAAATTCTGATTCAGTTTTTGGATTTGAACGATGAATGTTGATACCAAACAATCCCGTATCTTTTGTTGCTTCATCAAACGTCATGTCTTTATTCTTATCACGCCAAACAGTTACCGGTTTCGCCTGTTTCATGGCTTCATACTTTCCTTGATGTAATCCGATTGTATGTGATCCACGATATTGGTTTGGAACAAGGCGAGCAACACCGTTGGGATTATGGAATTCCCGCACGGCTTTTGTACCGGGATCTGTGGTACACGGCCAAATGTGAAATTTCCATACGCCTGCTTCTTTATAGGAAAGAGTCATCCAATCGTCAAACACGTTGGTGACTTTCTTTCCAGGTACAGCATTTCTGACACCGACGATATTAACATCTAAGTTATCACCCTCAAACCACGCATAACCTTTGTCTTTTACTGCTTTCTCTATCTGTTCACGAGTAAATGACATAGAATTTCTCCGTTACTGTTTTCGTAAATTATTGACACTATCTACAGTAACTAGATGTTCCGTTATACTTTTACTTTTCTCTGGAACATTCTTAAAACTATATGCGCGAATTTCTCCTGTCTGTTGGATACGAATGATTTTCCAGCAATAGGTTGGGACTGATACGTTTTTGATTTTTTTCAGTTCTCCCACACATCCTGCTTCCACATAAATAGAATCTAGAGAACGGGATAATTCTCGGGTATGATCTTCTAAGGCTTTCCATTGACCCCGATTTAAACCTGGATATTGTGGAACCATATTCGTATAAAAAAAGGATTCATCCATCACGGATTTTCCTAAACAAATATTATCACCTGCTGGACTAAGATGTCCCCTATCAAATCCTGACCCAATATAGTCGGTACTCAGATCCGTGTTGGTTAATAATGGATCGGCTAGAAATTTATCACTACGTTTGGCGGGAAGTTTGCATGTTAATTTTTCTTTTGTCACCCACCATTGAACAAGCACAGGATACTTTTTACTCTGAGAAAAAACTGTTTCATAATTGGTATGTTTGACTCGGATCGTATCTTGTGCTTGTAATGGAAGACACCAAAAGAAAATTATTCCGACGACGAAGTTCCGCAATTTACACATTCCGTAACAGAAGCTTCGGCCTTTACTTTAGCAGCAGGAGAAAATTTTTCTAGTCCTGCAATACCAAACGATCCGATAGTCAACATTAAAAACGAATTATAGATATAGTCTTTGATTTCCAAGTGTTGGCCGTATACGCCAGTGACTAAATCCACGCCGGCAACGATAACCATAACCGTAAACGACAAAAATCCAATGATTGTTTTTTCGTTATAATCGTTGTTATCTTTAAAAATTTGTGTAAACCATTGCATAATCTTCTCCACGTCCATATAGTTCTCCTATTGACGTTTAGTGTGGTTTACAAAACCTGTTAGTTTCTATCGCTTGCTCGACGGTTCACTCTGATCACACGGAATTTCTTTGCGTGATAGATTGCCGCCCATACAAATAACCCACCCATACCAAGATTCAAAACGATCTCGGTAAAATTTGGGGATGATAACGTAACAAGATTTAAAAAAGCACCTGCGGTCGTAAATGCCAATCCAAGTTTGACCAACCAATGTGAGGTGGCAGGGAAACTATCTACAGCTTTGTGTCCCTTACCAATCTTGGAAAATAACATAATATAGAATGTTCCTGCGCCCAACAAAATGCAACCGTTTGCGATAAAATTAAGAATCGTGTTTAACATTTGTGTCTCCAGGAACTGCTTTATTGATAATCATTTCTACACCGCGTAAACCAAGAACACCTAATAAAAATGCAGTGCCTGATTGAACTTGTGGGGTAGCAGTCATATTCAATATGCCAAAAATAAATGGGGTTAAGAAATATGCACTAGATAATCCTGCACCAATTGCTAAAATGTTTTCACGTAGACTTGCCGATGAGTTTTTTCCAACGGCTAACAAAGAACCAAATAATCCGGCGACTAAAAGCATCGCCCCATCACTGGTGTGTGTCATCTTTATCTCAGAAAAAGGTTAAAAACCCTTGTTCTTACAAGTAGTTAATAAACTTTTATCCATGTAATATGGCATAACCTTACATTCATTCACAACTAATATTTCTGTAGATGTTTTTAACAAACCTACAGATTGTTCTAGTTCTGTGACCTTTGTTTCCAAGGCTGTGATAGCCGTTACTGCATCGGTGATTTGTGATTCGGTTATTGTATGTTTTTTCAAAGAACTTTTGTCAAACAATTGCGAAACGGTGGTCAATGTATCTAACCGTGTTTCTAGTGTTTGTATTGCGGTTTCGTTTTGATCCGCCATACGCATATACAAAACAAATTGTCCAGCAATTATAGTAACCAGTGCAGCAATAGTGCACAGTATTACGACTTTAATTGCATGATATGTTTTGTTGGGAATAAACATGATTATCGCCCTCGCTTCTTCCCAGACGTTTTCATTGTGGTGTCACCCTTAGATACCACCACATTGTCACCATCAATTTCTACATTCATAGCTTCACGAGCTTCATCTAATTGCTTGATAAGGCTCTTGATGATTTCAATTTCTGGCTTCTCTTCCTTCTCGGTGGTTCCCGTGATACCCGCCAACATACTAATCATTGCCATTACTGCTGTGGACACTAGACCAATAACGGCTGGGAGTGACTCGGATGGAAGGAATGCGCTGGATACTACTCCAACAATAACCAATAAGACAATCCACGGTACTGCGGTTTTCCCAATAACCTTACTTGCGACTTCCTTAGCGGTAGAATTACCTTCTAAACGCTTGAGGTCTGTTTCGGTTCTCTTGAGTTCAAGTTCAGCAACCAATTCTTGCTTCTTTAACTCAATATCCGCCTCCATCTTGGTCTTCTTGAGAGCCAAACGAGGGGAAAATCCTGCCATCTTGTCTGCCATATGTTTCTCGGTAAACGTTAATACAACCATAACATAGACCGTAAAAACCATATAAACGTAACTCAATTGTCAAACAGCTAGGCGGTAGTGGGGGATTCGAACCCCTAATCCTTGGCGTAGCACGACATAAACATAACAGTAGCGAGCCCTTTATATCGTCGTTGTCCCGACCAACTGCACTACCTTTCTATAATTATCTCCGTGATTTAACTTCTTCTCGTAAATCTTGGAGGAATCCATCACGTTGTTGAACTAAATATTTTTCTCGTTCAATTAACCGTATTCGTTCGTCGTCGGTTAATTTAAGTACGAGATTTTCTTTTGCTTCAATCATTTTCTTGTATTCTTCCAATTGACGGGTGAACATCAAATTTTGATAATACATGATGCCCACCAACAAAATAATCGTAAATGATTGTTCTTTTAACTTGTCAAGAAATGTTTCACTTAACTGTTTTGCTGCCATACCATTCTCGGTTTAGATGGTAATAACCTCATTAATATCTAAGATACGAATATTTCCATCAATAACACTGCGGTGCATATGACCACAAATGAAATTTCTGGGACGTATGGTGTGATAGACTTTAGACATTCGTTGAGCCGATATATCTTCCCACTCATCAGGTAACCCCCAATACTTTGTGTTTAACGGACCAAAATGTGCGGTGATAGTGAACTTGGGTGGAACATGGGCAATTAAGAAATCCAACTGTCGGTAATTCACATTCTCAACTATTACCTCTGTGTCCTTAGCGGTAATCTGTTCTTGTTTCCACCACGAGACGTTTTCTTTTCGGTATGCTTTGTCAATACTCTCTCCACCACCAAGGAATCCAAAAAGTTTTTCTTCAATTTCCATGACAGTTCCACGAGGGATGTAAAATAAGTTACCAACCACATTGTGAATTCCTTCTCCAAATGTGGAAATATAATTAAAGTCTTCGTGGTTTCCGTCTATTGCAAGAATGCGACATGGATAGTTTTCAAAGAGGTCTGTCCATAGTCGGATATTCTCTGGATAAAACCCGAAGTCACCGACTTGGACAACTGTGTCGTCGGGAGTTACATGTTTTTTTAATGTTTCAAGCCGCATGAACTCCCCATGTAAATCACCGACTACATAAATCATACGAACCTCTTATTTATTTTTTGATAACAGTCTTGGTGACCGCGTTGACACCCATTGCACTTAATGCAACAGTCAAACCGGCCACGGTGGTTTCTAGTGCAGAAATATCGGGATTAATCAACAACCCAGTCTTTACACTGACCCACGTTGCTGCTTGTGCGAAGGCGACTGCGACCAACGCCTTGACTGGACCAGGTAGTGCGGCAACCTGTGTTGACGCCTTCTTTGCTAAATCCACAGCAAACTTGGTGATCACGGATAATCCTAATGCAACGAGTGTTGTAACTTGAGTTCCTACTTGGGTTCCAACTGTAGTCGCCAAACTATCGGCGGCAACTTGGATGGTATCTACGGCAGATGTTGCAACTACGAGTGTGTCTTGTATCATATAATACTCCGTTAAGGGTTAGTAGACTTTGTGACCACTTCGTACAGATTTTCATACTCCTCGTGAAGCTGTACTTCTTCACTAAAATTCTGCTTATGATAGGTTTTGGCAAGTTTGGAAAACACCTTTTTATTTAAATCCAACTCCTTACAAATATCATTCTTGACATTTTTTTGTAAATCCTTTTCCGCTTCCATTCTGGACATAGACGTACTGATATCCTTCAATGCGCCTAACAACTTGATCTTATCATTTGGTCCTAACGTGTTTAACATAATAACCTCTTATTTAAAGTTTGACTATCGTTGCCGCCGCATGAAACATTCCGGCGGCTTTCTCCAACTCCACCAACTTTGACTTATCGTCCATTACATCTTTGTACAACATTTCTATTTCATGTGCGTAATATAGTTTATTGGTATAATCTACCAATTGATCTTGTGGTAATACCCCGTCCAATACTCTGGACATGTTTATTGCAAAGTGTTTCATTCGTTCACATGCCCCGTGCGGGACTTCATTATTTTTAAATTTTATGACTACTTCGTCCAACGTCAACGCAACTTCTGTTAAAAAAAGACATGCTTTGCTCCTTTTTAACTCATTTAAATTTTTTGCTGATTGAATAGCGGTGAGAATTCCAGACGCTACTCCCACGATGAGCGATATCGTCTCCAACATATTTTCACCCACACTAAAATTTTAACGAAACTGGATGAACCTTTCCACTGTTTAATTTCTCCCGTTGAACGTCTGCATCCTGTACAATATCCGTTACTGTTCAATTTACAAATTTTAAGACATGGTGATTTTATATCCATCGTGCAATTCCAATGAGATCAATTAACAACCATGTTAAATTGACAATAACCATTGGACGATCATGCTTCAACCAAAAACTATGTAACATGCCACCGTGACCAAAAAAGAAAAACGTATAGGGGATGAACGGAGGAATATACGGAATACGACCCGCTAACATCACCCCTCCTATAATTAACAAGAAAACTGCCCACCATTTCCGTTTGACAATAATATGTTCTTCGGTTTCTGTTAAGATTTTTGGCACATCAGATAAAATATATTTCACTTATAATTTCTCCACCCAACAGGTAAAATACAATTCATTGGCGCAGTTCTAAACATGGGAGCAATGTCCGCTTCATCATATCCACCAAGACCACATCCAATCTGCGTAACTTGAAATGTGATGTCTGGGTTTAATTCTGCATATCGAAGCATCTTAT
>Ga0315904_10003992_pt1 | contig 21330 bp, 8 predicted proteins | sample LakEriMetagenome_6_FD_203529 | JGI IMG/M metagenome (GOLD analysis project Ga0315904, IMG submission 203529) | Freshwater fungal communities from buoy surface, Lake Erie, Ohio, United States - Buoy 12 MA120 | ecosystem: Environmental > Aquatic > Freshwater > Lake | place: USA: Lake Erie, Ohio...
GGATTAGAAATCCGTTGCTCTATCCAACTGAGCTACGAGGGCATGCCATGTATCAATTCGGTTTTCGAATGCCCCCAATTTTAGCAGGTGTGCCAGTGGGTTTACCAAGGGCTTACACTGCAGCAGAGGCAATTTCCCGCCTGGGAAAAAGTCTACACGCGATCCCAGAAATCGACCATATCCAGGACTCTTCTGACCTGCTCACGCCACCTTGGCCGGGCGTTTGGCAGAAATGAACTTTGCGTTGCGGCCAGCCTTGTCACTCTGCCGCATGTAGCCAGAGAATCCGCTCCAGTTCGGTCACTGTGCGCCGGTCGCGGACAATCGAGGTGTGAGTCGCCGGTACAAGCTGCTCGCTCTCCACGCCGCGCATCCGGGCACTCTCAACCCGAACAATTCCATCCGTCCACCCCTCCAGCACCAAGTGCCGCCCCGTCCCGATGATCGAGTGGTAATGCACCTCCGGGCTCACAGGCAAGCCACTCAGGACTCGGAGAAACGGCTGGTCCGGATCGAGCAAGTCAATGCTGGTCGGGAGCTTTCCACGCTCATCAAACTTGAATCCGCCTTGGTTGTCAGCGAGCAATTGCTCCAGTTCCGGATTGTCCTGGTCAATCAGGGCATTACCCAATTGCCCCAAAGCCCGCCCCGCCACGGCACTCCCCTGATGCGGCGCCGCGATCATCACGACTCGATCCACCAAAGGATGCGGATCGAAAAAAAGCTGATGAGCCAACTTCCCCCGAGTGCACTCATTGGTCGCCACCATTTCCAGCGGCAAATTGGCAACCTCGTTCCAAACGTCCTCTCCGCTATAAGCAGTCAACAACCTGGCGATCAACCCACCCATGCTATGACCAACCAAGACCGTCTTCCGCAAAGCCGGATCGCTCGCCTGCGGGTCATAATGCTCGGCGAGCGCCGTCAGCTGAGCTCGCAATTCGCCCGCGGAGCGAATGAAGGGTGCTCCGGTTGAGTATTGAAATGACCAGATTTGATACCGTTCAAGCAATTCCGGCGTTGCCCGCAGTTCGTTAAACACTTCTGCCCATACGGTGCGACTGCTGATCAGCCCGTGAATGAAAATCACCGGAATCTTGCCCGGCTGATAGGGCTCGGTCATGGTCAACTGCCCAGCCGCCTCGGGTCGGTTGGGAAAGAAGAAGTTTTCCCAAACATCGTTCTCGGCATGGTGCAGCCCAAAGGCGAGGCTGGCAGTCAGATCCCGAGCCATGGGCAACCTGCAACCGGCCAACTCGACCGAGTCACAAACCAATGGATTAACGAGTCGCAGACATTCTTCTTCCGGGTCGAGCACCGCTGTCACGCCAATCGCCGATGCCGGTGGCAGGAAGTCGCGCGCACTGCAGCCATTGGCAGTTGAATTACGTCGGACTGCCACCAGCGACACGCCAACGCCGGGCTGGCGGTATTCCTGCGACAATGACTTTTGACAGTATGCGCCGACCGCATGCCAATCTTGAAAATCTTCCGGCTGCCACGCGAATCCATCCAGGCACACTGGCAGCGTCCACTCCGCTCCATCCCGAATCAGTTTCAGTCCACGCGCGGCATCGAACCGACCGAGGCGATGTCCCTCACAGACCAGACGCCGCAAACTGTCGGCATACAGCTGCAGCGCTCGGCCTGGCCGGGAATCCGGGCAGGCTGCGCTAACCAACTCACCATTTTCTCCCGCAGCCAACCAAGCCAAGCGGGCGGCATCATAGTACTCGTCTACACAGGCAGGCGCATCAAGCAAGGCGAGCTTGTCCCCGCGATCATATTTCAGCGTGGCCAGTTGCCACGTCGTCAAAGTACTCAAGTCGCGGGCCAGCACCGCACACAAGCCAGCGCGTGGCGGCGTCAAACAGGGGACCCGGTCGCGGCCAATCCAGACCGATCCGCACTTGCAGAGCGAGCAGCCGCCAGAAGTGAGCAAACCCAATCCGCTGAAGAGTATTGCCAACAGCGCCGCCCATTGATGAATTCCGGACTGGCCAATCGCCAGCCGCTGGCGCATGCTCTGCCCCCGAGTGACTCCTCCTGCTTTGTCCATCAATTGATCCCACCCTGCCATCTGCGCGTCCAGCTCTCCTTCGGCACAAGAAAAATACCACTTGTCGCATTCCGTGCTGCTGAATTCCTCAAAGCTTCTGCAACTCCTTGCGCCGGCCCACCCCGCCGGACAGGCTCAAAACACAAAGCCAGATTTTTTCTGCTCAGGCTCAAGTTTCGGAAACTGGCCCCGCGCTGCGGCGGATCATCCGGACCAACAGGCAGCCTAATGGAGCCCAAATCCCCCTCGCCACACAAGGGAAAACAGAGCCGCGTTGGTCGTCGATTCGGGCGGAGCGGAAGCCACCATTTTCGGGCTGGCTTTTGAAAAAAATTTGGCCCTCGGATTTCAGGCCTTGCGCTCCAACTCTGCGAGAGCGCAAGGCGTGGCCGAGGTCTTCGCTCCAACGACTGGTGCACCCACAGCAACTATCCCTGACGCTTGCTCCGACTCGCCAGCAACGGCACTGGCACAACCGTTAACCTCGCTTCGCGGTCGCCGCAACGACCACAACCAGCGAACCGCTCGTTCCACTTGAAGATCGACAAACGAGTGAAGCGCGAAGTTGAACCGCGGACAGAGAAAGCTGTCTGCGCGACGTACCAACATCAGCATGCTGCGCAAGTTGACCGCGAGCGTCGAAACGCTCAGCTGAAGCCGCCGGAATTTTGTTGACGGTCCCCGATCGCATCGATTACCGTATCGACGCGCAGCTGCGTGGAGTGCTTCCTGCTGTTGTGCTCAGAACAAGTTGCAAGTTGCTGGCTGCAACTACTTCATCCATTCCAGACGTCTCCATTCAGGTCAGTTCGCATGAAGTCACCGGTTCCGTCGCGGCATGCTCCGGGCTCAATTGGACTCTACGATCCACAGCACGAGAGAGACAGTTGCGGCGTTGGCTTCATCGCCAACCTGCGAGGCCTTGGCAGCCAGCAATTGGTGGCCGACGCCTTACAGATGCTGCAGAACATGGAGCATCGGGGAGCCTCCGGTTGTGAATTGAATTCGGGCGATGGCGCAGGTGTACTGACGGCCCTACCGCACGATTTTTTCCAACGGATTGCCCGCGAGGAGTTACATACCTCGCTCCCTGACCCGGGGTTATATGGCGTGGCCCAAGTCTTCCTGCCGACCGATCCTCGGGAGCGGGAGATCTGCAAGTCAGCCTTGGCTCATTACATCTCGGTGCAGGGGCAGCGGCTGATTGGCTGGCGACGAGTGCCCACCGACGCCAGCGCAGCGGACCTGGGACCGACTGCAGCCCACTCTGCTCCGGTGATCGAGCAACTCCTGGTCGGTCCGGCTCCGGGAATCGATCGGGCCGCTTTTTGCCGGGAACTCTTGCTGATCCGCAAGCAGGCCTACCATGCGATCCAGCAGCAATGCCTGCGGCAACGGCGGATGTACTATGTCTGCAGTTTCTCTTCCCGGGTCATTGTCTACAAAGGCCAGTTAACCGCCGGACAGGTACTGCCCTTTTATCCGGATTTGAGCGCAGCCGACTACGCCAGCCATCTCGCCATGGTGCACTCGCGGTTCAGCACCAACACGTTCCCGTCCTGGGATCGGGCGCAGCCGATGCGCTTCATGAGCCACAACGGCGAGATCAACACCCTCCGGGGGAATCGCAACTGGATGCGGGCGCGGGAGGGGTTGCTCAGCTCCGAGCTGTTCGGCCCGCAGCTCGCCCGTTTGCTTCCTGTGACCGATCCGGAGACCTCAGACTCGGGGGTCTTTGATAACGTCCTCGAAATGCTGTTGCTCGCCGGGAGGTCGTTGCCCGAAGCTATCATGTTGATGATCCCAGAGGCTTGGCAAAATCATCAGGCGATGCCAGAAGCCCGCCGAGCGTTTTACGAATACCACTCCTGCCTGATGGAGCCGTGGGATGGCCCTGCGTCTGTCGTGTTTACGGACGGGCGCTACATTGGTGCGATTCTCGATCGGAATGGCTTGCGACCCGGTCGATACTATTTGACCGACGACGACCGGATCATCCTGGCAAGTGAGGTCGGGACCATTCCCGTGGCCGCCGAGTCGATTCGGGAGAAAGGCCGCCTGCAACCAGGCAAAATGCTGCTGGTCGACTTTTCCGCCGGCCGAATCATTCCGGACGAGGAACTGAAGACTGCGGTCGCAGCCGCCCAGCCCTATGCGGAATGGCTGCGAACCCAGCGGATCGAACTCGATCAACTCCCGCCGGCGAATAATCCGGCTGGACTGGACGCGGCCACACTCACTCACCGTTTGCAGGCCTTTGGCTACACGCGTGAAACGCTGCAATTCATGCTCCTGCCAATGCTGCGGGAGCAACGCGACCCGATCGGCTCAATGGGTAATGATGCAGCTTTGGCCGTACTCTCGGACCAACCACGCCTGCTCTTTGATTATTTCAAGCAGCTTTTTGCTCAGGTGACGAATCCACCAATCGATCCGATTCGCGAAGAAGTGGTGATGTCGCTCGAGTGCTTCATTGGACCGGAGCGGAACCTGCTTGCTGCCACTCCCGATCACTGCCACCGCCTGCGATTGCCCCAGCCGTTACTAACCAATCAGCAATTGGCAACCTTGGCCGAGCTCAATCAGGATGGCTGGAGAACCTGTCGAATCGACGCCACTTGGCCAGCCGCCGCAGGCGCAGCCGGACTGACCGAGGCGCTGCAGCGAATCTGTACCGAGGCTGACTTGGCCGTGCAGCGGGGTTGCGCTTTGGTACTGATCTCGGATCGGAATGTTGGTCCGGAGCGGATCGCCATTCCGAGCTTGCTGGCAACGGGCGCCGTGCATCAGCATTTGATTCGCAATGCCAATCGGACCCGGGTGGGCCTGTTGGTTGAAACCGGTGAGGCCCGGGAAGTGCATCACTTCAGCTTGCTGGTCGGCTATGGCGCCGACGCAATCAACCCCTACCTGGCCTGCGAGGCAATCTGGAACGCGCGCAATGAGGGACTGCTCCCCGCGGACTCCACTGACGAGAAGCTGGTCCAGTCCTACTTCAAAGCAGCCGGCAAGGGGCTGCTCAAAGTGCTCTCGAAAATGGGAATCTCAACCCTCCAGTCTTATAAGGGCGCGCAGATCTTTGAGGCCCTGGGCCTGGCTCAGGATGTGATTGAGCAGTGCTTTACCGGAACCTCCAGTCGAATTCAGGGTGCCGGCTTTGAAGTCTTGGCAGCCGAGGCGCTGCGTCGACATGTCCGTTCCTGGCCCGCGGCGGTTCCCAGCGATTCCAATTCGGACGCGGAGGCCAGCAGCGAACTCCCCAATCCCGGCGAATTTCATTGGCGGGCCGAAGGCGAGCGGCACATGTGGGACCCTGAATCGATTACCCAACTGCAGCTTGCCGCTCGGAACAACAGTCGAGAGGCTTATGCCCGCTTTGCGCGTCAAGTAAATGAAGAGTCAACTCGGAAGTGCGCTTTGCGGGGCCTGCTGCAACTGCGCCCCGCCGCAGGGCAATCACCGATTCCACTTGAGGAAGTGGAACCTGCTGCGGAAATCGTCAAGCGATTCTGTACGGGCGCGATGAGCCTCGGTTCGATCTCAACTGAGGCGCATGAGACGCTGGCGATTGCCATGAATCGCGTTGGCGGAAAGTCAAACACGGGCGAAGGTGGAGAGTCGCCGGAACGCTTCGCGGTTTCCGCCGATGGGCAACTGCGGCGTTCGGCCATCAAACAGATCGCTTCGGGAAGGTTCGGCGTCACCATCGACTACCTGGTGAACGCCGATGAGCTGCAGATCAAAATGGCTCAGGGCGCAAAGCCGGGGGAGGGTGGCGAACTGCCCGGCGACAAGGTCAACCAGGAAATTGCCCGAATCCGGCACTCAACCCCAGGCGTCGGACTGATCAGCCCTCCGCCGCATCACGACATCTATTCCATTGAAGATCTCAAGCAGCTGATCTACGACCTCAAGTGCGCCAACCGCCGCGCCCGCATCAGCGTGAAGCTGGTTTCAGAAGTCGGAGTAGGTACGATTGCCGCAGGAGTCGTCAAGGCACATGCCGATCACATTCTTGTCTCGGGAGATTCTGGTGGCACCGGCGCCAGCCCACTGACCAGCATCAAGCATGCCGGGCTCCCTTGGGAACTGGGGCTGGCCGAGACCCATCAGACGCTGGTGCTGAATCAGCTTCGCGACCGGGTAACTTTGCAGACCGACGGGCAAATCAAGACTGGACGGGATGTTGTGATCGCCGGCTTGCTTGGGGCCGAGGAGATTGGGTTCTCGACCGCGCCGCTTATCACACTTGGCTGCATCATGATGCGCAAATGCCACTTGAATACTTGCCCGGTTGGGATTGCCACGCAGGACCCGGAACTCCGCCGCAGGTTTACCGGCCAACCAGAACATCTCATCAATTACCTTTTTCTCGTTGCCGAGGAAGTTCGCGGCTACCTCGCCGAGCTTGGCTTCCGCCGCTTCGCGGAGCTCGTCGGACGCGTGGACTGCCTCGAGGCAGACGCAGCCTTGCGGCATTGGAAGGCGGATGGTCTTGATCTGACGCCGCTCCTGACTCGGATCCTGCCACCCGATGGCACGTCTGCAGTGGTCTGCACGCGCGCACAGGATCATGGGCTGGAGCAGGCTCTTGATCACCGCTTGCTTGAGCTGGCTCAACCTGCGCTCGAGCGGCGGGAACCGGTCACAGCCGAACTGTCGATTGGCAATACCGACCGGGCCGTAGGGGCAATGCTCAGTTCGGAGATTGCTCGTCGCCATGGTTCGGGACATCTTCCGGCAGACACGCTGCAGTTTCACTTCCGTGGGTCCGCGGGACAAAGCTTTGGTGCCTGGTTGGCTGGAGGAGTGACCTTTCGGCTTGCGGGCGATGCCAATGACTACGTTGGCAAGGGACTGAGCGGGGGAACTATCGTGATTGCCCCGCCAGCCGAATCGCGCTTCCTCGCAGAGGAGCAAGTGATTGCCGGAAACGTCGTGCTGTACGGAGCCACCTCCGGCGACATCTGGCTGCGGGGGCAAGTGGCCGAGCGGTTTGCCGTCCGCAACAGCGGCGCCTTGGCGGTAGTCGAAGGCTGTGGAGACCACGGTTGCGAGTACATGACCGGAGGTTGCGTGGTCATCCTCGGCCCAACCGGTCGAAACTTTGCTGCCGGAATGAGCGGCGGCATCGCCTTTGTCTGGGACCCGGATCAATCGCTACTCAGCCGCTGCAATCTGGGGACCGTCGAATTGGAGCCGCTGGCAGGACCGAAAGAGGAGGCCGAGCTGCGCGAGCTAATCGCGCGGCATCGGGAGCTGACAGGCTCGACTCGGGCCGCCCAGCTGCTGGACTCTTGGCCCAAGGTTCGCCACGAGTTTGTCAAAGTGATGCCGCGGGATTACAAGCGCGCATTGTCCGCACAGGGCGCTGAGCAACAGTCCAGTTTTTCGCCGAGCCGCTGGTTGCGATCGGATCGACCTCACACCGGTGAGACCGGATTGCGAACCCCGAGTTTGAGTGGCGACCTGCCGGCGCCGACAGTTTGATTGAAAGCAGTGGGAGCAGTCGGCAAGTCGGAAGTTGTATTTGCAGAAGCTTGATTACAAGAGGGAAGGCATGGGGCATCCGACCGGATTTCGCGACCTGTCACGGCAAACCACGCCCTACCGCCCGGTGGGGGAGCGGGTCGGCGACTTTTTCGAGATTTTGACAACTCCCGAGGAAGGATTGCTTCGGGCACAAGGTGCGCGTTGCATGGACTGTGGCGTTCCCTTTTGCCAATCAGCTACTGGCTGTCCGCTGGACAACTTGATTCCGGAATGGAATGACCTTGTATACCAGGGACGCTGGCGCGAGGCGAATGAGCGGTTGCACCAAACCAATAACTTTCCCGAGTTCACGGGACGTGTTTGCCCGGCTCCCTGCGAAGGAGCCTGTGTGTTGGGGATTACCGACCCGCCTGTAGCGATCAAAAACATTGAGTGCGCGATCGTCGATCGGGCTTTTGTCGAAGGCTGGATCGTTCCACGGCCTCCCCTGCAGCGAACCGGAAGACGGGTGGCGGTTGTGGGCTCCGGTCCTGCGGGGCTGACAGCGGCTGACCAGCTGAATCGGGCAGGACACCTCGTAACGGTCTTCGAACGGGCAGATCGGATCGGCGGCTTGCTGACTTACGGCATCCCCAACATGAAACTCGACAAGGGGCTGGTCCAGCGGCGCGTGGCACTGCTCCAAGCCGAAGGAGTCGAATTCGTTACCGGGGTGGAAATCGGTCGCGACCGTGATCCGCGAGAGCTCGTGGCGGAGCATGACGCCGTGCTCTTGGCAATTGGTGCGACGCGGCCTCGGGATTTGGCTATTCCCGGGCGCGATTTAGCGGGGATCCATCAGGCGATGGACTTCCTCACTCCAGTTACGCAGGAACTCCTCGCCGGGCAGCCAAGTTTTCCCCCACAGGACCTGAAAGGCAAGCAAGTCATTGTGATCGGAGGGGGCGACACCGGGACCGATTGCATCGCCACGGCGGTCCGACTGGGCGCCGCAAGCGTGCTGAACTTTGAACTGCTCCCGCAACCGCCCCTGGACCGGGCGTCGGGGAATCCGTGGCCTCAGTGGCCACGAGTTTTTCGGGTCGATTACGGTCATGCAGAAGGCCTGCATCTGAGTGGCCGCGATCCCCGCTGCTTCAATCTCCTGACCAAAGAGTTTCTCGGCGACGAACAGGGCAGAGTGCGGGGCGTCCGCACCGTGGACGTTCGCTGGCCCGAGGGGACCGCTCCTGGGTCGAGGTTCATCGAAGTACCAAATAGCCAACGGGACTGGCCGGCCGAAGCCTTTTTCCTTGCACTCGGCTTTAGCGGACCGGAGCAGAGTCTTGCGGAAACATGGGGGCTGGAACTCGACCAGCGAAGCAACGTGGCCACTCGGGATTCTGCCTATCAGACCTCGAATCCACAGATCTTCGCCGCCGGGGATTGCCGCCGGGGTCAATCACTTGTCGTCTGGGCAATTCAGGAAGGTCGTGCCGCAGCTGCCGCGATCGACGGTTGGCTCAGCGAAAAAGCCTGAGTTCGCACCCAATTCGCAACCCAGACCGATCACCAGAGAAACTCCCGGCTTTTATCGGAATACCGCCTCTTTCGCTCAGGCCTGCGACCATTTGGCGACCTCGACTACAATAATCAAATCGTGTCGACACCGGCCCTTGTTGCCGGTCCAACTTGCCGCATCCGATTGGATGCTGGCCCTTTTTCCTCCAGCCTGCCTGTTTATGCAATTGGTCTCTCCGCTTCGGCAGTTGCTGTTGCTCTCGCTCTTCGCGCTGTTTTCCGCCAGTGCCTTCACTCAAGCCTTGGCGGCTCAAACTGAATCCCCTGCGCCATCTGGAAGTTCTGCTTTGCCCTCCGACCAAGCCGGCCCCTCCGAACCAGGACCAACTGGAACGGAGGCAAGGCGCCGCAATAAGCGGATCTTGCTGCTTTACACTCATCGCCTGGTCTCGCCAGTCAATTCGGAGTGGTATCAGGGCATCATGTCGGAGTTGAATGCAGCCTTTAATGAACCCTTGGACATCGAGGTCGAGTATCTCGACTTGCTGCGGAACAATGATGAAGAATTTGAGCGAAAGTGGCTTGAACTGCTGCGTTCGAAATACGATCGCAAAAGACCTGATGTCGTGATCCCGATTTATATTGGGGCGATCGAATTCATCCTGAAGCATCGAGAAGAAATATTCCCGGATGTCCCCGTCGTCTTTTGTTCCGCACCGCAAAATCTCGCGGACCAGGCCCGCAAGCTTAAGGGAGTGACCGGAACTGTTTTCGAGATTGACTTCAATGGAACGCGCGAACTGATCAAGCGTCTGTTGCCGGCGGCAAAGAACCTCGTGGTCGTTACTGGATCCTCGCGCACCAGCCTCGACATGCGCTCGGCCATGGGAGTGGGTTTTCTGTTTTCCGTCTATTTCGCACAGGCTTTCGAGGTTGATGTTTGGGATGGCGTTCCCTTGCGTGAAATGGAAACTCGCATTGCCCGCCTGCCGCCAGATACGGCAGTGCTGCTGCTGAGCTTCGACTTTGACAAGCAAGGCAACCAGTACGTGACGGTTGAAGTCGCGGAGCAACTGGCCAAATGCAGTTCCGCGCCGATTTTCGGAGTATTTGACAGTTTGCTGGGTCGGGGTGTAATCGGCGGCAGCATGGCCACTGTGCAGGAACAGGGCCGGATGGCTGGGCGCTTGACGGTGGATATTTTGCGGGGTACTGCACCTGATGAATTGCCGATTCAACCAGCGGATAAACCGCGTCTATTGCTGGACGCTCGCCAGCTCAAACGATTTGGAATCAGTTCCAAGCTCGTTCCGGCCACCGCAGAAGTCTTCTTTCAGACCCAAAGCAGTTGGCAAGTATTCGGCTGGTACCTGGTCGGAGGGATGGCGGCTCTGCTGGTTCAAACCGGGATCATTGTCAGCTTGTTGGTCAATCGCCGACGGCGAATCGCCGCGGAACGCGAAGCGGGTGCACTGGCCGGAAAAATCCTGACCGCACAAGAGGAAGAACGGAGTCACCTCGCCAGAGAACTGCACGATGATTTGTCGCAGAAATTGGCTGCCGTGGCGATTGAAGCGGGAAAGCTGGAGAACCAAACAGCGCCGCAATCGGTCGAGAAAGGTTCCCTGGGCCAACTGAAACAGGGAATCATCTCGATTTGTGATGACCTGCACCGACTATCCCGGCAAATGCATCCTTCCATCCTCGATGACTTCGGACTGGCAGACGCACTCTGCGCTGATTGCACCGGTCTGATGCAGCGCACTGACATCGAAGTTGATTGCCAGATTGGTGAGTTGCCCGCGCGGATCCCGAAGCCTGTTGAATTGTGCCTGTACCGGATTGCCCAGGAATCGCTCTGGAACGCTGTCAAGCATTCGGGAGCGACTCGCATTACAGTCAAACTGGCCGGAGATTTGGTGAACGTTTGCCTGGAAATAGCAGATAATGGACGGGGCTTGGGAACTGCCGACCGCCCTCTGGGAAGAGGATTGGGACTAGCGAGCATCAAGGAACGGGCTCGCCTCGTCTCAGGAGCGGTTGAGTTCGTGTCGGAGCCGGGAAAAGGGACTCGAGTTGTCACATTGGTGCCGCTAAGGAGTTTTCAAAGTTGAGTCGCAAGCGCGTGTTACTTGCTGATGATCATCGAATCGTCGCCGAGGGGCTGAAGAGCATTCTGGCCGAGCACTACGAGTTGGTTGGAATCGTCGAAAATGGACGTGAGCTGCTGCGCGCGGCTAAAGCCACCGAACCGGACGTGATCGTGGCCGATATCAGCATGCCGCAGCTGAACGGACTGGATGCTGTCGCCCAGTTGAAGGCGGAGGGCTGCTCAGCCCGAATTGTCTTTCTGACGATGCACCGGGACCTGATGTACGCGGCCAAAGCGTTGGCGCTGGGGGCCAGCGGATTTGTGCTCAAACACTCGGCGAGCAACGAGTTGCTGGGGGCCATCACGGCAGCGCTGAATGGCGACACTTTCGTCTCCCCGGAAATCGCGCCGCGGGGTGCAACGGGCGTTGTGAGTGGACAGGCTATGGCGGAGCAGTTGGAAACTGCCGAACTGACCGCTCGTCAACGGGAAGTGCTGCAGTTATTTGCCGAAGGCAAATCGGCCAAGGAAGTCGCTGCGGCCCTGGGAATTTCACCCCGCACGGCGGAGAACCACAAGCACCGAATCATGACACAGCTCAGCCTCACCAGCACAGCCGACTTGATTCAATACGCCCTTCGCCATGGCTTGATCGCGGCAGAATAAGCTTGGCTCATCAGATAAATCCGGGGAATACGGCGCGGTCGCTGAACCGTGCCAGTACGCTCATTTAACTGTGCTATCCCCAGTGCCAAATCGCACCCATTGGGCACACCCTTGGTCCTATCGCAATTGCTCGAATTTCCACGCTATGGCCTAAATTCTCAGTGATTTGAGCCGCAGGGGACGTCATTACCGCTGCAATTTTCCCATTCGCAATTATCGGCACAAGCTTTGCCTAGGGTTACTGATATCCCCCCAATGGCAATTAGCGCAGCAGCTTTTGTTTCCCAACTGGCTTGGCTCTTCTGTTTCCTGCCTTGCGGGGCCTTGTTCCCCCCTACTTTGACCCAAGGCATCTCAGATGATTCGCAAGACCAAGTCCTCTCGGCAGTCAAAAAAGGCACCATTTACCAGCCAAAAACGTCGTTCAGCGATTCCGGCACAACGTTCTGACTCCCTCCAGCACACACCACTCGAAACCCGGAATCTCCTTGCTGCCGCAAACCCACTTGGGGAACAATTCCTAGTCAATGAAACGTTTTCACTGGAATCCGATGCGCCTGCGATCGCCATCACTAGCGCCAGTGGGAACTTCGTCTCGGCATGGACCAGCTTCGAAGAAGGTGCTGACTTTCTCGGCTTTGGTGTGTACGTGCAGCGGTTTGACGCTGGCGGGAACGCGCTCAGCGCCAAGGAGTTGGTGAATGCAGCCGGGATCGAAGGTGACCAGATTGCTCCAGCGATCGCCAGTGATGGTGCGGGTAACTTTTTGCTCGCTTGGCAAAGCAAGGATCAGGTGACCGGCGATAACAATATCCACGCGCGGTGGTACGACGCCACATCCGGAACCTTTGGAAGTGCATTCATGGTCAATACGACCACCGTTGGTGATCAGGCCGCACCATCGGTCGCAATGGATCACGATGGCAATGCCGTTGTCGCTTGGCAAAGTGCCGAACAGGACGGCTCGGGTTTCGGGATTGTTGCTAAGCAATTCACCAAGTTCAGTACCGTTGCCAGTGAGTTTCTGGTAAATCACCAAATCGATGGAGACCAAACTTCGCCCGATGTCGCGATGGTCGGGTCCGGCAGCTTTGTTGTGACTTGGGAGGGCTTCAGCACCGTAGAGGTCGAGGGCAGCGTCGAGATCTTTGCCCGTACCTTTGCTGCCGATGGGTCGGCTCAGCAAGCCAATGATGTCCTCGTCAATTCGTTGACGTTGCGCGATCAGGTAACCCCTCAAGTCGCGGTTGATAACGGCGGCAACTTTGCTGTCACTTGGGTCAGTGAGGGAATTCCCGGAAGTGGCTCAGACATCTTTGCCCGTCGCTTCGACTCAGCTGCACTTCCATTGAGTGCTGAGTTCAAGGTGAATCCGACCATTTCGGCCTCTCAAGTCAATCCGGATATCGGAATGAATGGAAGCGGCAACTTCCTGGTGACTTGGCAAAGTGTGCATCTGGATGGCTACAGCTGGGGAATCTACGGCAGTGAGTATGACTCAACTGGAAATGTCATTCCGGGCAAAGAAGAATTCCGCATCAATAACCGGGTCAATGGCCCCCAAACGAATGCAGCGATTTCAACCCGACCCGATGGAAAAACCGTCATTACCTGGGTGGGCAACGATACCGATCACAAACCAGCGGTCCATGCCAAGGGCTACTCCCTGCCGGGCATGACTCAGCCTGGTGAAGTAGCCGACTGGGTGCTCAGCAACTTCATCGCCTTGGAGGACACGCCTCCGGCGGCGTTCATGAATGGCGCCGGCCAGACAACGATCGTTTGGGAAAGTTATGGTGAGGACGGCGATTCGCTGGGGATTTTTGCTCGCCGTCTGGATAGCGTGGGCGATCCGCTCGCCGCGGCCTTTCAAGTCAATACTTCGGCGCTGGGGAATCAGAGTAATCCTTCAATTGCGGGCAACCTGGCCGGTCAATTCATTGTCGTCTGGCAGGGCGACAATTCGAGTGCGCCAGGTCACGAAGTCTTTGGCCAGCTCTTCGATGTCGATGGCAATCCTGTTGGCGGCGAATTTCAAATTAACCAGACCATACTTGACGACCAATCGCATCCAGTGGCTGCAATGGCTGAAGATGGCAGCTTCGTCGTAGTCTGGCAGAGCCCGGATGTCGAAGGCTTTGGAATCTGGGGGCGACGCTATGCTGCGGATGGCACCCCTCTCGGCAATGAATTCCAGGTAAATCAAGAGACGGCCCGCGATCAGGTCGCACCAGCGATTGCCATGAACGCCGCTGGTCAGTTCGTGGTTGCCTGGGTCAGCGACCATCCGGCCGCAAGCGATCCTTTGAATGACCCAGAGAAAAGCGTGTTCGTGCAGTGGTTTGACGCAGATGGCAGCTTCAACGGGCCAGAAGTGATCGCCCATGTTTACGCCAAGGACGCTCAAGAACACCCCGGTGTCGGAATTGATGCCGCCGGAAACTTCGTGGTCACCTGGCAGAGCATCAATCAGGAACCGGGAACCCAAACCGGCAAAAGTTGGGGTGTCTTCGCCCGGCGTTTCGCGGCTGACAAGAGCCCTCTGACCCCAGAGGAATTCCTGGTCAACGAGACCATTGGTGGTCCCCAGCGGTACTCCAATGTCGGAGTCGACGCCGCCGGCAATTTCTCGATTGCCTGGCAAAGCAACTCGCATGATCAGGAGGGGAGCAGCTGGGATGTCTACCTCCGGCAGTACGATGCTGCGGGAACTGCGCTCCGTGGCGAAGAACTGGTCAACAACTGGGATACTGGCCCCCAAATCAACCCGATTATCGCCCGTGCCGCTACCGGTAACTTCGGCGTTTTTTGGTCGGGGCAGGGCTTCAACCATGCCGAGGGGATTCATGGGCGGTTGTATGACGTCAACCTGCCAGACACGATCAGCTTCCCGACCCGTTTGCCGATTGGTCCGCAGTTCCTTGTCGCGGAAACTTTCGCGCTCGAGTCCAGTCCTCCCGATTTCGGCATCGATGCCAACGGCAATTTTGTCGTCACTTGGGAGTCCTTCGAAGAGGACGGAAGTGGCTGGGGTGTCTACGCCCGCCGCTTTGACGCCGCAGGCAACGCGGTGAGCGGAGTCTTCCAGGTAAACACGTTCACTACCGGCGATCAACATGCTCCGGCGATCGGCATGGATGGCGAGGGGAATTTCCTGATTGTCTGGCAGAGCAATGGCCAGGATGGTGATGGCTATGGAATCTACGGCCAGTGGTACAACTCTTTCGGCAATGCGATCGGCGGCGAGTTCCAGATCAATACGGACTCGGTGGGCCAGCAGTCTTTGCCCGATGTCTCCCTGGTTACTGCTGCTGGTTCAACTGTCGCAGTCGTGACATGGCAGGGGGGCGACGCAGAAGCAGAGGGAATTCGCGCCAAGATTTTCAGTTCTCTGGGCGACACTTCAGGCAGCAGTGAATTCCAGGTCAATACCAACGCAGACGGTTCGCAGACCCGTCCTGCAGTCAGCATGAGCAGTGATGGATCCCAGTTTGTCATCGTCTGGCAGGGTCCGGCTCCCGTGCTGGAAGGGGAAGAGGCAAGCATTGAGGTTTACGGCCAACGCTTTGCTTCCAATGGCTTGGGAGGCTATGCCGCCAACGGTGGAGAATTCACCGTCAATTCGTTGCTGGAACATGACCAGACCAGTCCGACGGTGGCCATGAACAACAGCGGTGCCTTTGTCGTCTCCTACGTCACCGAAGGACAAATGAGCTCCGGCTCTGATGTCTTTGCCCGACGCTTCGACTCCAGCGGCAATCCGCAAGGCGGCGAATTCATGGTCAATACCGTGACCGCTCGTCCGCAGCGAGTGCCGACCGTGGGAATGGATGATGCCGGCAATTTCTTTGTTGCCTGGCAAAGCCAGTTCCAAGAACCGGATCCATTCTCGTGGGGAATTTTTGGACGGCAATACGATGCCAATGGGACGCCCTTAAGCGATGAGCTGCTCCTGAACCAACTGACAGCGGGGCCACAGACCAACGCAGCAATCGCGGTCAATGGCGCAGGGCAGGCCGTCGGCGGTTGGGTTGGTCTCGATGCAGCCCATCACCCGGCGATTCACGGGCGGATCGGCCAACTCCTTAATCCGGTGCTCTCTCCGGAAATGGTTCTCGCCAACTATTCGGCTCCCGAAGAAGCTCCGCCAGCTGCCGGGATGGATGCCAATGGCAACTCGCTGGTCGTCTGGCAAAGTTATCTTGAAGACGGCAGTGGTTTGGGAGTCTTTGCCCAACGGCTGGACCTCTACGGCAATCCGCTTGGTTCCAAGTTCCAGGTTAACACCCTGACGCTCGGAAATCAGGAACAACCGGCTGTCGCCGTCGCTCCGGATGGTCGAGCCGTGATTGTTTGGCAAGGCCGGACCAGCGAGTCAGAAGGCTGGGGCATTTTTGCCCGCATGCTGGATTCCAGCGGCAACTTCGTCGGCGACGAGTTCCGCATCAATACCGTACTCACGGGCGATCACACCCAGCCTGATGTGGCCATCGCACCGGACGGCTATTTCGTTGTGGCTTGGCAGGCACCAGACGGAGACTTGACCGGCATTTACGCCCGTCGCTTCCAACCGGATGGAACACCGGCAGACAGCGATGATCACCACATCAACTCTTTTGGCACACTGGCTCAATTCGGCCCTTCAGTGGCGATAAACGCCAATCATCAGATCGCCTTTGCGTGGGTCAGCGACCATCCGGCTGCAACCGATCCGCTGGACACCGAGAAGAGTATCTTCGTCCAATGGGTTGACGCCAACTTCAACTCGAATTCGGCTGAAGTCATCGCGAATACATTTGTGAAAGATGCGCAGGAATTGCCTGATATCGGGATTGATGCCAATGGCAACTTTACCGTGGTCTGGCAGAGCATTAACCAGGATGGCAATACGTGGGGCGTGTTTGTTCGCCAGTTCCTGGCGGACAAGACGCCGATTCAGAATCGGGAATTCGCAGTCAACACGACGCGGACAGGCCCCCAACGCTATGCCACGGTGGGCGTCGCGCCGGATGGCCGATTTGTCGTCGCCTGGGAAAGCAACAGCCCGGACAATGAGGGTAGCAGCTGGGATCTCTTTATCCAGCAGTTCTCGGCTAACGCTGTCCGCGAGGGTGGCGAACTGGCACTCAACACGTTCGTCGAGGGGCCCCAGATTCACCCGGTTGTGGCCCAAGCTCCCAACGGTGAATTCGGCGTCTACTGGGTAGGCCGAGGCACGGACAAGAGCGAAGGTGTGCATGGACGGATTTATCGCTTCCCGGATTACGGCGACCTGCCGGATTCCTTCGGCACAACCTTGACCAGCAACCTTGAGGGTGGTGCGCGGCATGCTTGGACCGGCCCCTTCCTGGGCACGCTTCGTGATCGTGAAGTTGATGGCGCTCCCAGCGTCTCGGCCGATGGTGACAACCTGAATGGACAAAACGACGAAGACGGAGTGTTCTTCACCTCGCCAATTCTGCCCGGCTTTCAAACCAACCTGCAGATTGTCGCCTCCGGCCCGGGCATCCTGAATGCCTGGCTCGATTTCAACGGAAACAGTCTGTGGGACGCAGATGAGCAGATTTTCACCAATGTCGCTTTGGTCAGCGGCCTGAATCAGCTTTCCTTCCTGGTCCCGGCGACGGCCACCGCAGGGTTGGGCAGCTATGCACGCTTCCGATTCAGCACTCAAGCAGACCTCGGCCCTGTCGGAACAGCAATAGACGGCGAAATTGAAGATTATGCCGTGCAACTTGCCAGTACCGTGGTCACGAACACGCTGGACAATGGAAGCGGCTCACTGCGGCAAGCAATTCTGGTCGCCAACGCCACTCCCGGAATGCAGACCATTACCTTTGCCATCCCCGGTGCTGGCTGGCACTCCATCCAACCTTTGACAGCCTTGCCCGAGATCACGGACGTACTGGTCATCGACGGCGAGTCCCAACCTGGTTTCGCAGGCATGCCGCTCATCGAGTTAAACGGTTTGCTGGCCGGTTCCGGCGTTTCCGGTTTGACTCTGAAAGCAGCAACGACGGTCAAGGGCCTGGCGATCAACCAATTTGCCGCCCATGGCATCCTGATAATGAATTCCGGAGGGTCTTACATCCTCAACAACTTGATCGGAACCGACATTACCGGGGCTCTGGACCGGGGCAATGGCGGCTCAGGCATCTTTGTCAGCAACGGCTTCAACAACCAGATTCGCCACAACGTGCTTTCAGGCAATGGAGCCAACGGGCTGACGCTGCGGGGCTCGGCGACGACGGGCAATCAAGTCTTTGAGAATCGGGTCGGAACCGATATCTCCGGCTTGATGGCCGTGGGCAACTCCGGCAGTGGCGTCTCATTGCTCGGCGGTGCGGCAAACAACGTCATCGGGAACACAACTCCAGGAAATGGAAACCAGATTTCCGGAAACTGGCGAACGGGTGTCACTCTTCGCGATGCCGCGACCACTGGCAATCGCATTCAGGGCAATCTGATTGGGACTGACGCCAACGGTACCGGAGACCTGGGCAACTTGTCGTACGGTGTCAACATCGATAACGCTGTAGGCAACTCCATCCATCAGAACGTTATTTCCGGCAACAACAGTGTCGGCGTGGCAATCTCTGGAGCAAGCTCGAGCGGCAATACCTTAACCGGCAACCGGATCGGCGTAGACGTGCATGCCACCAGCGCACTGGCAAATGGTTGGCATGGTGTCATGCTGCTCAATGGTGCACACGACAACGTCATCGGTGGACGCTCGGCGGCCACCCGAAACATCCTCTCCGGCAATCAACACAGCGGCGTGGAAATTCGAGGTGAAACGACCACGGGCAACCGGGTCATTGGAAACTACATCGGCACGGATGAGACCGGCATGGTCGCTGTGGCCAATGGTGTGCATGGCGTCGTAATGCAGTTCGGTGCCCAAGGCAACTGGATCGGCGGCACTGCCGTCGGCTCTGGAAACCTGATCTCCGGCAACTCCCTTGATGGGGTCTACGTAAGTAGTCCGACGACTCAAGGAAACACGATCAGTGGCAACAACATCGGGCTGGACGTTACCCAGTCCGTCAAGCTGGGGAACCAGATCTACGGCGTCGACATCAATGAGAGCCAGAACAACCGCATTCTCGGCAATACCATCTCTGGTAACCTGGAAAGCGGAGTCGCCATTCGGGGCAGCACCGCCACCAACAATTCGCTGCAACGCAACCTGATTGGTACAAATGCAGCTGGGATTGATTTGGGGAATGGCAAGTCCGGCGTTTGGATTGACCAAGGTGCGCACCACAACCGGATTGGCGGCGTGGATCCCAATACAGGCAACACAATTGCCTGGAATGGCATGCATGGCGTCGCTGTTGGCTCGAGCAGCAGCGTCGGCAATGCAATCCTGCAGAATTCGATTCGCGATAACGTCTTCCTCGGAATCGACCTCGGTTTGGATGGCATCACGACAAACGATTCCGGAGATGCAGATCTGGGCTCAAACCAATTCCAGAACTTCCCGGTTCTGACTTTGGCAATGCTGGAGAGCTCGGGCAATTTGCAACTCTCTTACTTTGTCGATTCCTTGCCTGCCAATGCCGGATACCCGCTGAGAATCGAGTTCTTCCTTGCTGACAGCTCCAACCTGGAGGGCGCGGTCTTCCTCGGAGCCGACTATTTCCTGGAAGCCGACTTCCTTGCCGGTGGCAAAACGATCTCGCTCAGTCCGCTGACTGCGGTTGCTTCCGGAAAGCGAATCGTAGCGACGGCAACTGATTTGAATGGGTTGGGCAACACCTCTGAATTTTCGGCAAGTCAAATCGTGATTTGACGGTCGTCGCCAATCCAGCTTGAATAGTGACCCGAGTACAAACCACATCCCGGAAAGTGCCCCGTCAAACTTGGGACGCTGCCTCCGCGATGTGGTTTGGCTCTTCTCTTCGGGGTGCTGGACTGAACTTCAGAGTTTTCGGTCATCAGCGTTTCATTTTGACATACCTGTACCACGAACCTCTTTGTCGAGAACAAACCATGCGCACTTGCCTCTTGAGGTCAACGATTACTTGCCTGCTTGGGATTCTCATAACCGGTCTTGCTTTGTTGCCAGTGGAGCTTGCGGCACAGGGCAGGGGACGTGGTCCGGATACTCGTACCCGCGCTGACCAAGCCGTATTCCACTATCTCCTCGAACACCACCAGGAAATCCGCCGAGCGGTCAATAAGACAGCCAATGGCGTCGAAACGGTGACCGAGTCGGACAATCCGGAGGTCGCGGCGAAAATCCAGGAGCATGTCGCTGCCATGAAAGTCCGCGTCGAAGAGGGAAGGGGACTTCGCTTTTGGGACGATCTTTTTGCCGCAATCTTCCGGAACTACAAGAAAATCGAGATGTCGGTCGAAAGAACTGAAAAAGGTGTTCGCGTCACTGAGACCTCGTCAGACCCGCTCGGCGTACTGCTCATTCAAGCGCATGCCGAGGTAGTCAGCGGCTTCGTCGCACGAGGGTTTGCAGAATCGAGCCAAAACCATCCGGTTCCGGAAGCGGGGAAACAGGAACCGCAAGCAGACAAGGCAAAGACAAATAGTCCTGAACTCGTCTTTCCGATCATCCCCGGGTTTGGTGGAGTACTCCCACGCCCCACGGCAGTCGAACAGCCGCGAGCTGGCGCGAAAGTCGTCTTCGACATCACGGCCAACACCACCGCGACGCAAGTCAATCCCGGCCTCGACCGCATCGCCCGACTGCTCAACCTGTATGGAGCCGCTGGCCTGAAGGCCAGTGACATTCAAATCACGGCCGTTCTTCACGGCGAAGCAACATTTGCTGCCCTCGCTGACAGCGAGTTCTCGGACCGATTGGGTGCTCGGGAGAATCCAAACCTTGAGCTGATCAAAGCTCTGCGGCAAGCGGGTGTGGAAGTGCTCGTCTGCGGACAAGCCCTTAATTACAAGCAGGTCCCGGACGCAGCCGTCGATTCGATGATTCCAATCGCTTCATCTGCAATGAATGTCGTGGTCAATCGTCAACAGCAAGGTTGCTCTTACCTTCCAATCCGTTGACAGCCGGGAGCCGGATTTCAAAGCGGCTGCCGACACCCCGTTCGCTGTGGACAGTAATTTCGCCTCCATGGGCATTCACCAGACGGCGACTGATCGCCAGCCCGAGACCACTCCCACCGGTCTCGCGGGAACGGTCCGCATCGACTCGATAAAACGGCTCAAACAAATGCGGCAAGCTCTCCACCGGGATCCCCACACCTGTGTCACTTACCCGCAGCACCACGGCATCCGCAGTCTGTTCGACCTCGACCGAAACCGAGCCCTGAGGCCGGTTATATTTGATCGCATTGGCAATCAAGTTGACCAGCGCTTGGCCCATGCGCGGCGAGTCAATCTCCGCAAAAACCGACTCACCCGCCACGCGCAATTCCACTCCCGCGGCATCAGCCAACGGTCGCAGGAGCTGGGCCGACTCCTCGGCGAGTTGCCGCAAGTCGGTTCGCTCTCGCCGCAGGTCAAGCCGACCGGAATTGACTCGTGCAAGAACCAGCAAGTC
>Ga0315904_10003994_pt1 | contig 21324 bp, 32 predicted proteins | sample LakEriMetagenome_6_FD_203529 | JGI IMG/M metagenome (GOLD analysis project Ga0315904, IMG submission 203529) | Freshwater fungal communities from buoy surface, Lake Erie, Ohio, United States - Buoy 12 MA120 | ecosystem: Environmental > Aquatic > Freshwater > Lake | place: USA: Lake Erie, Ohio...
ATTGTGGGCCTCGCGGTGATTGCCAACACGCTGATGGTGTTCGGCACACAGAGCATCCAGCCGTGGAAAGAGACCGGCGATAATGACGACCCGTTCAGCCCGATAGTCGGGCAGGAGATCGACCGCGGCGCGGCTTGCCGGGACAGCATCGTCAAGCTGGACAACACGCTTTTCTTCGTGGGCGATGATTACTCGGTCTACCGCCTCAACGGCCTGACGCCGCAGATCATCAATGCGAACGATCCGTGGGTGTCGCGTATCCTGCAAGCTACTGCGCCGGCCGACATCGTATGCAGCGCCATCGAGACAGAGGCACACAAGTTTTACGTGGTTCGCACACCGACGCGCTGCATGGTGTATGACATCGCCACCGGGTCATGGCACCTGCGCCAGACCTACAACTCCGATACGTGGGAATGGGTGTTCCACGTCGCTGTTGATGGCAATCAATACGCTGCCCCCGAAGGCGAAACGCTGGTGGAACTGAGCCGGGCATACAAGTCAGACCGGATGGCCAATGCGTCCACGTTCGGGACCGAGATTGTCCGCTACTTCTCCGGTCATTTGCCCACGAACCGTGGCAGGCCTGCAATTGGCCAGATCCGCGTGGAAGGCACCAAGGGCATCGGGCTGTCGTCCGGCCAAGGATCAAACCCACTGCTTCAGCTCGCGATAAGCCGCGATAAGGGCAACACGTTCGGCGCTTACCGTGACCGGAAACTGGGCGCGATAGGTGACTATGACGCGCGCACGAGCTGGGAGCAGAACGGCAGGTCGGAGCCTGAGCAGACCGTTCTCCTGTTCCGCATATCCGATCCGGTAGGGTTCCTGCCGTCCCGCGTGGCCATAGGTGAGCGATGACCAACCAGCAGCTTGCAGCGGCCCGCAAGGCGGCCAACAGGTTCCCGGAGGTTTCGTTCCGGCCGGTGACAGGCGGCGTAGAGGTCGGCGGAGTGCTTGTGCCAGTGACCCCGAACATGAGCGCAGAGGACGTTCGCAGCGCCCTCGCACAGCAGGCGGCGCAGAATGACTAGGGTCATTCCAAAACAGTGGATCGACATGGCCACGGGTCAACTGACGGTCCAGGCTATCGAATACCTTAACGACCTCGACAACGGAGCGAGCAACAGCGTCAACGCTGTCGGCACAATCCTGGCCGGGGTCAACCAGACGCAGCAGGCTATCATTGCAGGCACGCAGCCCCTTACGGACGTTCTGATCACGGGCGTGGGGTCAGTGACCGGCGCCATCGAGACGCAGGCCGCAAACGTGGCTGCCACTTCGATTGCGGCTTCTGCCGGCGCCCTGACAGCTTATGCCAGCCCTGCTTTCGTGTCCGGTTCGCGCACGGGCGCAGGCAGCGTGACGACCGACAGCGTAACCATCACCGCAGCAGGCGGCACCGGGCCTTACACGTACGCATGGACAAGCGTTGACGGCCCGTTCCCGGCGAACAGCGTGTTGAGCGCAACGACGACATTCACGCGGACCCTGACGAACGGGCAGAGCGTTTCGACAATCCAGCGCTGCACTGTGACAGACAGTCTGGCGGCAACCTTTGAAGTAGATGTGACCGTGTCTGGTTTTTCGCAGGCGGCTTAGGAGTAAGGCAATGAGTTTGCTAAACGATCTGGTCAGTGGGTTCTTCGGAAACGAAGCTGCTGACAAAGCGGCGGACGCTTCGGTCAATGCGTCCAAGCTGGCGAACCAGACCATGCTGGACATGTTCAACAGGTCGAGCCAGATCCAGGCGCCGAACCAGCAGGCCGGATGGAACGCCCTCGCGATGCAGGGCAGCCTGCTCGGAAATCCCAACCTTGTGCCGCAGGGCGCCATAGCCGGCGCGATGGCAGCGACAGGCTCGCCCGGCGCGCAATCGGTCTGGCAGAACTACGGGGCGGCGAATCCAGAGGTGTTGCGGTATTTCCAGCAAAACCCGCGCGCCTTGCAGCAGTTCGGCGGCAACATGGACCGCGCGCTTGAGCATCATTACAACACGTTCGGCCGGGCTGAAGGCCGGGAATTACCGCAGGCAAGCGCTGGCGGGGCTCCCGGCGCCTCCACGGGTGTTGGTGTCGGCACATCAGCAGACGATGCTTACAACACGTTCCTTGGCAGCGGGTTCGGGCGCTCTGCGCTTGAGACGACAAACAACGATTTCCAGCAGATGGTCGGCGCGTTCGGGGCGGGCGGGAAGTCCATGTCCGGCTCGGCCATTGGCGCGTTGAATGACCGCAACCGCAGGAACACGCAGGGCGCTTTCGGGAACTATTACAACGCGCTGTCAGGCATTTCCGGCACGGGCGCGCAGATCGGCAGCCAGCAGGCCGGGGCGGCCAACCAAGTAGGCTCCAACGTCGCGCAGAACCAGCAGCAGATGGGCCAGACGCGCGGTTCCAGCTACCTGACGCAGGGCCAGAACAACGCGGGCATGGTCAACAGCGGCGTGAACGCGCTCGCATCTTGGTTCGGAGGCATGTGATGAAACTTACAAACGCACTGATGCCGGGGCGGGTCATGTCTGAACCGCTGCCAGAGATCGGCGCCGCTCCCGTGCGCGCTGCGCCTGTGGCTGCCCCGCAAAAGAAACGCGGCCCGCTGATGAACGCGCTCTCCGCGGTGTTCGAGTATGGCGCCCCGGAAGCCTTCCAGGCCGGACGCGACCGCCGGACGCAGAAGGAGCTTGGCAACATGCTCGCCTCCGGCGACGTGGCGGGAGCAGGAAAGTACGCTTACCAGCGCGGCGCTCTGGAAATGGGTGACGCTTACAGCGAGCGGGCAACCCAGATGGGCGCCGACAAACGCAAGCAGGAAGCGCAGGGCGTGGTCACGCTGTTCAGCCAGGGCCCGCAGTTCGTCAACCAGTTTGCGATGGAAGACCCGGCAGGCTTTGAAAGCCAGACCGGCATGACGGCGGAAGAATACCTGCAAGCCGCTGGCCGGTTCGGAGACGGCGGGCAGCAGTTTGCACAGTTTGCGTTGCAGAAGGCGCAGGCGGAGCTGGGCGTGTCTCCTGCTGCGCAAGAGGATTACACGCTGGCTCCCGGCGCGCGCCGTTATGGAGCGGACGGCAGGGAGATTGCGGCAAACCCGGTCACCGAAAAGGCCCCCGGCTACGAACAGATCACCCTTGCCGACGGCGAATACGAATACATCCCCGGCCAGCCTGAAAGCCTTCGCAAGCTGGGTGCTTCGCCGGTCAAGTCGCCGATCGTGACGGTCAACACCGGAGATGGCCCGCAGGAAAACGCCTTTATGAAAGAGGCCGGATCGCTTGAGGCCAAGAACTTCGGCGCCCTTGTCGAAATGGGCCAGACCGCGCGCCGCAACCGCGTCACGCTGGATCAGCTTGACGTGGCGGCTGCTGGCATTCCTGGCGGTCTGGAAGCAACAGCAAAAGCTGCGCTTGGCAACATGGGTATCGAGACGCAGGGACTGTCTGAAATCCAGGCGACAGAAGCACTCATCAACCAGCTTGTGCCGGCGCAGCGTGCGCCCGGCTCCGGCCCGATGTCTGACCGCGACCTTGCGCTGTTCAAGCAATCATTGCCGCGGCTTATTCAGTCGGCTGAAGGCCGCGCGAAGATCCTGACAAACATGAAAGCGATCAACGATTACGTTGTCCGCGAAGGTCAGATAGCCAACCGCGTGCTGTCTGGCGAGATTACGCCGCAAGAAGGCCGCAGGCAGATCGAAGGGCTTGGCAATCCGCTCGCTAACAAAGACGCAAACGGCCTGCCGCCCGGCTTTGTCGAGATCGACTAGTTTACGATTTCGTATCCTTCAGGCGGCAAGGGCACTTCTGCCCGCGAGGCCCGCTCAAGCTGGTCAAGCCTCTGCATGATCCGGTCACGCTCCTGCCAGACCAGCCAAGCGTTTGCCGCAAGGATCAGGACGCCAAAAAACGCAAGCGCGCCAACAATGGACCGCTGATCCGCCCGCTTCTCGATCTCATAAGCCCAGCCGTGCGGATCATTGATCCGGTCGGCCTTCTGCTTCGCCTTTAGTTTTTCGACCTGCTTGCCCAAGGATGCTCCTATGGCTGAACCTGCTTCGCCCAAGTATGCCGTGAATCCCGAAACTGGCCAAGTCATGCGCAATGACGGGACCGGCTGGGCCAAGGTTAAGACGGCAAAGAACCAGCAGGGCGAAATCCTCATTAACGAGGGCGGGACGTGGACGCCGCTTCCGCAGAAATCGGACCCATCCGCTCCCCCGAAGGGTTATTCTGCGCCGCCCAAAATGCCAATCCTTCAAGCCCTCAACACAGCCGTGCAATCTGGCGCAAGAATTTCGCTGGCAGATGAGGCCGCAGGGGTAAAATCGCAGTTTAACATGATCGCTCCGGGCGGGCCGCTTGGCGTGTTTAGTGACGTGGGCACTGGCATTGCTGGCCTTTTTATGGAGGGCAACGCTGAAAAGACCGGCAAGCCGCTTGATGCCCAATACACGCAGGCTCGTGACTTTAGCCGCAACGCGCTGGCAACGGCCCGTGAAGATCGGCCCTTTACGGCATTTGTTGGCGAAGCTCTTGGCAGCGCAGTCTATCCTGGTGGAGCGCTTCGTATGGGTGCGCCGATTGGACGTGAGGCCTTAAAGCTGGGCGCGATTGGCGCAACACAAGGATCGCTTTTTGGCTATGCAGCGGGCGAAGGTGACACGCAGGACCGCGTAGAAGGCGGCCTGATGGGCGGAGTCGTCGGCGGCACGCTTGGCGCTGCCACCCCCGGCGTTGCGGCAGCGGCATTGCCTGTGGTGCGCGGTGCGCGGACGGCGCTGGCCAACGCAACCGACGCCATTGTTGAAATGTTTGGCGGCACAGGAACAGCGGGCCAAGCCTACGCGCGGCAGGTTGCGGAAGCAGCGGTGCGCCGGTCTATGGAACGTTCGGGCATGACGCCGGAGCGCATCCTAGAGACATTGCAGCGGTTCGGAAACAAGCCTGCGGTTCTGGCTGAAGTTATCGGGCAGGATGCGGTGAACACGCTCAGTTCCCTGACGCGCCGGCCGGGATCTACCCCGCAGGCCGCGCAGGACATCATTGCAGAGCGTATGGGCGGGTTCCCGGAGCGCGCCGCAGATGACCTTCGCCAAACAACAGGGCTGACAGACGCGCAGATCAGGGGCGAGTTTGGCCCCGAACTGGCAGCACGGCGCGAGGCAGCAGCCCCGGCTTACGCTGAACTGTTTGAACAGCAGGGCGGCGTCACAAGCGACCGGCTGACCCAGCTTGCAGGAACTAACACGCTCGGCCCATTGATCCGCAGATCACAGGCAGCAGCCGAAGACCTTGCGGTGAGCCAGCGGCGCGACCCCGCCAGCGTGACCCCGCTGGAAGTCCTTGACCTTGCCAAGCGCGAACTGGACGACGAAATTGCCACAGCGCAGCGCAACCAGCAGAATGCCGAACTGTTCCGGCTGCAATCGCTTCAGACCGCCTTGCTTGGCGAACTGGACGAGCTGACTGGCGGGCAATACGCAGCGGCGCGCGACCTTGGCGGCGAGGCTCCGAGATTGCAGGAAGCCCGCACGCAGGGTGAGCAGGCATTGCGTCCCGGCGTCACCCGGGCAACCGTGAACGAGCAGGTCAACGCATTGAACCCGCAGGACCGGGCAGCGTTTGCCTCTGGCACGGCTTCGGTGATTGACGAAAGCATCGCAGGCGGCAGGATGTTGCCGCAGCGGTTCCGTCTGCCGGCCAACCGGGAAAAGGTCGAAGCTGCGTTTGGTCCCGAAGCGGGCGGCGAATTTGCCAACCGGATGACGGCTGAAGCAGAACTGCGAGACCTGGCTTCACGCTGGGGTCCGCGCCAAGGCTCGATCACAGGCACGGTGATGGAAAGCGGGCCTTCGGAAGCCCTTGACGATGGCATCAGGTTTGCGACGTCGATTGCGCGCGGCGACCGGATCGGGTTCATAAATCAGGCCGTTAGCTGGATGCGGCGCCGCGGCTACAACCAGCAACAGATTGACGCGATGGGCGAGCTTCTGCTCTCCAATCCGCAGGAAGGCTTGCGCCGTCTGGGCATCCAGCTTCCCCGATTGCCGGGCGGCGGCGGGGCGGCGGCGGCAGGCGCAGCGGCGGGCACACCTCCGCCCCCAGCCGGAGCCCCACCCCCACAAGTCCCGCCTGGATCTGCCCCGGCCCCTAACGCGCTTGCCCCTATTGCAAGCCCTACGCGCACAAACGGCCTGATCGGAAACGGCGACCTTACCAACGCAGCCTTTGGCGCTGGCCTTGGCGGTATTGCACCTGCCGAAAGCAACGAGGAACGCCTTCAGAACATGGCAATCGGCGCGGGCATTGGCGGTGCGTCTCGCACTGTTGGCCGTCTTGCTGGCGCTCAAGGGGATGATGTAGCGCGGACGGCTGGCGCAGGTGGTGGACGCAAGCCGCCCAAACCAGACAGCCCCGAAGCCATCAAAGCCGCTGTCCGTGACATCGCCAAGCCGCCCAAAACCCCAACGCGCCTTGAGCAGATGGTCGAGGCTGGCAAGGATGCTGCTGTCCCGCCGATCAACACCATGCCCTCAGAAGCCGGAGCCGCTGGCGCCAAGGCCCTGCGGATGCTCGAACGCGGCCGAACCCCGCTCGACATCTACGACGAAACCAGCGTGGCCCTCCTGCCTTACAACGGCGCGAACATCCCCATCGTTTCATCCAAGATGGGACCGGAAGAACTGACCCGCGTGTTTTATGGATGGCTGGCAGAACCGCCGGCAAGTCGTCCGGCATGGGTCAAGCGTATCATGGACGACGCCCCCAAGAAAAAGGGCATGCTGCTGACGGAACGCCAGCGGATCGAAGCGCCTGCGCAGGCTAACGCCCTTGCGCCGCCTCTCCCGCCCCCAGGTTTCCCGATTGGCGGCGTTGCCCTCGGCACGGCGGGCGGCATCGTTACGGGCATCCCTGTCGGTGTCGTCGGCGGCGCGCTGATGGCCCGCGAGCAGGACCGCAAACGCAACGCGCTCGCACAGTAACAACTCACAACATCGGGGCACACAATGGCTTTAGGCATCGCATACGGCTGGCAGGTCGAAAACTCATCCGGCACGCCTGTGTCCGGCGCCAAGATTGCGTTTAAGCGCACGGGCACGGCAACGAACGCAGCGACTTACACAGACCGCGCGTTGAGCGTCCCGGCGTCAAACCCCGTGGAAGCTGACGCAGCAGGCTGGTTTAATACCTACCTGGACCCCGATGTGATCTATGACATTACGGTCAAATCTGCTGATGAAAGCATCACTTACCAGACCGTGACCGTAGGCGATGGCGGGGCAGGTTCAGGCGCAACCGATGACGAGATCCGCCTGTCCGCTTATGCTGCCACGCAGGCCGGGTTCGTCGAAGCCGCAACGGACGCCATCACGGCAGGCAAATGGCTGAACGGCGAAGAAATCGCCATCACCCTGACCAGCCTGATGACCATTACGCTCACAGGCCCGCTCCGGTGGCGCAATGTCCGCCTGAGCAAGGCTACCAAGTCGGCGGTCGATTTTGAATACAGCGTCACCGTCAACGGCCCCGACTTTGCGAACGTCACCACGCTTGGATCGAACGCAGCTATCGGGGCTTCCTCGCTGACTGTGTCCAGCGCAACCAACATCGTTGCAGATGGCAAGTACCTGCTGATCTCGGATGCGGACTATAATGCTGACCCCGCTGCCTATGGCAACGCCGTGGCGAAGAAGTCCGAATGGATCAGGGTTTCGCAGGGCTACACATCAGGCACCTCGGTCGCACTTCAGCAAGCGCTTCAGTCCAGCTACACCACAGCGACCACAGCGCGGATCTACCGCTTCCTTGAGACGGCGACCATCGAATGGGATAACGTCCAGATTACAGGCGGCGGGACGGGTCAGGCGCAGGGCGGCGCGCGGTTCAATCGCTGTGTGGTCAAGCGGTTCTCGGACTGTGCTTCGGTGCGCAATGAGTATGCCGGGTACACGTTCAACCTGTGCGGCTTCGAGAGCTACATTTCCGCAGTTATCGAAAGCTCGCCTCTGTCCGGGTACGGATACGGCATCGAGGTTGTCGGCTGCGATGCGCCATTGATCGACTGGGTATGGGGCGAGCATTGCCGGCACGTTGTCACGCGCGGGTCCAGCTTCTCCACGACATTGCCTTTCGCCGGGGGCACGGTGGTTATCCTCGGCCGGGGCGGGGCGACGGGCTCGGTCATCGGGCTTCGCTCCACCGGCTCGGTTGATGACGTTCACACGGGCCATGTGGGCCACAATATCGGAGAGGTATCCGGCGACATCGTTCCGGGCAACTCTCAGGAAGCCATCACCTGCGAAAGCCATGGCATCAGCTACGGGTCAGTCCGGGTCACAGGCGCAGACCTTCCGGTCACGGTGCTTTACTACGGCCACCCTTCAGACGAGGCATCGCCTGTCGTCAAGTTCGGGTCTGCCGATGTCGGCTATGGCGGGTCGAGCAGTAACCAGGCATTCCTTGCCATCAACCGCGACGCACAAACCCGCAACACGTTCCATGTGCATGCGGATGTGATCGAGGGGCGCTATCCCGGCGGTATCAATGCCACGGCAACGCAAGGCCCGATATTCCTGACGGTGGACAAGGCCGTCCTGTTCAGCCGGACGACGCACACGGTTTCTGCCGTATCGTCTGCCAACGGACAAGCGTTCATCACGATCCAGAACCCTTGGCTGATTGAGGACAGCAACAACGCTTCGATCTACGCGGTCAACGCGGAAGGCGACCTATACGAGGGGGCTAACGCAGGGATTTTCGGGGCGATTGTCGAGCTTGGGAACGGCACCATCGGAGCAGACAATACGGCGTTCCGCGCCAATGATGCGCAGATCAGGGTCAACGGCACGCGGGGCACGGCTACGCAATCGCTGGCAGGGATTGGAACGGTGCTGGTTCCGGGGCAGATCAAGTCTTCAAGCCTTGCGCTGGGGTCTGCCGTATCGCTGACCACGAACACCACGGCCAACGTGACAAGCGTCAGCCTTGAGCCGGGTATCTGGCGCGTAACTGGGAACGTTGGTTTTGTGCCTGCGGCCACAACGTCCATCACAAACCTAAACCCCGCAATCGGTTCAACTTCTGCAACACTTCCTGACCCGGAAGTGGTCGCTGGCAGCCAAAGCCGGGTCATGTCAGCGGCTTTTGTCCCGAACGTTGCTAACATCACGATGGATGCGGGAGAGGGTATTTTTACCCTGACTGCCACCACGACCGTATACCTTCTTGCGCGAGCAACTTTTACCGTCTCCACCATGACCGCCTACGGCAAAATCCAAGCGGAAAGGATCAGCTAATGACCCGCATCACCCTGCATGACACCCAGGAGCCCTTCACCCCGAACCGGGACCGCGCAGGCGGGTTTTACCGCAACCGCGAGGACACGCCGGTCGATGCCCCGTTGTTCCTCCCGGAGCCCGAGTTCCAATCAGATCCGGCTACGGATTACGAGGCCATTATCGCAGCCCTGAAGGCCCAGCTAGACGCCAAGCCCGCTTTTGATCCGCACGCCGCCCCGGCAAACATTGTTGTGCCTGAGTTCCTGCATGAACCGGAGGCAATCCCGGCGGAACTGGCGGACCTGTTCGACCCAGCCGACACAGTGCCGGAGTCAAACGAGAAACTGCTCGTCCGCCTGCGTGAGGTGCTTGGCCTGATTGGCCTTGCCGAAGACGCGGGCGGGCGGGCAGCGCCTGAACTCTATCGACGCAAGGACCGGCTGGAGAGCGGCATTCGCTGGAACCGGGGCCGAAGCGCTGAAGTGATCTGAACCAACGGGGGCTGGGATGGCAGACGAATACCACCGCGTCTTCGTTCGCATAGACGGCGAAGAAAAGCACATCATGATACACACGACCGACCTGAAACACGGGATGCAATCCATGTGGCTTTCGGACATGGACAAAGGCTGGACGCTGCTCGAAAGCCGCCTGCCTGCGCTGATGGCCGAGGCGATGGAAAAGCACGAGGCGGACAAAGCCCGCGCGCTGGCACTTGCCACGGCGGAATACCTTGAACGTCATCCTCCGGTCCCGAACAATCCGCTCAAAGCATTCATCGGCCGGAATTACGCATGGGTCGCGGCGATTGTCGCACTCGTGATGGTCCTGCGTCCTGACCTTATCAGGCACCTGGGCGTCTTTCTCTTCTAGGGCTGGGAGCCTCCAATGTCATTGCCATTTCTAAGGGCTGAGAGCGAGGAAACCGCTACTCAGGCAGCGGCCTTTATTGCCGTCTGCATCATCACTGTCGGCTTGGCTACCATGAACGTAATGGGCGTTCTGGCAGGTTCGCAAGGCTCGTCCATCGGTCAATGGATCATCCGTATTTCGCTGGCGATTATCGTGTGCGGGGCAGAACTGCTCGCAGCGGTGATCCTAGTGCGCGTCATGCTTGCCCCGAACTGGTGGCGGCGTCTCGCAGGGGCGCTCATCCTTATTGGCGTGGCATGGGCGTGCATCCAGAACGGCAAACGCGCCGTTCACCTGATCTACCCCGAATTTGCAGAAAGCTCTGCGCTGCTCGAAGCCAAGGCAGGCATTGCCGGCGAAGAGGCTGCGCTGGTGTCCGAAGCACGCGGCAAGGCCATCGACGCCACACCGGAAGAGCTCGCCCGTGTGCGGACAAACATCGCCGCGCTGAAGGCCGAACAGCAGCTTATGTCCAGCCAGTCGCCGGAGAAGGTCAAGGAAGCGCAAAGCCTGCTTATTGCGCAGGGCAAGTATTTCGGGCGCGTGGACGGGATCAGGGCCGAACTGACTGAAGCCGCCATGCGCTCGCGGGGCGAAGAAATCGCACGCGAGCTGACGAACCTTGGCCTGCGCGAGGAAGCCCTCGCAGCCGGTGCAGTGACAGCGGCGGCAGGTGTGGCGGCTGGGGACAACCCGGCTGTCCTGCAAGCTGATCTGGCAGACCGTGCCCGCAAGGCGCGCGAGGCGACAATCTGGGTGGAAGTCATGTTGTGGGTGTTTGAGCTGGCCCGCACGTTTGGCCTGTGGGCACTCGTCACAACCATCACCGCGAAGAAGAACCTTGGCGCCGTTGTCGAAGGTGTCAGCGATGACGTGCCGTCCGGCCATACCCGGGTGGAGATGCCCACGGAGCAATGGGAAGCATATCAGAAGGCTTTCGAGGTGCATGGCAACATCAAGACCGGCGCCAAAAAGGGCGCCAAGACACGCCGCCAAGGCAATAAGATCGAGGCCAGCGACGCCTATTACCGGGACAAGATTGCTGACTGGATGGCAGCGCATAACCAGGGCGTTCCCACGGTCAGCATCGCAAACGGCTCCGGCATGACAGTCGCCCAGATGCGGACGACATATGGCCCGCACATGACAGTCGAAGAGCATGACGCGCTGTTTTTCTCGGACATCCTCGCAAGCCTCGATGCAGCGGCAGCAGAGCCAGAAACCGAGCCCGAACCCGTTGCAGATGAACCCGAACAAGCAGACAATCCGCAGGCGGACGAGTTGTCCATCCCGCCGGAGCCTCTGGAATACCCGATTTCCCCCTATGAACCGCCCGCCAACGACCAGAACAAGGATGCTGCGTGATGTCACAGTGGTTTGAGACTTCGCCTGCGGGCATGGACCTGATCAAGCGTTTCGAGGGGTGCGAGAAGCGTCTCCCGAATGGCCGCCTGACAGCTTACAAGAAGCCCGGCGACCCGTGGACAATTGGCTGGGGACAAACCGGCGCCATGCCAGACGGTCGCCCTGTGGTCGAAGGGCTGACCATCACGCAGCAGGAAGCTGACGAGGCGCTGGTCTGGTTCGTCAAGAGCGTGTCCGACCCGCTCACCCGCAAGCACTTCAACGCTCAGTCACAGGACGAGTTCGACGCGCTGTCATCCTGGGTCTACAACATCAATCACGCCAAGCTGGAGCGCGGCCAATATTCTCTGCCGGCACTAGTCAACCTTCGCGCCCGCGACATCGACGCGGTCATCGCAAAGTGGATCCAATACAAGAACCCGAACACCATCTTCGAGCAGGGCCTCTACCGTCGCCGTCTGGCAGAGCTTTGCGTGTTCATGGGTCTGCCGTGGCACTTCGCGCTGAGCGCCGTCCTGCGCCGCCAGAACGGCGTTATCGTGGACATGACAGACCCGGCGTATATCCTTGAGATGGCCGAAGCCGCAAAGCCCATCCCCAGCCTGCCAGACCCCCCGAAAGCCCCTAAACCTGTTATCGAGGTCCGGGTCGAACCGCTGCCGGAGATTGCGCCCTACGTTGACCCCGTCGCGCCTCCGAAGCCGATGGAAGACAGCAAGACGTTCAAGGGCCTGTCGAAGAAGGAAAGCGGGCAGGAGACCGTCGGCATCGGCGTTGTGTTGACCGGCATCGGGGCCATGCTGCCGAACATCGAGGCGGTCACGAATTACCTGTCCAAGTTCCCACCTGGCATGATCCTGACAACGCTGGCGCTTGCCGGCGTGGCCACTGTCGGCGTCGGCGCTTGGCGCTGGTGGGCTGGCCGCATGATTGCGTGGGAAGGCCGCCAAGAAGCCACAACGGCGAAGGTGTAACCATGCCATTCGGATATTCCATCTGGCTCTGGCTGAAGGCGAACCCCGCGGCGCAATGGGCGCTGGCCATCGGCGCGGCTTACGTCACGTTTCGGATCTGGCTCAACCGCAAGATCGGCGCGGCTCGTCAGGACGAACAGCAGAAGATCGAAATCAAGGCGCAGGAGGCGTCGCGTAAAGTCATCGACAAAGCAAAGGACAAGACAGATGAAACCATCCGCAAAGCTGACGACGCTCGCGCTGACATTCCTCGCGGCACCCCTTCTGGCAAGTTGCCAGAGCGTGTCCAAAACGTCCTCTTCGACGATTGAGCGCACGGCTGACGAGATCGAGGCCGAAGTCACAGACCGCCTCTGCACAGCCCTGACGCCGGACAAGGTGCCGCGCGCTGATTACGACGCATCTCCTGAAAGCATCCAGACGGCGCTGTCGCGTGATGCAGCGGCATGGGTGGAAACATGCCAACCAAGGTAACCCGCTCCGCCCGTCACGCGCCGAAGCCGCACAAGCCGGTATTCCCAATCCGCAAGCCAGCGCTCGTCACGGCTGCGGATGCACAGGTCGCCCCGATCAACGCTGGGAAGGTCAAGGCGCACTATGTCGGCAAGCTGGGCTTCCACGGCATCATCTGGGGCCAGTATGTCGCGTTCAGCGCGTTGCTTCTGACAGCGCTCTGGGGCGCGTTCCTGATCCACCGGACGCTTGCGCTGGCAGAAGTCGGCGAGCTGACGTGCAGCAGCGAAAACAGCTACATGTGGACAATGCCGACGCCGGACAGTGATGTGCCTGTGCTGAACGATAGCGTGATGCGGGCGTGCGCTAAGGCTTACAGGCCGTTTGAATGACAAGGGCCCTGCGTTCTGCGGGGCCTGTTGCGTTTAGCCGTTGATGCTGACGACGTTCGCCGCATACCGCTCCCGGCGTTTGGCATTCTTGCGGGCCTTGGCGTGCGCCTCGATCTCCCGAAGGTGATGCTCCCGCGCGTCGATTAGCTCCTGCGTCTCGCGGGTCGAGGCATACAGCGCGCCCCTGACGAAAAACAGCGACAACTGAAACAACGCCGCAATAGCGCAGACCGCCCAGATCGGCAGCGCGGCCATGTTCATCGACTTGACCAGATACTGAACCGCATGGACCTGCAACGCGCCGTCCACGAACATCAGCATCAGGACGATCACGAGCAGGGCAGACTGCGCGTTGCCGCCTTCCTGGCTCTCGCCGTGGGCGCGGGCTAGTGCGATCGGGCACATGGCCGTCCCAAACGCAAACGCGCTGGCGAGGCCTACAGCGGCCATCTTTGTCCAGCCGGACCAATCCAGCGCCTCATGGACGTGATGCCCAAGGGCAAGCGCTGAGAGGGCGCCGGAGATGACTGTGACGCCAAACGTCACAAGGTGGCCTTCGACAAACGTGGCGGGCTTTTTCATGCTGCACCCCGCGCGAGGGCTTGCAGCTTGCGCAGTTCATGCATCGCGCGCCAGCGTTTGGTTTCGCACGGGCAGGCGGCAATGAGGCGGGCAGCAATCCGAACGGCTTGCGTGCCGGTCAGGATTTGCTGGTGGGCGAGGTGTTGGGTGAGCTGGAAAGTCATTCGGGTCTCCTGTGGCCGGTCTAGGATTTCCTAGAGCATTGCCATATAGGATTGCCAAGGTTAAGAAAACCTTATGGCCAAGACACCTGATTCCCAGCTTCGCGCGATCCGCAAGTATGACACCGAGAAGCGCCAGGACGTGGCCGTGACCTGTCGGATGTCATTAGCTGAACTGGCTGAACTGGACGCGGGCAGGGGCGAACTGACACGCGGCGCATTCGTCAAGCAGGCTGCTTTGAAAGCCCTGCGAACCCCGCCTACCTGACGCCACATTTGCGCGCTAACACTTAAGCGTCGGACATCCCCAGCCCCGACAGGCCCTCGTCCCGCATCAGGCTTCTAGCCTCCGTGGGGCGGGGGCTTTTCTGTTTCTGTTCTTCGGTTTAGCGCATAATGCGCGCCTCGATCAGTACCCTGATGACACGCAAACCGGCCTAAGTCCTTGATTTTACTGGTGGGCGATGCAGGGTTCGAACCTGCGACCCCTGCCGTGTGAAGGCAGTGCTCCCGCTCGCCATAGCTGTCATTCTGCGTCTTTTGCAGGGGGTTCGGCGCCACCAGTGGTCACTGGTTCGGCCTCTGTTCCTGCACGATGCGCATAATGCGCATCGTGCGGTAAATCGGCATACTCGAAATACATGGACCGGCCATCTTCGCCTTTCTGTTTCATCTCAACAGTGAGGTGGCTTTTCTTGCTGCCGTCGTTGTAGCCTTCCACGATGATCTTCATGCCCATGAACGTCATTGAGGTAGAGGGCTCAAAAACTGACACCATTTTCGAGAAATCGACCGACGTATGCAGCTCTCTGTAGAGCCATGGATCCATTCGAAGGGCGTGCGGTTTGTAGCTTCCGGGGGCTTTGTCGCAAGCGTGGAAGTAGAGGCGCTGTATCTTTGGTATGAGGCTCATCCCGCAATCCTTCCTGTTATCCCAACCATAAATTCATCACTGAACCGCGCATAGTGCCGGCGCACGGTGCGCACGTCATCCGACAGAAGCGCAGCCGCCATGTCGAACGACCCGCCATTGTCCAGAACCCAGCTCGCAGCCGTCCGGCGCAGGTCATGGATGCGCACGTCATGCAAGCCAGCCCGGCGCACAGCGGCCCCGAAAGCCTTCTTGATGCTGGTGATAGGTTCGCCCCGCCAATGCACCACAAACGGCCCGTTGCGGTCCAGCATGGCCGTCGAGAGCGTCAGGGCAAGCGGCGCGCTGATCGGCACGTAAGGCGTCCTGCGCTTTGTGGCGTTGCCGCCCTGGTAGCGCACCAGCATGTTTTCGGTGTCGATGTCATCCCACGTCAGTTCCAGAATGGCTGCTGCCCGCTGGCCGGTATAGACGGCGAGGGCGAGGAACGTGCGCAAGTGGATCTCCTCGGCGGCTTCGTATAGCTGGGCGAACTCAGGGCGCGTCAGGAAGCGCTCACGAGGCGGGGCAGGTGTCGGGGCGTCGATGTGCGGCACCTCCTTCAGCCAGCCTTCCTTGCGTCCCCATTCGAGCGCAGCACGCAGGACGCGGGACTGGCGGTTGATCGTGCTGTCAGAGGCTCCCTCGGCACGCCGGGACTTGTGGAACATGCGCACGCGGGCACGGGTCAGGCTGGACGGCGATAGCGGTCCTAGCAGGCGGATGACAGCCTTGGCGTGATGATGCTCGCCCGGCGCTTCCTCAAGGTATCCTCTGACCAGCATCGCAATGTCGAACTCCTGCGGGGGCAGGTCTTGAACCGCCTCGTATTCCGCTAGGAACCGCTCGGCCTGCCAGCGGTCAGTCTCCCTGGTAGAGACGCGACGAGAGCGGCCTTTCTCGGACCAGACGACATACCATGTGTCTGATCTGCGCCCGTTGATGTTGGGCCGGTCGAGCCTGTATCCTGACATTGAATGAACTCCTCCAGCGCCTCCGGCCTGATCCGGACCAGCTTCGGCCCGAGTTTGCAAACCGAAAGTTTACCATCACGTATCCATCGGCGCACCGTGGAGTCGCCAACTGACAGCCGTTCAGCCGCCTGCGCAATCGTCAGAAGCTGGCTCATGGCGCGGCTTTCCATTCGCCGCACCAGTCATCATGCGCCATATACGGACTGCGGTCCTCGATGTCGTCATCGTAGACAATCGGACGCGGCGGGTATCGCTTGCAGGCGCCATAGGCCAAGCCGTGCCGAACGTCTTCGACAGACCAGAAGCGGCAGACCTTGCAAGTGTCTTTGCGGGGCTCGGTAGTCACGAGCTTTCTCCTTGCGCGCGTGTGGCCGGTTCGTACGGCGTAAAAATCCGCACAGTCGTGCGCTCGTCACCGTCGATCAGCACAGGATCGCTTGCCGCCTCCCTAATCCTTGTTAGCTTTGCTCGCGTCTTGAGATGCGACACCTGCTCTTTGTCCAGCTCCGCCAGCGCCTCATCAAGCGCGCGCAGAAGTGCCGCACGATCATAGTGAGCTTGCAGGCCTCGGTTCGGGCCGAACACTCCTTGAAACGCCTCGTCTGCTTTTTGACGGTCGCGCACTCTTTCGATCTGTTCCGGCGTCATTTCCATGTCACTTCTCCGTTGAATTTTCTCGACCCGGCAAAGCCCCGGCCCTGTATTGGCTTGTGCCTGCCTTCAGCCTTCTTTGCCGCGCGCTTGTCTGCCTGCGTCTTGCCTTGCTCAATGCGCCGGACCTTGGCGCGATCGGGCGCCTCTGCGCTTGTCTTGACGCTTGCACAGGGCTTGCAGCGCAGTTCTCGGTTGCTGGTTTCGTTTGTGCCGCCAGAAAACAGCGGCTGGATGTGTTCGTCCACAACTTGGCCCTTGCCGGCAAAGTCCAGACGCTCGCCACACGAGGCGCACTTGCCCATCTGTGCAAGGACAAGTTCGGCAAGCTGGGCGCGGGTGAGGGGCTTACGTTTCTCCACTAGCCCACCCTCGCCGCAAGCCGCGCTGACGATTGCTCCGTCCGCCACGCATCTATGATTGCTGACGCGGCCGATCTCCGGTCCCTCGCTTTATAGTCCATTTCTGCAAGCATCTTCTTCTGCTCAAGATGCGCCTCATAGCTAGGGTGTGCCCTTGCCCAGCATTCACGAGCGGCCGCGCTTTTCAGGCTGTCCGGCGCATCGTTTGTCAGCTTGGCAAGCACGACCTTGTCGAGGTCATCCATGTGTTCATGCGCAGCCCTTGACCGTGCAGCCTGGCTGTCACGGTCTATCAGGATGTCCATTGCCCATTGGATTTGCTTGTCGGTGATCATGCCTCGACAGCCTTCAGCTCATCCCGCTTACGGGCATACTGTCCGCGCAGGTCTTCGGCGTAATCCTCTGGCAGTTCGTCCAGTTGCTCGCGCCATGCGTTCGACCATGACTTCAGGGCGTCCAGCGATCCGCAATTCTCGATGCCGCGCGCCAGCTTGCCGTGCAGGTCTTTCGCGTCCCTGTTGGTCATGCCGTTGGGCATGTCTACCGGGCTGACATCGACCTTCACAACCCGCTGGCCGCGATCTGGCGCAGCGCTGGCGGCATTGCCGTCGTCGTCTTCTGGAGCAGCGCCGGCAATCGCCAGAGCCGCGTAGCGACGTGCGTAGGTAATGCACGAGCCGATCCCTTGCGGGTCCATCTTCACGGGCTTCATGTGGAGGGTCGCCTCCATCCATTCGCCGCTTTCGTGAAGCAGCACAGAGGTAACGCCGACCAGCGAACCGTCATAAGACGGCGACTGGATGAGGGAGAGACCAGCCCGGTTCAGGGCGGGGAGGATCGCCTCCAGAACCGCGCCAAGGTCGGCGTATTTGGATTTGAAGGCAGGGTTGGTCTTGTCCTTCAGGACCGGGCCCAGATCGCCCTGCGCCTTTGCCATTGCCTTCGCCAGCGCGCCGCGTTCAGCGCTCCAGGTTGTCATTGTCTGTGGACGGAATTGTCCGCCCATCATGTCGTCAGCCATTATTCCGTCTCCTCAATTGTCGGCCGCACAGCAGCCATGATCCGTTCCTCGCGCGCCAAGCGTTCGGCGCGTATTTCCTGCCATGCTGCGAGCATCCTGCGGCGCTGGCCGTTCTCGATCTCGTCGAGCAGGGCTTGCAGGCGGGCGGTTTCGTGGGGGTGTTCGATGTGGAAAGTCATGCTTCGACCCCCGCCATCTCAAGAAGCCCGCCGAGCGCGTCTTCTGGTGTAGCGCCTGTGCCGATAGGGCTTTCGGGGCCGTCATAGCTGGCGAACGTCGCAATCCAGAGCAGGCCGAACAGCGTGTCGCGGTAGGGTTTGATGGTGATGGCTTCGCGGGTCATGCTGCGTCTCCAAAAATGTCAGCCTGCTGAGCTTGCACTTCGGGGTGCGCCTCGCAGCTCGGGCAGCGGCGGTAATAATCGCGGGTCCAGAACGCAGCGATGGACGGCGCCAGATAGCACCAACCCTGATCGCCAACGCCGCAGATCGGCTTGCCGCCTTTGCGCCAGTCCTTGCGGCCTGCGTGAATGTGCCAGTGGGCTTCAGCTTTGGTCATGCTGCCACCCGCACAGCCTGCGAGTTGAGCCAAGCCTTCGCATCGTCGATTTTGTCGAACTGCGCAGACGCTTCGACCCCAGCTTTGCCGTGGATCACCGCGTCCCATTTGCGGCGGAAGCCAATGCCAATCGAGACCTCATACAGCCGGTCTGCAATCGCCACCTCGCGGTGGATCGGGCCGGACTCGTGCAGGCCGAGGTCTATGTATTCGTTGGTGAAGCTGAGCATGTGTGGTCTCCTTGTCTGGAGACCTTTGTGCCTGACACGCACATTGCCTGTCAATCACAAAACGTGCGATCAGCGCACAATATTTTTAGCCTGCCTTTTTGGTCAGGTCCGCAAGGGTCGAGAGGATAGCTATTGCTTTAGGCCTTTCGGCCTCTGGTATAGAGTCCCAGATTGACCAGATCGCGGACGGTTGCGTGGGGTCGCGCATGATCAGATCAGCAGGGTCGCAGCGCAGGGCGTGAGCCGCAGCCTCTAGAAACCCCTGTGAATACTCCTGTTTCGCGCCTTCGATCTTCGATACGGTGGTGCGGTCCACGTCGAGGCGGGATGCAAGTTGTTCCTGGGTCAGGCCGCGATAGCGCCGCCATTCCTTTATGTAGTGCTTGGCCGGGGGCGTCTTTTTGCTCATGCGCCCATTGTCCGCCTCCGTTCGTTGACGTTCTATAGCGCGACACGCACAATGTGCTTGACAGTCACTGTGCGCCTATAGCACATAATGTGCCTATGACGCTACCTGATTACATGACCCAGTTCGGTATGACCGACGACCGCGCCGCCGAAATCTTCGGCTACGACCGCACAACCATATCACGTCTGCGCCGGGGGATACTGACCCCGTCCTACGACAAGATGATGGAAATTCAGGACAAGACCCACGGCGCCGTCACGGTCGAAAGCTGGTCTGCTCTGAAGTCTGATCGCCGCAAGCGGGAAGGGGCTGCGGCATGACCCCCCGCGAAGACCCCCTGCACGCTGTCCGCGGCATTGTTTTCGCGGTGCCTGTCTCGATAGCCCTATGGGTCGTCATCCTGCTGGTGGTGGGGTGGGCTGCCAGATGAGCCAGCTTAGCCTTCTTGAGTGGTCTCCTCAGACCAAGGCCCGCAAGCGTGGCCCTGCCACCAGCAAAGCCGCAGCGCGCCGGGCGCAGCCAGGATGCTCGCGTCAGTGCAATGCCATCCTGCAAGCCCTTTCTCGCGCGCCCCACGGGCTGACGAGAACCGAAGCCTGCGACCTGACCGGCATCCTGAACCAATCCGCCTGCGCTCGCCTGAGTGAGCTTCTGGCGGGTGGTTTTGTCGAGACTGCCGGCACACGCGAAGGCCCGTTTGGCGACCTCGTGACTGTCTACCGCGCGACCGCGTCGGGCCAAGCCCGCGCCCGTGTCCTGCGTGATCTGAACCGAACCGAACGATAACAAAAGGAAGCTGGGGGCCATGTCTGCATCACCATCAAGCCGCTGGAGCGCGGAAAGCGTTGCCTACATTCGCGCGCTGGCAAACGAAGGCCGCTCCGGCCGCGAAATCGCAGCGCAGTTCGGTGTCACTCGGAACACCGTCATTGGCGTCTGCTATCGCAATAAGATCAGCCTTGGCGGCACGGGCACCCTGAGCCAGAAACGTGTGCTGAACGCAAACGTTCCCACGCTCGCACAGAAGCGCAAGGAAGCCCGCCAGAGACGCGCGGCACCCCTTAAGGCACCCAAGCCCGTTTTGCAGCCTGTGTTCGTCCCTGAGCATCCCACGGGCATCCTGGTCCATCAGTTGACTAACCACACCTGCCGCTGGCCGGTCCATGACACCCTGCCGGGCCGGTATTGCGGCCAGCATACCGAAAGCGGCTCCTACTGCGCGCACCATCATGCGCGGGCGTATCGGGGGCTGGCATGAGCATCCATGTCATTTCCGCTGTCTTGAATTGCCGAGACCCCGAACTGACCAGCTCGCGGCGCATGGTGCTGGTGTGCCTTGCAAACTACGCGGGCGATGACGGGCATTCCTGGCCTTCTCAACAATTGATTGCCGACGAGTCCGGTTGCGGCATTCGCAGCGTCAAGGATCACCTCAAATGGCTTGAGGAGAACGGGTTCATGATCCGTAAAACCAAGAGCCTCGGGCAGGGGAACGGAAGCCGAACGAGCTACCACATAATGTTGCCGAGACTGTCCCGCGCACCACTGGATGCACGTGCAGAAATTGCAGGTGCAAATATTGCACGTGCAAAATCCCGTAATTGTGAGGGCAGTATTCCGCCCCTCACTAACCGTCAGGAACCATCAGTAACAACAGCTAACGCTGTTGTAGTGCGCGCAAGCGCGCCGCCCCCAATCGCTGAACAGCCTAAGCGCGCTGCACAGCCAAGAAGCTCCGCTCGCGGATCACGCATTCCGAGCAACTGGACCCCCACCCCGCAAGACTACGCCTTCGCCGCCAGCGAGGGCCTGACCCGTGAGGAAATCAACCGTGAAGCCGATAAGTTCCGTGACTATTGGACCGCCGCCAGTGGACGCAACGCCTGCAAGCTCGACTGGCAGGCAACCTGGAGAAACTGGATCCGGTCTGACCTGCGCAAGCGTCCCGGCGCCGGCAACGCCAGCCGCAATGGAAGCCGCACTGACGCCTTTGACCGCCTTGCTGAACGCCTATCGGGCGGTTCCCATGGGCCAGACCTTGGCCACCACGATGCCACCGGAGCAGGCGAGGGATACGTTATCGACGTTACGCCC
>Ga0315904_10003999_pt1 | contig 21312 bp, 16 predicted proteins | sample LakEriMetagenome_6_FD_203529 | JGI IMG/M metagenome (GOLD analysis project Ga0315904, IMG submission 203529) | Freshwater fungal communities from buoy surface, Lake Erie, Ohio, United States - Buoy 12 MA120 | ecosystem: Environmental > Aquatic > Freshwater > Lake | place: USA: Lake Erie, Ohio...
CAGAATTGGGCAGCCTTTCACTCGATCTTGGTGCCGCTGCTCGCCTTGCCGCAGATCACCCACTACATCCTCGACGGTTTTATCTGGCGACGACGCGTTCGATCGAACGTTTGATCGATCCATGGAGCGAATAATGCATGCCACCCCCGAATTTAAATTTATTCGGCAATTCGTAGCGCGCTGGTGTCCCGGCTTCAGCCGGTTTCCCCCCAAAGAATCGCCTAAAGGCTAAACACCAGCGCAGCTGTCCCGGCTTCCGCTGGATGAAAAACAAGGACATGCATTGCGTCGGTTGCTTATCCGGGGACGAGTCAGGGGTAGATGGGTATCTTCCCGGCCTCGTTCTTCTATCAAAGGTGTCTCTCGCAGAGCCGCTGGGACGCAGAGTCGGAGCCAAGCAGCAAACGGATGGGTAGTCGGGATCGAGCCTGCTCTTTTACCAAACGATCGTTTCGGCGGGGAAGATGGGTCCTTCGACGCAGGTGCGACGGTAATCCCAGGAGCCGTCGGGTTGTCGGATCTTGGCGACGCACGTGAAGCAGATCCCGATCCCGCACGCCATCGGCGTTTCGAGCGAAATCTCACACGGCACACCGCGCTGGTGGGCGATCTGGCTGACCCCCTCCATCATCGGCTCGGGGCCACAGCAGGCAATGCGCACGCCTTTGCTGGAGGTGTCGAGCAAGTAATGCAGGACATCGGTCACGCGACCGCGATGGCCGAGCGATCCATCCTCGGTCGCGATGTGAACTTCGACCCCTCGGGCGGTGAATGCATCGAGACCTGCCAGGTATTCGCCGGTGCGCGCTCCGTAGCAGAGGCTGACGCGTTTGGCGAACGGGACAGCTTCGGTGGAATGACCGAAGGTTTCCTCGCCGAGGGCAGCGCTGGCCAGCGTTAGCATCGGAGTGATCCCGACGCCGCCGGCGACCATCACCAGATGCGCACAAGGTTCTGTTGAAAAAGCGTTCCCCAGCGGACCCCACAAATCGAGAGGAGTTCCCACCCCGCATCGCGCGAGAGCGGTAGTGAATTTTCCTTTGGTTACATAGGCCAAGCTCAGATCGGTCCGTTCGCCATGCGCATCGTGATGCACATCGTAGAGGGCCAGGGCGCGGCCGATGAGCGGATCGTTGCAATGAGCCAAACGGACCATGAAGAACTGACCGGGGCGCGCAGAACGGGCCAACTCAGGGGCTCGCACGCGCACTTGCCATGTGTCACGAGCGATCAGATGCTGCGACACGATCTCGGTTTGAATGCAAGAAATCGTTGCCATGGCGACAGCTTATGCCCTCCAGGGCTAGTCTGCAAGTCCGAGCAAAACCATGTCTTGGGTGCCAGCGATGTCTCAAGTGCGAGACACGAATACCCGGATTCAATGACCGCAACGTGCACGATAAACTTCTAGTCCGTCGTAATGCCCTCAACCGGTGGAGGAAAAGGCCGCCATCGTTCGGCGGCATCTCAAAGGTGAGAGCACACGACTGCCCAACGGATTTCTTGGGGGGCCGTGTCGGCCTTGTCCCGGAGTACCGTCACTCGCGCCAGGCAGGTGCCTGGCTTCATCGAACCGTCGGTACGGGCGATACTCGTGATTCGTGGTAATTCTCTGGATGGGTGGGGTAGTCGTTTCCTCTCCACCGGTTGGCAGCGGTCGAAACGGTCTTGGAGTGGGGACGATCAAAATCGGTTCGTCGGTTGGATCGAGCGGGAATTACAATAGAGGCTCCCACGAATCCACTTCGCGTGATGGTACCTTCCATGAAAATCCATGTATTGATAGTCAGGTTTTTTGCTGTATCGCTGCTGAGCACCTCCTTGGGAGTCGCGGTTCGCGGCGACGACTGGGTTCGCTTGCCGATCACTCGCGATACATGGCTCTCTGGCGTGGGCGCGGAAGCCAATGGCTCCAACGGCGGTGCGACTCGATTAAAAATCAAATCGATCCAGGAACTTTCCATCATCGACTTCGACCCCGAAAAGCTGGTCGATCGCGAGATTCTCGAAGCGCACTTGTTGCTGAAAGTAACCGGCGACGAACCCATCGAACGGGTGACCGTCAGCACCATCACGACCCAGTGGGTCGAAGGGGAAGCGACCGGATACCAAGTCGTTGACGGCGTCTCGACGTTTGCCCATCGAGTGCATCCTACCGAACAATGGCACGGCCCCGATATGACCTCCGTATGTATCGGCAACGGCGGCTCGTTCTATGCTTCCAACGATGCCATACCAGCATCAAACGCAATTCTCAAATTTCAACAAGTCCCGCAGACTGGAGACGGATGGGTACAGATCGCCGTTCCTGAAAAAGTGCTTCGCGCCCGATCTGCAGGGCTCAGCTTCGGCATCGTGCTCATGGACGACACAGGCAGCACCTGGACCCGCAACGGTGAGAACTTTCGATACAAATTCTTTCCCAATCGCTACGTCTTCAGCAGCAATTCCAATTCTCATAGCGCCCCGTACCTGATGGTGCGATTGGGAGAGAGCGCGCGGAAGTCTTCCGATATCGCATCGCTCGAAGCGCCCTCGGAGCTGCGATGGCGTTCCGCCGATCGCGAGTCACCTTGGCGGCGTTTGCAATGGCGCATGCCAGTCGAAGACCTGGATGAACTACTCGGCTTTCGCGCCACGATCGACGGTGAATCGATTCCTGCGACCGAGGTCCCTTCGTGGTCAGACCATCGCAACGGCGTGTATGTCATGAATCTCGAATCCTGGCTCACAGGCCGTCGGTTCACTTCACCCACGACCATTTCGATCGTCGCGTTGGATCGGCTTGGACGAGCGACTGCGCCGTCGAAAATCGAGATATTGCCCAGCGCACCCGAGATCGTCGGGCTACCTCCCTTTCAGAGACCGCCTGACACCGAACTCAAGTCCAACCGAACGAACTGGTCTCGCTGTCTCAGCGCTGCCGACTCGAAGTGGGCAATCGTGGATCCGCTCGATCTCTGGTTACCGGATTCCCAACGCATCATTCCAGCTCAGGGAGAATCATACCTGGTGGAAAACCATCTCTGGAATGCAGCGAACAAGCAGATCACGCTGCATGCCTCTCGAGGCGCTTGGATAGGATTCCAGTTGGCATCTCAACGCCCCGTTGACGGCATTTCATGCCGCATCGAGTGGGATGGACCGATCGGCAACGTCGATGGCTTGCGCACCGAATGCTTTCGCTATGGATGCGTCCCGGGACAATCCGAACGGATCCCCGACCCGTTGATCCCGATGGCTCAAGGATCGAATCGCGTGGCATGGATACTGGAGCGAGGTAAACCTGCGACCGGGGAGGGCCAAAGTTGGCTAGTGGAGTCGTACATTCCCAAGCCGACAGCTCCGGGTAACTACCGCGGCAGATTGATTCTCGAAAAATCCGCATCCCGCACCGAGCTTGAAATCCTGCTGCGCGTTCACGATGTCGTGCTTCCCGATCGTTTGTCGTTCTTGCCGGAGATGAACTGCTATGATCTACCAGAGAACGACATCGATTACTACCGCTTGGGAAATCGTCATCGCGTGGTCGTCAACCGTCTCCCCTATTTTCAAGACGGCCGTTTGGCTGCCAATCGTTGCCCTATATGGCGAGATGGTCAAATGGATTGGCAAGCGTACGACGCCCACTACCGCGATCTATTCAGCGGCCGCGCCTTTGCAGATTTGCCGCGCGGCGAGATTCCGATCGAATGTTTTTATCTGCCGATGCATGAGAATTGGCCCAGTCCGATGGAGGGAAATTACAACGGCGACTATTGGGCGGATCGCGCATTTCCGGAGAGTTATCGACAAGCTTTTGTATCCGCGGTGGAGCAATACGCTGATCACTTTCAGAGCCAGGGTTGGCACGAGACTCGATTCCAAGTCTATCTGAACAACAAAGTCGACTACAAGCAGCGGGGATGGTCTCGCGCTTCCTCCCCTTGGCTTTTGGATGAACCCGCGAACTTTCAGGATTACTGGGCATTGACTTACTTTGGCCGCGCTACCAAGGAAGGACAAACTCGCTCAGCGCGAAAGAATGACAAGGATGCCGCCCAATTGCTCTTTCGAGTCGATATTTCGCGACCTCAATGGCAACGCGACACGCTCGATGGGCTATCCGAGTACTACGTCATTTCGTTTCCTTCCTTTCAAGAGTATCGACCGTTGGTTCTCACCCGAAAATTCCGAGACTCCCAAACCGTTGTGGTTTATGGAGGCAACAATCCGATCGGCACGAGCAATTGCATGGCGGTTGCATGGAGCTGGGATGCGTGGTGTCAAGGTGCGGACGGCATCCTTCCGTGGCAGACGATCGGGAATGCGAATTCCTGGAAGCAGGCTGATGAGTTATCTCTTTTCTACCCCCATCCGACAGACCCTCGGCAGGGTCCGATTCCGTCCGTCCGACTCAAGGCGTATTGCTACGGCCAACAGGACACCGAGTTGCTGGCTCAATTGGCTGTGAAGGGGGGAGTCAGCCGCTATGCTTTCGGAGAGTGGCTACGCCCTCAATTGCGTTTGCACGCGAACTCTCATGCTCAAGGGAATTTCAACGAACCGACTTCATGGAACGATTACTCTGGCGTGGATGCACAGCAGATGCATCGACTGCGGCAGGGTTGGATCGAATGGTTGGCGAAGTAACCGACCGGATAGGCCCCGCACGCATGCGAACAAAAACACTCGCGAGAGAAGAAAACGCGCGGGGAGAAGAAGAGTGCGGTCGAGAGGGCTCGAACCTCCAAGGTATTTCTACCACTAGCCCCTCAAGCTAGCGCGTCTGCCAATTTCGCCACGACCGCAGGGTGGGAAGCGGAAAAAACCCGCCACGAGTCGAGTTTAGAACCAATCAGCCTGCCGTCAAGTCCCGCCCCCTGCTGGAAGGAGATTCTGGGTGCCGTTCTCGCTTGCCTAAACCGCAACTCCCCCCAATTCCGTGACTTTTTGGGAGGGATTGGTCGGCAGGCCCGCGAGGTGTGGGCGCGATGATCCGAAGAGAGAAAAGCACGGGATCGTCGTTGGCCGAGTGAGCGCCGGGGCGAGCGAGCGGTTTTCGAGAGGCAAGGGCGAGGATAGCGATGCGATTGATCCCATTCTTTTTGAAGTTTTGTCTGGTATTCGTTGCGACAGCCAGCGGTGCGGTGGTTGCTCAAAACCCCACTGGGTCCCGGGAATACCGCATCTTGCAACGGACCGACTCGGGGCATTTCGCGGAGACGCTTCCAGAGCCTTCGAAACCGCTCGTCGTCGCCAAACCCGCTCAACCGTACGCGTATGGTTGGTTTGGGTCCAAGCCGTCCATGCATTGGCATCGCCAATTTGGGAATCGCCGTTCCTACACGCAGTGGACCCTCAAATAATCGGCGCCGACCGTTACAATGAAGCATTGCTTGGTTAAGGCGTTGCTTTTTTGAGCCGTTGGAAGGGCGAGTCCTCCGTGTCGTACGATTTTGAAGTCATCGGTCCTTACCATGTCGTCGGCACCCTTGGCCAGGGCGGGATGGGGACGGTCTACAAAGGAGTCCACGCCAAAACGAAGGACGTGGTTGCGATCAAGGTGATTTCGGCCAACATCGCTCAGCACGCTCGGTTTCGGCGCCGGTTCGATGCGGAGATCCAGACGCTGCTGCGACTCAAGCATCCGAACATCGTGCAATTGATCGGGTTCGGCGAAGAAAAAGGGTTGCTCTTCTACTCGATGGAGTACGTCGCTGGCGAGAACCTCCATCAGATGCTTCGTCGCGAGAAAAAGTTTCGCTGGGAAAAGGTACTCGACTGGGGAATCGAGATCGGAAGTGCACTCAAACATGCGCACGATCTCGGAATCATTCATCGAGATTTGAAGCCTGCCAATTTGATGGTCAACACCGAGGGGCATATCAAACTGACCGACTTCGGTATCGCCAAGCTGTTTGGAGCCTCGGAGGAAACGGTGCCGGGCTCCGTGTTGGGGACGGCAGATTTCATGTCTCCGGAACAAGCGGAGGGCAAGCCGGTAACTCTCCGCAGCGACTTGTATGCACTGGGTGCCATCTGTTACACCGCCCTTTCCGGCCGTCCTCCGTTCACCGGCACCAATGTCCCTGAGATCTTGTTCAATGTCCGTTATGGGAATTTCACGCATCTTCGGGAACTTGTACCGGAAACTCCCGTTGAGTTTTGCGACTTGATCGAAGAATTGATGAAGCGGGATCCGGCGCAGCGTCCACCCACAACGATCGTCGTCAACAAACGCTTGCAGTCGCTCAAGATCGGGCTCTCCAAAGTAGGCTCAAACCCTACGAGTTCCGATTCCAAAAAAGGACCGAGAGGGACGCAGTCCGGAAGCGATGAGACCAGCCTCAATCTGAGCGATCATCCGTCGCTGGCAAACTTGGGAGAGGATCCAGCGCAGACGCGGATGGTCAGTCCGCAGGCCGCAAAGAAGCCCCGGATCGGTACCGAAGCGATCCATAAAGGAGAGATCGCTGGTCCCAACGACGCTACGATCGAGGCACCGTCCGTGTCGAACCGTCCTTCGCTCGAGGATCAGCCCAGCGGGATCGGCCAAATTCAAAATACGAATTTCACCCAAGTCACCGACTCGGATCGAAAGCGTTCGGCTTTGGTCATCGACGACAAACGCGATTCCGAATCTTGGACCACTTGGCTCGGAATCGGGGGTCTGGTTTTGCTGTTGCTGGCGTGTCTTGGAGTCGGGTATTGGTTCTCGCGTCCTCCCAGCGCCGAGACTCTCTACCGACCGATCGGTGAAGCGATTGCCAGCGACGACCGAAGCCGTTTCGAATCGGTCGAAGAAACCGCACAGCGCTTCGTCGAATTGTATCCCGAGGACGAAAGGGTCCCCGAAATCATGGCGGAACTGGAGCAATTGCAAATCGAACGCACGATTCGCCAACTGCAACGTCGGTCCCGAGGTCGCTCGGATGTTGATCTCGATGCGCTCGAGCAGGCGTTCGTCGATTGCTCGCGGGCGACGGAACTCAATCCGATGGATGCCAAACGGAAATTGGCCGCCCTCCTGGTCGTTTTTCCCGAGACCGAGACGATGAGCCTGCGGCACAGGAAATTGATCGCTGCAGCCAAGCAGATGCTGGCAGGTTTAGAGTCGGACTCCCTAGGAAAAGGAGCGAACCTCGCTTCGGAGTCGTTGGAGCAGCAGATGCGCTGGGCAGAGACCCATCTTTCCCCAGAGGAACGCAACGCCTGGCTCCGGAGCATGATTGAGCTCTATCAAGAAAAACCCTGGGCGGAACCGTTGGTCAAGTCCGCCAAGCAAATGGTTGACACTGAGCCTTAAGTACAACTACAATTCTCGGTTTCCTCCCGTCTCCCAAGCCGTCGCCGACCCGCTCCAACGTGTCGGCGATCGTTGTTTTGTGGACCTTTCATTTCGCCGTCGTCTTGATCCTCTGGGAATACCGCGTTGAACGAAGAAGCCGAAGCCATCAACAAAGCAGACATCCTGATTGAAGCGATGGGATGGATCCGACGATTCCGCGGCAAGACCACCGTGATCAAGCTCGGGGGCTCTTTGATGAGCAATCCCGACGCCATGCGCCACACGCTGATCGACATCATCTTCATGGAAACCGTCGGCATGCGCCCGGTCGTTGTTCATGGCGGAGGCCCATCGATCAACAAGGCGATGGAAGCGGCCAAAATCACCCCCACCTGGATCAAGGGGCGGCGCGTGACCGATGCGCAGACACTCGCGATCGTGGAGCAAACCCTTGGCTATGAACTCAATGAGCATCTGACCAACGAGATTGAGCGATTGGGGGGCCGGGCTATCAATTTGAATTTCAAGACTACCAACGTTCTCTTCGGCGAAAAACTTCTCCTCGAGGAACCGGGCAGCGAACCGATCGATCTCGGTTTCGTCGGCCAAGTGACTCGTGTGGAACGACAGACCATCGAGAGCTTGACCTACACCGAACAGATTCCGGTGATTCCTTCGATGTGCATCGATGAGACTGGCCAAAAGTACAACGTCAACGCCGATACAGCGGCCATGGCGGTTGCGGAGGCTCTGGGGGCGGAGAAACTGATCTTCATCAGCGACGTCAACGGAGTCCGCCGAGACAAGGACGACCCGGAGAGCGTGATTCACTCCATGACCGCGGACGAAGCGCGAGAACTGATTCGCACCGGCGTGATCGCTGGTGGGATGATTCCCAAGGTTGAGGCATGCCTCGCCACATTGAATCGCGGAGTTGGCAAGGTCCACATCATCGACGGCCAGCTTCGTCACTCGCTCCTGCTCGAAATCTATACCACTGCCGGTGTTGGAACGGAGATCGTTCAGCGCCGCAACACTTCCGCATCGCGGATTGCGATCTAACTGACGATGAGGCATCTTCGGTCATTATTCGATCTTTCCAACGATGATTTCCATGCGATCATCGAGCTTGCGGTTTCGCTCAAGTCGCGGTTGGCCGCAGGCGAACGCCCCGACTTTCTTCGCAATCGCACCTTGGCCTTGATTTTTGAGAAAGCGAGTTTGCGGACCCGCGTCAGTTTTGAGGCCGGAATGGCCCAACTCGGTGGAACGGCTATCTATCTGACCAGCGATGCGGGATGGCGGGAACGGGAATCGATCGCAGACTTCGTTCGCGTTCTCAGCGAATATTGCGACTTCGTCGTTTGCCGCGCGATATCCCAGAAAACCGTCAACGAACTGGCCGCCCACGATGTGCTACCCGTCATCAACGGCTTGACCGACGAGTCGCATCCCTGCCAGGCACTCGGAGATATCCTGACCATGCTCGAGGACTCCCGGGGTGAATTGCGCGGCAAGCAATTAACATTCCTCGGCGATGGCAACAACGTCGTTCGGTCCCTGATTAAAGCAACGCATATGGCTGGGATGCGATTTCGACTGGCATGCCCCAAACCCTACCAAGTCCACGCATCGTTCCTCGATCAGATCAAGGATCGCTACGGCGAAACCGATTTCGCGCAGTCCGAAGATATCCACGCCATGGTCCGCGGGGCGGATTACCTCTACACCGATGTCTGGACCAGCATGGGGCAGGAAACCGAGAACGAAATTCGCAAGCAGGCTTTTTCACCCTACCAACTCAACCAGTCCGTGCTCCGCCACGCCCCTGACAACTGCAAGATACTGCACTGCCTTCCCGCGCGTCGCGGACTGGAAGTGACCGATGAAGTTCTCGATTCCAGGCAGAGTATCGTGTTCCAGCAAGCGGGAAATCGACTTCATGCCCAGAAAGGGCTCTTGGTCTGGCTGGCGATGCAGAACGGTTATCTCGACGCGTAGCGATTCGTCGTTACCGGTTGTTGCCTGTCGAAGCGATGTCGGTCCGCATCATCTGGTCGGCTACCCATCGAACATAGGCTTGATCGACCGGGCTCAACCGTCGCATGGCAACCGTGGTCGTGCGACCGTTCTCTTTTTGGAGGCGGACTTTGTCCGGATAGATCATGACCAGGCGACCTTCCACTTCGTAGGCGCCCGTATTGTCGATCCACTTTCGAGATTCCGCCCCTCGAAACTCACTGGGAGGCGAGAAGACGGGGCGATCGAACAAGGTTTCGAACGGGTTCGACGCGGAGTCCGTGGTCGCCACTTCTTTCGGGGGATTCTCATCGATATTTCGCAGATGCCGGCGCACGACCGGATCGCTTGCGAAACCCGCGGATGGACAAACCGCGATCATCGACAGGATCGCGATACATTCGAGACGAATCTGGAATTTTTTAGCCATCGTAAAGATCCTCCGTGCAGTTCCGACACAGCCGAAAAAAGTCGATTTTCGTTTCCATGAGCCTGAGGCGCTAGCCGATTTTTGCACTGCGAATGAACTCGGCTAGCGCCTCAGGCTCACTTTTGTCGGCTGTGTCATTTCCCAGCCATCAATACCCTCGGTTGTTCGGCAATCGAGATCGTCGCGAACCAATCCCTTTGAAAAAATCCCGCGTCGGAGCTTGCCAGGAAGATGGGTTGTATCGAGCGTACTCGTAATATCGGAGTTGATCCGGTCCCCGTTTTGGACCGTTACATGCCCGGCTCTATCATTTACAATAATGGTCCGGACTCGAAGTTGTCGTGTCCGCTGGCCAGCAGGAGAGGCTGTTGCTCAAATCTCTTTTTCGATCGTGGTCTTTGGAGAGCAAGTGCCTCCTGTTTCTGGGGTTGGCGCTCCTGGTCTCGCTCGTTCTGGGCTTCTTTGCCGTTCAGTTCGTCGCCGAACGGTTGGTGATCGAAGCGACCCGGCAATCGGCTCGCGATTACGCCAACGCCGTCATCGGGTTAAAGCATGTCGCTTGGAACGAGTCGTCCCCCGGCAACGACGATTCAACTTCCAATCCCGCTAACCAAAGCAAACGGACAGAATTGATGCGAACCGTGCGGCAGAGCATGCTCGAGTCGCGGTTCGAGTTTTCCATTTTCCGGATCAATGATCGACTGGAGCATCGGTACCTCGACAATTCGATCGCGACCGAAGGGGACCTGTCCCGATTGGTCGAGATCCATGCGAGTCTCGCCTACCAAGATACCTTGGCGAGCGAAGCGGCTGAGGAGGAAGCCAAACGGATCTCGGGCAGTAGCGACGGCGGCGCATCCGCTGGCCCGAGCGATCTGGAATCGATCGCGACCAAAGAGGTGGATCGCAGTCGACTCCCCCCCGCGACCAATCCCCTCTCCAATCTCGCCAATCCGACAAAATACGTTTACAGAGACGCCGGTCCGATCGATGGTTTCTACTACTATTACCATCCCGTCGCGTTCAACCAGACCTGTCTGATCTGCCACGCCAAACTGCCGGCATCTGCGGATATACCCAGCACTCCATCGACCGATCCATTTCGCGTCGTGCGCGTCAAACTGCCCTACAGCGAAACACGCGTCTGGCGCATCTGGAGCTACTCCCTCCTGACATCGATCGGCATCGCCACGCTGGCCACCGGCCTATTCTTCATCCATTGGGTCTTGAAACGCCTGGTCATCAATCCGCTATCGGAGCTGAAATTGGTCAGCGAAGAGATCACGAGCGGGAAAACCGGCATGCAATTTCGCGTTGATACCGATGATGAATTCTCCGAACTCTCGGAATCGTTCAACCGCATGCTGCGGCACTTGATCGAAACGCAAACCCAGTTGGAAACCGTCAATCGGGAATTGGATCTTCGGGTCGATGACCTCGCGAGTTTGAACCTGCAGTTATTCGAAGCCAACAAACTGAAAGGGGAATTTCTGGCCAGCATGAGCCATGAGCTGCGCACTCCGCTCAACAGCATCCTCGGATTCAGCGATGTGCTCCAAGGCATCGAGACGCTGACCGACAAACAGCGGCGCTACGTCAGCAATATTCAAAACAGCGGCCGCGTTCTCCTCGAAATGATCAACGACATTCTCGATCTCGCCAAGGTCGAAGCGGGCAAAATGGAGGTTCGAGCCACGGAGTTCTGCGTGCTGTCGGTCCTTCGCGATCAGGTGGAAATCTTCCGTAAAATGGCGGAGGACAAAAATATCGACCTGCAGATCGATTCCAACCAGTTCGAGTTGCTCGTGGTCCAGGATCAGCCCAAGCTCGCGCAGATCCTGACGAACCTGCTGTCCAACGCCATCAAATTCACTCCCGAGGGTGGGTTGGTCACCATCGCATGCGATCGATCCAGCGACGAAAACTTTTCCATCACGATCGCCGATACGGGCGTTGGGATCGCCCCGAGTGACCACGAAGTCATTTTTGAGAAATTTCGGCAAGCTTCTCCCGGCGAAGGACGCGATGCGCTGACACGTGAACATACAGGTACCGGTTTGGGACTTTCGATCGTTCGGGAGTTGTGCCGTTTGCTCGGCGGGGATATCACATTGACGAGCCAACTCGGCCACGGCAGCACTTTTTGTGTCACGCTGCCGGTCCATTACCGACCTCCCTCCTCCGCAGCCGCCAGCAGAACGCAAGGGATATGACAACCACGATTCGCGACATCCGCATCCAAAGGCACTTCACCCGTCAAACACCGGGAAGCGTGCTCTACTCCTGTGGCAATACCGTCGTGCTGTGCACGGCTTGCATCGAGGAAAAAGTACCGGAATGGATGGCGGGCCGAGGCCGAGGATGGATCACGGCCGAATACAGCATGCTCCCAGGCAGCACACCTCAGCGCAAGGCTCGCGAACGGAACGGCAAGGTCGACGGCCGAACCACCGAAATCCAGCGGCTGATCGGCCGGTCGTTTCGCGCGATCGCCGATCTGGACAAACTCGGCGAACGATCCCTCACCATCGACTGCGATGTGCTCCAAGCCGATGGAGGCACTCGCACCGCGTCCATCACCGGCGGGATGATCGCTCTGATCGATGCGGTCAACTCCGTCTTCCGCGGCGCACCGCCAGACCGATACCCCCTGTCGGATTCCGTCGCCGCAATCAGCGTGGGGATCGTCGATGGGCTGCCGAGCCTGGATTTGGACTACGCTCGCGATGTTCGAGCCGACGTCGACATGAATGTCGTCATGACCGGTAAAAACCGGTTCGTGGAAATCCAAGGCACCGGCGAAGAAGCGACGTTCGACGAGGAGCAATTGCAGCAGTTGATCGGCCTGGCCAAAAGCGGCATCGCGCGACTGCAAACCTTGCAGCAGGAATCCCTCGGTGCGGATTGGCCTTGGCGGACGTGATCCCGCCCCGAGGATCGCCCGGCGATTCAACGTTCCGTGAACATTCCGACCATCCAAGCCCCGCAGACGAAAGCCAACCAGCCGCAAACGATGCTCCCCATTCCATACGCTGCGGCCAGATCCCATCGGCGCGCGTGCAGCAAGTCCGCCAACTCCATGGCGAGTGTTGAGAAGGTCGTGAAGCCGCCACAGAATCCCACCCCGAATAACAAGACTCCGAGATGCCCGCGCTGGGCTGCTCCAAACCCCATCACAATGCAGCCCAACGCAAACGAACCTACCAGATTCACGATCCCGGTTCCCCACATCGAGGAAGCCCCCGAGTTCCACGACGCAACCCATCGCCCGACCCCGTAGCGAAGCGCACTACCCGCCCCTCCACCGATTGCGACCAGAAGGTAAGGCGACGAAATCCAAGCAATGATTGAAGAGAACATATTGGAGTGAAGTCGCATATCGGGGTTGGAAAGGGGGAGGATTCCCAAGTCAGGTCGCGAACACCCGCGAGCTTTGCAGACTAGAAATATCCGCCAAGCCAGAAATCATCTCAACCGCCTCGATCGCCAAATCCCCCGGAAAAAATCGAACGAATCCCGGTCGAGTCGATCGGGCATGGAACGCTTGAAGACGGTTTGGTAGAACATGGTGGTTTGGATGTTCCGTTTTCTAACTGCTTTTTCCTGACCCATTCTCTTTCCTTACCCTCTGCCGGAGATCTCGCCATGACCAACGGACCGTTAAACCGAAAACTCAAGATGGGGTTGGTGGGTGGTGGACCTGGCTCATTCATCGGACGAGTTCACTCCATCGCAGCTTGCCTGGACAACCGAGCTACCGTCGTTGCCGGGGCATTCAGCAGCAGTGCCGAGAAATCGCTCGCCGCCGCCCCGGACTACGATGTCGATCCTCAGCGCGCCTATCCGTCTTACCAGGCCATGTTCGAAGCCGAGGCCAAAAAGCCCTCGGGAGAACGTATCGATTTCGTGAGCGTCACCACTCCCAACTCGACCCACTTCGAGATCGCCAAGGCAGCCCTTCAGTCCGGTTTTCACGTCGTTTGCGACAAACCGATGACCTTCGATTTGGACCAAGCCGAGGAATTGGCCAAGGTTGTCGACAGTTCGAAAGCCGTCTTCGCCTTGACCCATAACTACACCGGTTATCCCCTGGTGCGACAAGCGCGCGAGATGATCCTCGGCGGAGAATTGGGGGAGATTCAAGCGGTCCGTGCGTTCTACATCCAAGGCTGGTTGCGAACACGACTCGAGAGCCAGGACCAGAAGCAAGCGGCCTGGCGCACGGATCCGAGCAAGAGCGGGGCTGCGGGTTGCTTTGGAGATATCGCGACGCATGCGTACAACCTGGGCCGCTACATGACCGGCCTTCTACCGGCCGAGATCAGTTGCCATCTGAAGATCTTCGAACCAGGTCGAAAACTCGACGACTACGGGACCGCGATCGTTCGATATCAGAACGGGGGCTTGGGAACTGTGACCGCCAGCCAGATCAGCCATGGTCGAGAGAACGATTTGTTCATCGAAATCGACGGAACCAAGGGAGCGATCTCGTGGCGGCAAGAGGAACCGAACGTCATGGTGATACGTCAGAACGGCCAACCCCATCGCCTCTACACGCGCGATCCGAATGCATCCTACATGAATGCCAGCGGCCGCGGAGCATGCCGTTTGCCAAGCGGACACCCGGAAGCGTTCTTCGAGGCGTTTGCCAACATCTATGCATCCGCCTACGACGCCATGGTCGATGTCTCTCAAGGCAAGGCTGTCGAGCGAGTCAAAACGGTTTATCCCAATGTGCATGATGGAGTCGAAGGGATGTACTTTATCCAGCAATGCGTGGCCAGCAGCGCGCAGAACGGAGCTTGGCTCCCTATGCGACATCCGCGCGCCCGATCCTAGCCAACTATCTCGAGAGGGAGCCTGATATTGAAAGCCCACATCGTCCTGCTGCCAGGAGATGGCATCGGCCCTGAGGTCACACGCAGCGCGCACCGTGTGCTCGTCGAGGTCGCATCCCGCCTGGGTCACGATCTGACTTTCGAGGAACACGACATCGGGGGTATCTCGATTGATCGCCACGGCATCCCCCTGACCGACAGTACGATCGAGGCATGCCGGGGCTCGCACGCGATCCTGCTCGGTGCGGTCGGTGGCCCCAAGTGGGATGACCCCAATGCCAAGACCCGGCCCGAAGCCGGATTGCTCGCCATTCGCAAAGCGCTCGGTCTGTTCGCCAATCTCCGACCGATTGTCACGTTTCCTGAATTGCTCGACGCTTCGCCTCTCAAGCGGCACATCATCGAGGGGACCGATATTCTCTTCTATCGGGAATTGACCGGTGGATTGTACTTTGGGCCTTCGGGTTGCGAGACCTTGGACAACGGCGAGCAGCGAGCCTACAGCACCGCCGTCTACACCACTTCGGAGGTGCAGCGCATCGTCCGCATGGCCGCCTTAGCAGCGCGTAACCGTCGCAAAAAACTCACGATGGTCGACAAGGCCAATGTGCTCGAGGTCTCGCGTTTGTGGCGACGCGTCACCACGCAAATCATGCAAACTGAGTTCAGCGACCTGGAGTACGAAGTCGTCCTCGTCGACTCGATGGCCATGCATTTGCTGAGCCGTCCGAAAACCTTTGACGTGGTCGTCACGAGCAATATGTTCGGCGACATCCTGACCGACGAAGCGTCGATGTTGCCCGGTTCGCTCGGCATGCTCCCAAGCGCCTCCCTCGGCAGTTCCGGTCCGGGCTTGTACGAACCGATTCACGGTTCCGCACCCGACATCGCGGGCAAGGGCGTCGCCAATCCCCTGGCAACCATCCTGGCATCGGCCATGCTTTGCCGACATTCCCTGGGATTGGAACGCGAGGCAGTCGTCATCGAGCAGGCGGTCCGCAAAGTGCTGGCCGACGGTCACCGCACGGCAGATCTCGTCCCTCGCGGCCAACCGTCTCTAGGAACCTCCGCCATGACCGACCAAGTGCTGTCAGCCTTGGAGGTTTCTTTCTTGTCGACCAAGGCATGAGTACCGCCCTACCAGTCGCCCGATTCTGCGCCCTCTGTTCGCTCCTGTGCGAACCTCCCCCCGAAGATCCCAACTTCGGCGCAACGTTTTGTTCCAGGCGGAATCGCGAACTCGATGCCCTGCGGGATTGGCTAGCGCACCGAGACACGCTCACATCGGTGGCGGCGTGGGAATCGAACTTGGAGGAAGCAAAACAGCGACTGGCCAATACCCAGGATTTGCTGGTCACCGGAAGATTGCGATGTGTCGAATCCAGTCGCGGCGCTTTGGCCATCGCGCAGCGAAAGCATGCTCGGATCGATTCCTGGGAAAGCGATGCCGCATTCGAAGGCATCTCTGCGTTCCAAAGGGTCGGAGCTATGACGGCTTCACTATCCGAGGCACGCGATATCGCGGAATTGATGATTGTGATCGGCGGAGACGAATGGACCGAGGAGTTCCCAAAGCTACCGGGTTCGCTCTACCGCGGTGAATCCATCCCGGTGCTTTTGCTCGGATCCTGGAGCGATGCTGGCCGCAAACCTTGGCTCGACGCGGGCTTTGAGGTTCTCTCCATCGATACACCGATCGCGCAGATACCTCGTGCTCTCTCGGAAGCATCGGCCTGCGAAGCGATCGGTGGATGGGACAGCACCGCGAGTCGATGGCTGCACCGCGCGGGTTACACAGCGGTCGTATGGTCGATGAAGTATTTGAATATCGAACATGGCGACCTGTGGTACGAGAGCATGATGGACTGGATCGCCCGCCGGAATGAAACCAAACGCGTCGCGGCCGTGCTCTGGAGCGATTTGGAAACCACCTTCCATCAGGTTTGCACCTGGTGGACGGGCTTTCCTGGACGCATCCAATTCCATGGCGAGACAGCAGAGTATGACCCGAGCCGATACTCGGCCCAACGCTGGCTCGAGGAACGTTTGGTGCCAAGCTCTCGCGGTAACGCGTCGTCGTCCCAACCTTCGCTGATCCTGTGGATCGACGACTCTTTTGAGGATCTTCCAATCGCCGTGTTCGAATCCGGCCTCGCCACGATTGCGATTTCCCCCAGGCGACCTCCTCAGGGTTGCAACGCGATTTGGCTTCCATGTCTTCCGGCTGGCCTGGGGAACGCATGCGAGTTTTTTCGAGGCGACCACGCCATCCTGCTCCGAGGAAGCGATCCCTATTGCGTCGACCATGACCTCCCTGCGGCCGTTCCATGGTTGAGGGGACTTCTCGAGCCATGATCGTACAGTTCAGCCAAATCCAATGCTGCGATGGCATCGTCGATTCAACACCCATCCGCGATTTGTTCGTGATCGATGGCTGCCTGGCCGAGGCGATTCCCAAGGGCAGCAGAGTCGATGCCCATTACTGTCTCCCCGGCCACGTCGTGTTTCCTGGGGGAATCGATATCCATACGCACATCGGTGGTGGTAAAGTAAACGTTGCGAGACTTCTGTTGCCCGAACGATCCGTCCGGAATGAGCAAAGGATCCTATCGGATACCAAACCGTGGCTCGCCCCGCTCTCATGTCCGGTCCCCAACACGTGGGAAACGGGGCGTCGCTATCTCCAGATGGGATACACGACCTGCTTTGAGCCTGCGATGCTCCCGGCGGGTGCCAGGCACGCCCATGCGGAGATGCGCGATACGCCTTGGTTGGATACGGGTGGCTATGTCCTGCTCGGGAATGAACGGATGCTGCTGCAATGGATCGCCGATGGGGTCTCGCAGCCACAGATCACCGACTACGTTGCGTGGATGCTGCGCGCACACGCTGCGTGCGCGGTGAAAGTCGTCAACGCGGGTGGCATCGATGCGTTCAAGTTCAACCAACGGCACATGCAGATCGATGAAAAGCATCCGATCTACGGGATCAGCCCGCGACAGATCCTCAGGGCTCTCTCCACCGCCGTCACGGACTTAGGCTTGGCCCATCCGTTGCATGTTCACTGCAGCAATCTGGGGAAGGCGGGAAACATCGCAGCGACGCTTGCCACCGTGGATGCCGTGGAAGGTCGACGATTGCATCTGGCGCATGCCCAGTACCATTGCTACGGTGCGGAAGGGCCTCATGGATACAGCTCCGCAGCCCATCTGCTAGCCGACCGGGTCAATGGATCGGATCGGTTGACGATCGATGTTGGACAAGTCTTGTTTGGACAAACCATCACCCTATCGGCCGACACCATGCACCAGTTCGACAATCGCAAACTCGCTTCTCCAAGAAAGACGGTCTTCCAAGATATCGAATGCCAAGCTGGATGCGGCGCGCTCCCTTTCCGTTATCGACAGAGTCAATACGTTCATTCCCTGCAGTGGTCGATCGGATTGGAACTCTTCCTGCGCATTCGCGACCCGCGTAAAGTTTTCTTGACTACCGATCATCCCAACGGCGGACCATTCACGGGGTACCCGCATTTGATTCGATTGCTGATGGACTACGATTTTCGAATGTCGATATTCGAGCAATTGCACCCCGATGTTCGAAGAACCAGTCCTTTGCCAGAACTGAAGCGGGAATACACCTTGGATGAGATCGCAACTTCGACGCGATCCGGACCGGCGGCTGCCTTGGGATTGGTGCGCCGCGGCACGCTCGAGCACGGAGCTTTAGCCGATCTGGCCGTGTATCGAATCGATTCCGATCCGGAATCGATGTTCCGCAATCCCACGATGGTTTTTCGACGCGGCAAGCTCGTCTATCGTGACGGCGTATTTCTCGACGACTGCGACAAAACGACGATCGTCGCGGACATGCTCGATAGTGAACGAGCAGAAAGCTGGGTATCGCGACCGGAACATCAACTGGCGTGGCATGCTCGCTATGGATACTCGCCGACGCGAACTGCGATTCGGCGAGATGAGTTGATTTCAGCTGGGAGGCTGGTCGAGGAAAATCGACGGCAGGCCACTTAGCGCGTTGGGTTCCCGCTGGGATCCACAGCCGTTCTTGGGAAGGACGGAGTCGGTGCACTTGGGACAGCACCAGGACCCTGGTTCGAGAAATCGTAGGGGTTGTTTCGACCTACGCTACCTGGTCGGTACGCCGATGCTCCTGAACTAGCTGGCGCGCTCATCATCGGCATCGATGACGGAGCCGTTCCACCATACGCCACGGGCATCTGCGTGCTCGGAGGAAGTCCCGGTGGAAGATTCGATCCCGTGCTGACTGGCAGCGCTGGCAGACCTTGGCTCGCGGCAGGTCTTGCAGGCGGCAACGCGGCGGTCGCACCTTGTGGATTCATAGGAAAGCCGCTTGGTACGGCAGATGGGGGCAGCGCACTGCCTGGAGCGCTCGCCATCGTGGCCGGGCCTCGCGCTGGAGCCACTCCGCCGTAGACAGGAGCAGTTGGAACTGCACCGGGTGCTGTGGGGGGATAGTTGTAGTTCGGCGTCGAAGTAGGAATAGGAGCCGCACCCTGCGCCAAAGGAATCTGCGGGGCGGGAATTTGAGGAACCGACATTTGCGGCGCAGCGTTCATCGGATAAGCCGATGGCTGAACGCCGGAAGCTTGGAGATTCATCCCACCCTGACCGTAGGGTGTTCCGGGAACTCCCATTGGCGGCCGAGATTGATTGGTCGCATACGCACCCGTGCTGTAGCCGTTGGCCGACGCAGCGCCTCCAGGCGCAGGGGCTGCACCGGCGTTCGCGCCATAAGCCGGTCCCGCATTTGGACCATAACCGCCGAAGGCCGTACCGGAAGGTCGACCGCCTGCGTTCGGATTCATTGCTGTGCTGTTCACTGCATTCGGAGTCGATCGTGACGCCGGGCTGATTGGACCGCCAGCTGTCGTCGTTGGCGAAGGACCGTTCGGCCTGGCGTTCATCCCTGCAGTTGCCGAACCAGGACTAGAAACCGAAGGCCCGCTACCGACCAAGGTGGACTCGGAGGGTTTGCGTCCCCAGGAAAACATATCGGCACCCGGCATCTTCCAGCCGCTCTTGCAGCCTGTTTGGCTCCCGGCGAGCAAGGCCAAAACCAATCCTGTGTAGATCCAATTTCGTGTTCGACTGCGCATGGCTATCAATCCTTTGGTAGCTTGCCCCGAGAGCATTTGATGGTTCGTGGTAGTGCAGGTATCGGTCAGAGTCCCCCGGCAACATCACGATAACCGGAAAATCTTGCCTAAATTTTGCGATCGACTCTCTCTGCTTTCTCGGAAATCTCTAGCAAGAGAACCATCAGCGAGTCAATGCCTCTCATCAAGAAAAGCCCAATCGGTATATTTTGAATGCAATCAATCCGAAACCATCGAGACAAAAATGCTTCCGCAACATGATTTACGCCTTCGCGTTCACTACCACGAGGTGGACGGCCAAGGTCGCGTTCATCATTCCCAGTACTTGAATTACTTCGAGCGTGGACGGGTCGAGATGCTCCGCGCGTCAGGGTTTTCCTACCGCGAGTTGGAAGCGACCGGTCTGATGCTGGTGGTTCGCTCGTTGGAGATCCAGTTTCACTGGCCCGCGGTGTTCGACGATGAATTGCTCCTGACGACGCGATTGGGGTACTGCCATGGGGCGAGGATTCAACATCACTATCGCCTCGTGCGGAGCCACCCGCACCAATCCGAAGAACCGCAGTTGCTCGTGACCGGCACGAGTGAAATTGGATGCATCGATACCTCGGGAAGAGTCAAACGATTGCCATCATTCCTGCAATTGAACCTGCGCAACGGCTGACGTCGAAAACAAGGACATGCAAACAAGAAAACAAGGACATGCATGGTATCGGACCCTGAAATGCAGGATTGCTAGCAAAGAGAATCGTGGACCGGTGGTACTACAGGACACTGGTAAGACCAGCCGACTTGTCCTCGCACGGAGCACCCACGCAATGAAAGCATTTCGCGGCCAATCGAAACGCAATGCCTGTCCTTGTTTGTCCTTGTTTGTCCTCCTTGTGTGAGACCAATGCAATAAAGAGTCGAGTTGTGTCGCGTTGCCGCCGAGTATAGCTCGCGAGCGACACCCCACGTGGGTGGCACTCGGATACTCCATCAGGCCCGAATGGGCCGACAGTGTGAATGCCGGGGCGACGAAGTCCCCCGGTCGCCGAGCCCCCAATCTTCCTCAGGCCCGAAGGGCCGGCAGTGTAATCGTGCCCAATAATACGTGCCACCCACGCAACGCTTTGCTAGCGAACAGGTTGTCGGGATAGGCAGGTGGCATCCATCGCTCATCGAGCCGAGGCTTCGGCTTCTTAAGCCCGACGGGCTGACACAATGACTGCCGTGGCTCATCGAGCCACGGTCTACGCACCACTCGCGCTGTAAAAGGCCTGAAAGGCCGACACAATAACGGCCGTTCGCAAACTCCCCATAGCAGCACAAGCCGTAATTGTCAGATACTGCCATGGTCAGACAGACGCCACCCGGCGCATTGCTTTGCCCTCGATCAACTCGGTGCAGAGGCTGGGTAGCGAGCAAGACCGATCTGCGCATATCACTCGCGAACTATCACCCTGCCGAAGCAAAGACTCGACGCACCGCCCGCTGGCCCCGTCGCCATCGATGCTGATGCGCCGCCGCATGGGCTGCCATGCTGTCGGGCATTCCTGCCACGCTTCCTTGGTAGTACTTCTTGAACTTCCACACCAAGTCCAACCATACCGATCCGTCGATCCCTAACCTCTTT
>Ga0315904_10004001_pt1 | contig 21310 bp, 15 predicted proteins | sample LakEriMetagenome_6_FD_203529 | JGI IMG/M metagenome (GOLD analysis project Ga0315904, IMG submission 203529) | Freshwater fungal communities from buoy surface, Lake Erie, Ohio, United States - Buoy 12 MA120 | ecosystem: Environmental > Aquatic > Freshwater > Lake | place: USA: Lake Erie, Ohio...
CTGAGCTTGTTGACTGTTTAATCCTCACAGCAACCAGTGGTCTCTATGAGCACTCAGTGGACTCTCTGCCAGTTCGTCCTGGGTATGAGTTTGTTAGAGAGCACATGGAGAAGGTTTTTCACAATCAGGAGTTCGTCACCGAGGAGGCCATCGGTGAGATAGTCAATATCCTCGAAGATCGCTCGCGTGTGCTTAACCTCATTCACGCTGCGCGCAGTGCTAAGAAAGACAACCTGAAAGACCTCTTGGGTCAGATTAAGGTTCCTACATTGTTGTTGTGGGGCGAGAACGATTTTGTCACGAGTATGGATGTTGCTGAAATGTTCCATAAGCTCATCCCAAACTCTCAGCTCGTATCGATTAAAAACTGTGGCCATGCTCCGATGATTGAGCACCCTGAATGGTTTGCTGAGGAGGTGAAGAAATTCCTCACGAAGCACTCGCGTCATCGCTTGGCAGGTGTCTGATATCATGGCTCGCCTGCGTGTCTTGTAAATCACGCGTGGCTCATACATTGATTGTGCAGTAGTGTGTGGGGTGGTAACTAGAGGAGCCGCGCCTGCAAAGCAGGTGGTGGGGAAAATCGCAAAGGAGAACTGTATGGAAAGAGAAACCAGTAGTGCAAAATTTGCCTTGGGAAGCACGATGCCTCGATTCGAGTTACGCAACGTGGACGGCTCCATGTTTAACTCTGAGTCACTCTCCAATGGGAAGGTGTACCTCGTTGGATTTCTTTGCAACCACTGCCCATATGTGAAGGGGAGTGAAGAGCAGTTGATCACAATTGTGAACCGCTTCAAGCCGGATGGGCTGCAGGCGATTACGATCAACAGTAACGACGCCACCAAGTATCCAGAAGACGGCTTCGACAGTATGAAGCAGAAGGCCCAGGCGATGTCTCTGCCGTACCCATATCTTTACGATGAAACGCAGGATGTAGCGCGTATGTTCGATGCTGCGTGTACTCCTGAGTTCTATCTCTTCGATCGGAATCGAACCCTTGTGTACCATGGCACGATTAACGACAGTCCTCGCGACCCATCGCGAGTCACCAAAGACTACCTATCACAGGCGATAGTTTCCGTGCTTGAAGGAAGGACTCCTGACCCACAGTTCGTTCATCCGCTTGGGTGCTCAATTAAGTGGAAGTGATATTCAGATCGACGTGACAGAAGGAATAACCCCATGGCTTTAGACCTACAAAATATTCAAAGGCTTGCTGCAACAGTTCGCACGTTGTCGATCGATGCGGTGCAGAAAGCAAATAGTGGACACCCAGGTTTACCGCTTGGGGCCGCCGATTTTACTTCGGTTTTGTGGGCGAATTATCTACGCTTTAACCCAAAAGACCCAGCCTGGATTAACCGCGATAGGTTTGTGCTCTCTGCCGGCCACGGGTGTATGGTGCTGTACTCAATGCTGCACCTGTTTGGGTACGATCTGCCGATGAGTCAGATTCAGGCCTTCCGTCAGTGGGAAAGTATAACTCCTGGACATCCAGAGTATGGAGTGACCCCTGGAGTTGAGTGCACGACGGGCCCGCTCGGTCAGGGCGCTGCCAATAGTGTGGGGCTAGCACTGTCTGGAAAGATGCTTGCGGCTCGCTACGGCGCAGACCTATTTAACTACCGCGTGTTTGCTCTCGTTAGTGATGGTGATCTGATGGAGGGAGTTTCGGCTGAGGCAGCTTCACTAGCAGGGCACCTCCAGCTTGATAACCTTGTATATCTGTACGACGACAACAAGATCTCGCTGGCTGGAGAGACTGAAATATGTTTCACAGAGTCAGTGGCGAAGCGCTTTGAGGGGTATGGCTGGTTCGTTCAGAGCTGTGATGGCCATAACCCTCAAGAGGTTGCAGCGTGTCTTGATAAAGCTCTTAACCAGAAAGGAAAACCGAGCCTAATCTGTTGCAAAACCGTGCTCGGATGCGGTAGCCCAAATAAAAAGAACACACACGACGTCCACGGCGCTCCGCTTGGTGCCGATGAGGTCAAAGCAACTAAGAGGAATATCGGTTGGCCAGAGGAGGCACAGTTTTTAGTGCCCGAGGATGTACAGAAGTACACAGCAGCCGTAGTCGAGAAAAATTCAGCTCATTATTCGGCGTGGCAGGGCACGCTCGCGTCATGGCGTAAGTCAAAACCAGAGCTCGCGCAGCAATTAGACGCACAGCTGACGAAAGTACTTCCCCCAACGCTAAAGGATGAGCTGCTCGCAGCGTTTAAGGAGCCAAAGAAAGACGCCACGAGAAATCTCTCTGGTAAGGCGATTCAAGTAATCGCGAAACACCTGCCTGGATTTGTGGGGGGCTCCGCCGACCTTGATCCATCGACAAAAACAGCAATTCAGGGCGGTGGGCGAGTAGGGCACGAGAACTTTGCCGGAAAGAATATCCACTTTGGGGTGCGCGAGCACGCCATGGGCTCGATGGCTAATGGACTGGCTTACACGCAAGCCTGGATCCCGTACACGGCGACCTTTCTTGTGTTTTCGGATTACATGCGTCCAGCGATGCGCGTCGGTGCTGTCTCACACCTGCAAGCGCTGTACCTATTTACCCACGATAGCTTCTGGGTAGGGGAAGATGGTCCAACGCACGAGCCGGTTGAGCACATCATGAGTCTACGCTTAATTCCGAATCTGTACGTGTTTCGTCCTGCAGATGGAGTTGAGGTGGCGATGTGTTACTATGCCGCGCTTGAGCGCAAAAATGGCCCAAGCTCCCTTATTTTTAGCCGCCAGAATGTTCCAGTACTGACTCGACCGAGCTCGTGGTCACCTGATGAGGTGCTAAAAGGTGGGTACATTATCAAAGACGTAGCTAAACCAGCTTTAGTGATCGTGGCTACCGGATCTGAGGTTGGTCTCGCTCTTGAGACCGCAGCGCTTATGGATGCTGATGGCACACCGACGCGAGTTGTTTCGATGCCGTGTGTTGAGCTGTTTAGGGCGCAACCAGGGGCGTATCGCAATCAGGTGATACCGCAGGGCGTTCGCACTGCGGTGATTGAGGCTGGTACCACCAAAGGTTGGAGTTCGCTACTTGATCGCGAGGTGGTCGCGGTTGGAATCGATCACTACGGAGCGTCAGCACCAGGAGAGATCCTGGCTGAGAGGTTCGGATTCACTCCAGCAGCAGTTAAAGCGAAGCTTTCGGCGTAATCGGAGTTTTCGCAAGCTCGATTCGGTGATGTGCATGCTCTGAGCAGACACCGTGTACCTCGCGAGGGGTTAGCTTAAAGAGCGGGTGATACAGAGTCAGGGTGTAGCCTGTTCCTAGCGGTACATTCTTAAATAGAAAGCGACCGTTTTGATCGGAAATTGTCGAGCCTAGCTCTCGACTGCCTATCAAAACTCCAGCGATCGGAGCAGCGCTTTGGACTTCAACCAGAGTGCCTGACACGTCAGCCACAAACCCGGCTTTAATCGGCTCGATAAATGTTTTCTGGATATGGGCCTCAAGCTCTTCGTCGAGCTGGCTTTGAAGTGGCAGCTCATCTTCACAAGCTTCGTTGTGCTTCTTTGACTCGCGCAGAGCGCGCAGCATTTCAAGCAGCGCCATGTTCGCAGTGCGAATCAGCACCTCAACCCCGACTACTCCAAGCGCTACACCCGTGACAAGCGATAAGCACGCTTTTTCAAGAGGTGAGTCCATTCGAGAGAGGAGCCTCACGTTGTTACTCCGCTCAGAGAAACGTTTAAGGAGGTCAAAGAGGGCGTTTAGTGTATCGAGTGAGCTACGGGCCCCAATAATACTCGTTGGAGTCTGTCCCTGAGCTGAGGCGACTGCGGCTGGAGTAGCGAATCCAGCGATTGCTGGCGCTACCTCACGCAAGAGACGCGTGAGTTGAGATGCGGGGCTTGAGCGATCGTTATACTGTAGGTCTAGGCTTGGTTTGCGATCGTGATGGATCGGGGCTTGAGTGATGTTTTCTTGGCGTCCCTGTATTGAGAGTGTTTGTGCAGGAGTTGTGTGCTCAGTGCGCTTTCGCTCAACGGAAGAAGTCTCAAGTTGTGATTGAATTGCAGTCAGTTTATCGAGTACGCTTTCGCGAATTTTCTCGACCGCAACGGTCGTTGATTCATGACGAGGTTGGATTGAGATCTGTGTCTGCTCAACTGGATGTGGAAGCCGGACTAGATTTGTTTGCTCTAGGTATGTGGCAACTATCTGCTGTGCTATCTGGATCTGCTCGGCGCGGTGTTGGCGGTGCTGTTCATGCTGTTCAGAGTTTCTTGGGTGTTCGTGCTCAACCTGAGCTGGCTTGCTCGCCATAGTGACTTCACGGTCAATCTTCTCACTGGGCCGCTCGGAAACATGAGAAGACTCAGCTTTCGTTGCTGGTGTTAGCGGAAGTTTGGGGCTTTGCTCTGTGGGAGTGGTGGCTTGTGGCTGCTCAACAGTGGTGTTTACAGGGCTGTTCACGGCCGATTTATCAACTGTATGGCGCTCGGCCACGGCTTGAGTGCGCTCTGTCGGTTGGGTGGTATGGGTGACAGTAATGTGCGATTCAGGTTGTGTAGTTGGTGTTTGAGCAGGGCTACTGTAGCCCTTTAAGATTGAGTCTAGAGCTTTCTCGAGAGCCTGAACCGGATCCTTTGGTAAGGTATCAATTTTTTGCTCAAGCTGTTTCTCTTGTGGTTTCTCAACTATCTGAGGCTTCTCAACCGTTGCTTCCCTAGTGAGATGCGTTTGAGTCTCAGACCCTTTAGGAGCCTCTTTGTTTTCAGACTTTGACAGAATTGAAGGGGGCTCTTGACGCTGTAGAGTAATCGGTGATGCAGGTGTTGCGTTCTCACGAATTGGTGCTTGAGGTGAGGAGCTTTGGGATGGAGTGGGCGCTGTCGCATTAGAGCTAGGTACATTAAGGCTAGGTATTGGCGCGGCCGCATAGTTTGCCTGTACCGGAATGACTACCGGATTTGGAATTGTAACAAATCTTTGCGCTGGAGCATCAACTCGCGTTAGCACCATACTTTGCGCGATGTGTGCCTGATAATCGCGGAGCGCTTCCATGGCCTTCTCAATCGCATGAGGCTCTCCTAGACCGCGCGGGGCGTTTAGTTTCTGTTCTGCGGAGCTAACGCCAGGTGCTGGCTCTGTCTGTGAGGCAGAAGAGCTTGCCGGAGCTACAGATTGCTCCGCCCCTGCGCCGTCTAGTGAGGTGTTAGTCATACAGGCCCAAATTATTGATAAAAATGCCGCTTACCTAGTTATGCCTAGTTTTGTTAAAGGTGTGATTTAGAGATTTTTTTGGGGGGCAAGCCCAGCACCTCCGCACTACGGGACTAACGCGCACAGAAAAGTTTGCTAGAGCACTGCACTATGTCACTGTGCTGAAGCCCCTTAGAAAGAGCGTGTAGGGCCTTTAGTAATCAAAGAGGATTCCACCGTTGATTCATACAATAAATATCACGCAAAAAAGTTTATAGTACTGTGTCAGCAGTAAAATCTACCAAATTAAGCGAGTTACCATAGTCTGTGCGCGTAGAGGCTGCTTTTTCTTTAACTCTTCAGCGATCTAGCAAGCAACTTTCGATCACTTTTTAACGAACTACTCATTACATACAAAGTAGGTGCACAGCTCGTGCGGAGAAGCCTTATCGATGATGGGGCGGGTTGCGAATTGTCGTGACATGTTGCGAGAGAAGCCCCACACAGCCGACCGCCAGTCGCTAGGGGTGTCGGTGCATAAGCGGCTTTTTGTAAGGGTCGTTTGTGTTGCTGCTCCCGAAAAGTATGTGAGCGATTTTTCGAGTACTTTTAAAGTAAAGGAGAGTGAGAGTATGAACGCAATTGATACAGCTACCTCAACAGTAGCAAATTACAGCAACGGAGCAGCAAGTACAGCAGTTACCGTGCAGAGTCCAGCAACAACAACTACTACTACCACCGCAACAGCACAGTCGACAACACCTGCATCGTCATCGACATCGGTAACTCCGGCTCTCGCCGCAGCATCGACTCAGTCGGCAGCGACTCCAGCAGCTCAAGCGTCGAACAGCTCAATGGGAATGGTCACCAAGGTAATGGAAGCAGTGGTTACTGTTCTTCAAGCGATGGTTGGACTGGTGAGCACATTGGTCTCTTTTTTAAAGCCAAATGGACAGCCACAGCCAACACCCGGACAGGGATCGAACGGTTCCAATGGTACCAATGGCTCAAACGGGACTAACGGCTCAAATGGCTCAAGTGGCTCATCGGGATCGAGTGGTTCATCAGGTAGTGGGAGCACTTCAGGCAGCTCAAACACAGGCTCTACTACAACAACTCAGGCGACTGTGCGCAGTGGCTCTATGTTTGACGTAACGAAGAACGATGCAGGAATGATTGCAGTGCGCACGATCGACGGGTACATGATCCGCACCGAGGCTCGAGACCAGGCATGGACGATCACAGGTCCAGATGGCAAGACCACTCGCATCTGGGGCGACCCACACGTGCACGAGAGTGATGGGGATAAGTGGGACTTCCTAACCCGCTCAACGTTCCGCTTCGGCGTCAACAAGGCTACGGTAGAGGTTGTCCCTGCTGGTAACGGCACAACCTTCTCGCGCCGAGTGACTGTATACACTGGCGATGAGCGTGTGACCATCGATGGTATTGATAAGAACAAGCCTGAGATCGTGACGGTAAGCCGTGATGGTAAGCAGCACGATGATGGCCTAGCCGATGGAATCTCCTTTACACGCGGCTTGGATGCTAAAGGCGAGACGTGGACGTCAAATCTGACGAACAAGGTGATGGCAGCGTAAACGCGCTATCGATTTTATCAGAAGGTTTTGCGCGGACCCCTTGCTGGGGGTCCGCGTTTGTTTTTATGCAGTAAGCCAAGCAAATTATTCTCATCAGCGCGGGCTACAAGCGGCAAAGAGTACCAGATAACATCTCTATAACAGCCTAACCAGGGGGCTAATAGCCTCATTTCTGGTAGCGTCCCACTTGGCAACAGAATTGCTCAAAGGATACCTGAACACTCTGGTGGGACAGTGCAGGACGCTACTTTTAGGCTTACGATAAGCCCCCTCCGGTAAAGATAAAACGAGAGTTATCTTTATGATAAAGCGCCTGCAATTTGACGAGGCAGAAGCCTCGTCGTATGCCCTAAGTGCTGCCCGTGAGAGCGGCCAAGTCACAGATGAGAAAGAGCAAGAATCACTTGCCCTTGAATTCAAAAATCTATTAGCGCAAATCTCCGGACAATTAGCTGCTATTCCCGATGGGGCTATGGCGATTGGCCTAGCTCTAGCCCAGACGGCGAGTGTTGAGCGAGTCAAGCACGTTGAATACGAGAAGTGCGAGATGCAGGAATCCGAGACGCTGGATTCAGCTATTCAACAAGATAGTCGTGGCACTGACTCAGGCATTTACGATGACTCGCAGCAGGTCGCCCCTCAAATCGTGAAAGACCAGGGAAAACCGGATTTTTCTGGGAATTCTAGGGGCAAAGAGGCTGGAGCTGAGCAGGTTGTTCAGCAGGTAGTTGAGACAGCTAAGGTGGTTGAAGAAGCGTCTCTGGTAGTGGAGCAAGCAAGTGATGCTCTTGCTGGAGTGGAACAGGCTACTGCAAACCCAGCCAACTATACACTTGATTTAGCTAATCAGCAGCTTGTTGAGCAGGGTGAGGCCGAAGCGGTTAAGGTCTTACACGAGCTACAGGTGGAGCCGCAGGCTGTCAGTGAGCAAGCGCCAGTAGTGGCTGATCCTACGCAAAAAGTTTTGGTTGAGCAGGTGCGGGTAACAGAAGTTGCTCTACACCAGAACGAGCTTCAAATTGCTGTAAAGCCGCAAGGGCAAAATAAGGAAGGAATCGAGGAAGAGCTTGTTGCAGAGCAGTCTCTTGATGTAGCGACAGCCGTAGTCGATAGAGACCTTGAGCAAACAGAGATAGCCAAGAAAATTGCGCATAATCAGCCACAAAGACTGGCCGCTGAGGAAGAAGCGTCTAACGCACACAGTGGCGATTCAGCACAGCTTCAGGTTGATTCAGACTGGCGTAGAAATGCCCAGAATGAGGCCTTTAATCAGCGCAAACAAGAGCAGGATGTCTTAGCAGATTTTCAAAATCAGAAGCGTCCAGAGGCTAGTCAAAAAGGCTCTATTGATGGACGCGATGGTGAGCGAGATTTTATCCCTGAGGCTGTCACCAGCCCAGCGCAGCGTAGCTCTGATCGTCCAGCGGAGGCTTCGATTCAGTTAACGATTTTGCGTCAGTCTTTTGAGAGTTTACGGGTCAAGGGCGCCGATATCGTCGACAACAAAGCAAAGCCACAGACACCCACCGTAAACGCGACAGGAGCCACTTCTGAGACAAAATCGACCCAAGCCGAGCAGGGTACACGCGCCAGTAAAAACCTGACCCGCCCCCAAGTAACCAAGATGCTTGAGCGTGTTGAATCAACGCTCAAAGAGGCAGCGCGCTCGCGAGATGGCAGGACGATCTCACTGCATTTGGAGCCGGTGAACTTGGGTAAGGTAAAGGTTGATGTAAGCCTTAGGGATGGCGTGCTCCACGCCCGAATTGCGCCAGAAAATCAACAAGTTGTGCAAGCCTTAAGGGAGCATGCGCATGAGCTACAAGCTACCCTGCGCAAGCTTGGGCTGGATGTTGATTCGGTCAGTGTGGCAGTGACCGCGGATAGCTTTAGTGGGGAAATGGCTTCCGGCGAGCAGCAGATGAGCGGCAGGAGTTTCCACGATGAGCGGAACAACCTGCCTAATAGAAGAGCGCAAGTATCTGAAAACACACTTGGCAACGAACTTGCTGATTGGTCTAAAGCTGGCACAAGCACGCAAGGTTCAGTGAACGGAAAAGTACTTGATCATTGGGTGGCCTAGCAAATCTGGTTAAATTTATGACGAATAATTCATTAGGTGGAGTAACAGGTAGCTCGTCGGCTCAAGGGGTGCAACTGACCCCCAAGAACAAGAACGAGCAGATCGGAAAGGATGAGTTTCTAACTCTTTTGGTGACGCAGTTAAAGAACCAGGATCCAGAAGCTCCACTAGACAGTAAGGAATTCGCCGTACAGTTGGCACAGTTCACCCAGGTGGAGAAGCTAATCTCGATTGACGATAAACTTACAGCCCAAAGTGATGCCGCTGCTATTGGGTCGATGGCTGGCTATCTCGGCCATAACGTGGTCCTCGACAGTAAGGAAGTATCGGTCAAGGGCGGGCAAGCAGGCCAACTCCAAATTGAACTTACCAGAGATTCAGGTACGATGGAGGTGCAGTTCATCAACTCGCGTGGTGCACTAGTGGGCAAGAAGGAACTTGCTCCGTTAAATGCAGGGAAGCATATAGTATCGCTCGATGGAGTGTCGACTCCAGACGGCGTATATACAACTAGAATTGTAGCCAAAAACAGAACCGGCGCTGGAACTTTTCAGCCGGCTTTTGCAACAGTTGGACTTGTATCGGGCTTTGTACCAGGACCGAATCCTAAACTGATCGTTAATGGTAGAGAGGTATCTGTATCTGCAGTAAAAGAAGTTACGGTGGGTTCAACTAACCCATAAGTCGTTCAATATTCATAGGGACAAGGATGCGTCTCTAAGAAAGTTGTATACTCACGGACGAAAATCATTATAGCGCGCAGTTTAAACTCAGGACGCACTAGCTGACCAAGCGAAAGGCATTGGTCATTACAGAGCTAGTTTTTGATTGGAAGGTAACCGTGCCAAGCATCATCAACGGATTATTCGCAGGTCGCGCAGGAATCTCAAGTCATGGAAATGCTATCGCCGTAGCAGGCGATAATATATCAAACGCCAGCACTCCAGGCTTTAAGGCCGCTCGCGCAGAGTTTGAAACTCTGATCGCCGGAGAGGGTATTCTCGGCAATCAATACGGTAGCGGTTCAACAATCAGCAACGTTGCTACTCTTTACGAACAAGGAACTCTTGAATTTACAGGTCGTCCGCTTGATCTGGGAATGAGCGGAACAGGCTATTTCATAGTATCTGAGGAAGATAGTCGGTTCTACACTCGCGCTGGCAACTTCAAGATCGACACGGCTGGATTTATTGTCAACCCAGCAGGCATGGCATTACTCGGGTTCCCAGCTAACGGCAGCGGAGCGCTCGAACCGATTAACGTAAATAACGTCTCGCAGGAATCAATCGAGACTACAGAGGTCACCATAGCTGGAAACGTAAACGCATCAGCATCTTTAGTTGACGTGGCCACTATACCAGATCCTGGTGTGGCCGTTCCTCCAACCGTAACTTATGCAGACTTAAGTTTGCTGGCTGAGTATTCTACGGTGATTGATGTTTTCGATTCGCTTGGGGATCGACATTCAACAACCTTCTTCTTCTTTCATACCGGTGTGAACGAATACACAGTGCGTGCATACGTTAATAATGAAGATGTAGACACCGCTCCGCTTCCACTTGGAAGCGGTTTATCAGGCTACCCACGCCAAGTAGGTGAGTCAGTGATTACTTTTGGTGGTGATGGTTTGCGTGATAATCCGCCGCCGACAGGAGGAGCTGATATTACGGCGAGTGTTACCTGGAATAACGGTTCCACTGCAAGCAACATCGAATTTGCATTCGTTCCTCTGACACAGTACGCATCTGCGTCTAATATATTGTCAGTGACCCAAGACGGAAGCGGTGTTGGTGCCGTGCAAAGTATTAGCGTAGCGCCCGATGGTGAGATTACTGCTCTGCTCACAAATGGACAGACCAGCTCATTAGGCAGGATCGCTGTGGCAACCTTCTCAAACCAAGAAGGTCTTTCACGCTTGAGTGGTAACCTACTTGCGGCCTCCACTGCCTCAGGAGTGGCCATCGTTGGTCGCCCGGAGACTGGTAGCTTCGGCAGCATTAAATCCGGAACCCTTGAGCTTTCAACGGTAGATATCGCCTCTGAATTTGTTAAAATTATCACTCTCCAGCGAGGATTCCAGGCGAGTTCGCGTATTATTACAACTATTAACCAGCTCCTAAACGAAATTATCCAGTTGGCGTAATAGCTCGGTGAGAAGTACCATCGGGGTATGAAGTTTACCGACGACCAGCTTAAAGAAAGGACCATGGCCCGAGACTTTCGGGCCGTGGCTCGTTTAATCACCCGAATTGAAAGTGGGCATGCCGGTGCAAGGGCTCTGGCAGCATCGATGCGGCGCCCATCGGGCCGCGCTCATGTAATTGGAGTAACCGGAGCACCCGGAGCCGGTAAGTCAACACTCGTTGACCATATCGCTTTTCAGTACCGAGCAGCAGGTGCATCCGTAGCGATCATCGCAGTTGATCCTTCGAGTCCTTTTAGCGGTGGGGCCATCTTAGGCGATCGCATTCGAATGAATAGGGCCGCTGATGATCCGTCTATATTTATTAGAAGCATGGCCACACGTGGATCTTTGGGTGGACTATCAAAGTCAACCCTTGAGTGTATACACGTTCTCGATGTGGCGGGATTCGATGTGATAATTATTGAAACGGTCGGAGTCGGGCAGGCAGAAGTTGACGTTGTGCGCTCTGCAGATACGTGTGTTGTTGTGCTTGTGCCTGGAATGGGCGACAGCGTGCAAATTATTAAAGCAGGCCTGATGGAGATCGCCGACGTATTTGTGATCAATAAAGCAGATCGCGAAGGCGCTCTGACTCTCGAAAAAGACCTCTATACATTGCTTTCACTCGTTGAACTAACTCCTGAAGATTGGAAGCCACGCGTAGCTAAAACTGTGGCAACGACCGGGGACGGAGTAGGGCAGGTCGTAGAGGCTACACAAGCGCATGTTGCGTGGCTTGAAAGCTCAGCGAAGGGACACGCCAGACGATTACGGGTAGTATCGCAGACCATTACCAGCATGGCTTCGGAGTGGATCGCCCAGCGCGCACTAGCTGGGACAGAGAGCTTGGTTCAAAACCTAGCCAAAGAGTGTGTCGCTAGAACGCGCTCGCCGCTTGAAGCGGTTGAAGAGTTAGTACAAAAGGCCCAGGGCCAGAGGTCTTAAAGTAGGGCAGTTTACTGCGTTTTGTAGCGCAGCCAAGTTCAATCAGCCTGAAGCAGATCCGGGCAAACAGCGGATATGGGGTCATACGAGCGGCTATAATTGTATATAGTCATGCCCATAACTAGCTGAATTTATGAGAAAAACACGGTTTTTATACCCCTTTTTAGCAAGTTGCGTACTGCTTTTATCCATAGGCTGCACCAAAGAGGATTCGGGAGAGGGCAGCTCTGCGCAGCCAAATGAGCCTGAAAGCTCTGAGATATCGATAAGTAGTTTTCGCACAAGCTGCGGAACGGTTCACAAGGGCGAGCTGATAAATCCTGTTGAAGCTGATGAGGGTGATAGGGGTGACGTACGGGTGCTTGGCCCAAATCTTGTGGCGATGAAGATGGGCCGCATGGAGCAGACCATCAAACTCCACGGTTTAGATGAGCCATACCTTCCATCAAAGCGGGCAGAGGCGACTCAGTTACTAGAAGAGCTCAGTGCCGAGGGTGAGGCCTATTTTTACCCAGCGGAGCCTGAGTGTGTGGTACCGCTTGAGGATGGGAACGAGGCGCTGGTAGGGCATCTCTTCTCTGCTCGGGGAAAGAGCTTTTCAGAAACTCTGATCAGAAATGGAACTGCTCAAACGAGCATGGATGTATGTCAGGGAAGTTTAATTAGCTCGTGCTACCGGGCGCTTGAGGAGGATTCCGAGCCGATTGAGACACCCACACCTCTGCCTGAATACGAAGGGCCATCGGTTGCGCCAGGGTTTATCCTCTGGAAGCCTGTTTCTGACAACGATGGTCGATTAGCTGTTCATTCATTACCGTATGGTACTTCGGTGCGGGTTGATAGCGAGCGCGGAATAGATCGCGGCCCCGGAAATGGCTTTGGAAGTTTGGCGCGATTTAGACGCTCTGGGTGTGGCTACGGTAAGAGGGTGAAGCTTGAACTGATATTGAGTGACGGCTCAATGCACATGTTTGGTGATAAGCCGTTTGCGATTATTCCGGATGGATGTAAGCGATGGCTTGTGAATCCTAAGGGAGTTGCGACCCCGAATAGGAAGTAGGTTGTTGTATCGAATCCTAAGGCCTGTCCCGGGGTACGTAACACGAGCACGCGGTTTAGAGACGCGGGGGAATAGCAGGGCGCCCGTGTCGGGCGCCGGAGTATGTGAGAACTTTCCATGTTTCCCGATGTCATTTCAGTCTCCGTACCCGAAATAAATGGTGCCGGTGATCCGATTGTTTTTTGGGGTAGGGGAAGGTTTACGTGCACGTGACACGAGCACGGGTTTGGGAGTCACAGTAAGCACGATTACCTCTCAGCTCCGCCCCATAAAACCACCCATTCTTGCAAGCTTCCCCCCATTCCGATACTCTTTCAAAGGCATTAAAAGCCGCAGGAGTTACCATGTCTCACGATGCAGCGCGCGCTCAATTTCAAGAGAATCTAAATCTAATGACTACACCATGCCCGCAGGTTGGGTTGATAAAGGTGTATCTTGATGGACATCTGATTCGCACCATAGCGGCCGTTCCTGGCCAAGCAGGAGCCTTACGAGTGTTTGCTACTGTCCATGCTGATGGCGTACTCACGACAGATGCTAGAGCTAGAGCTATGGAGGTCTTTGCTCCATTTGTTGAGGAAGCAAGAGCTCATCCAGGGACACATCCGACAATAGATCTACTTTTGGCGCTACGTGCCGATCAAAACCTTCGGATTGAGACCATTGAGACGTCACCAGACCTGTTTGCCAAATTACTCGAAGGCTCTGCAAGTCAGGGCGAGAAGCAGGCCGCAGTTGATCTGCTCGATAAGGGCCTGGTTCGTTGCGCTGAAAAGTTAAGGAACTATCGGATAACTTCCAACGGAGTAGAGCTTAGTGATGAGGGCACGTGGGTGACCCAACCGTACGGGGTTGCGTGCATGAACGCTGGCTTCTCAGCATATCCAATGACAGTCATGGGCGAGGGGTTTTACGACAAGGTGCCGCTTAAGACTGAAGGCTGGACAGAAGCTGATTTTACTCGTGCCGGAGTTCGATTTATCCCCGGAAGCTTTGCAAGACGCGGAGCATATATCGGCTCAGGCACAACGATTATGCCAGGCGGAATCGTCAATATCGGTGCATACGTCGCAGGTGCAGGAGTAATGATAGACGGCGGCGCACGGGTGGCTACAGGAGCACAGATCGGCAAGGCAGTGAAGTTGGGGGCAGGCTCTGGTGTTGAGGGCATCTTAGAGCCAGCAGGCCGCTTACCATCGATCGTAGAGGATAATGTCAGAGTGGGAGCAAACTGCGAGCTGTGCGGTATCGTTGAAGAGGGCGCTGTAGTCGCCAGTGGTGTGGTGATGGCATCTGGTAAAAAGATCTTCGACCTGCGCACGCGGCTAGAGGTGGAACCTCGATACATGTCTGTCGGTGAGACGCTGATAGAGATACCAGTTATCCCCAAAAATCGTGTGGCAGTTGGCGGGGTGTACCTAAAAGACGGCACATTTGGCGTTGATTGTATCCTGTTGTTGGAGAAAGAGGCAGGCGAGACCAGCCTAGCGCAGCTGCCCCGTAATGCTCAGCTGTATCTTAAGGTTTGATGATATTTTTGTAATCCAGTGAGGAGCCAGGAAACGATGCAGATAGCCGACCCGATTGCGTTGACCCGCCTCCTGCTTAAAGAAAACACCTGTACCGGCAGTATCGATCCGCAGTTCGTTGAGCGCTGCACAGGCTGGCTGACAGCACTTGGATTTACCGTTTCTAGAGTTGAGAGCGATGGACTCGTGCACCTCCTTGCCACAATTGGTCCTGAGCAACCAAAGCTAAGGATCGCTCTTGTGGGTCACTATGACACCGTACCCGTAGGCACCGGATGGCAACACGGACCACACGCTGCTACCGAAGAAAATGGCGTGCTCTTTGGTCGTGGTGCGAGCGATATGAAAAGTGGTGATGCAGCGATGATTTTCGCCGCTATCTCAGCGGCACAACACGGCGTGCATTCCACGGTATTTCTGGCAGCTGACGAGGAGACGCTCTCGCATGGCACCCCAGAGCTGCTTAAAACCGTGCCGGACGCATTTGATTACTGCCTCTGTGCTGAACCCACATCGAAGATGATGATTGGTGATTGCGTGAAGATTGGACGCCGAGGAATGTTGCAAGGGAAGATTATTCTGCGAGGCAAATCCGGACATGCAGCGTATGCGCAGACCACGCCCAATCTGATAAATCATTTGCCGCAAATTATCACTGAGCTTAGTAGAAGTTGGAACGACACGTATCTGGGTGTTGAGACAACCCTTGCAGTCACCAATATCAAAACAGATAGCAACGCAGTGAACGTTATACCTGGCTGTGTGGAGACGACGATCGACTGTCGATTTGCGCCTAACCGGACTCTTAAAGAGATCCAGAACGAAATCGTGCGACGAATGGATTCAGTGGGAGTGAAGTATGAGGTGGTGGTCACTAAGGCAACCGATCCCTACCTCACCGATGGCTCCGCTGACCCCACCTCTAAGCAAGCCAAGCTCGTGCGGCTGACTACTGAAGCTATTCAAGAGATCCTTAAAGTCACGCCGGCATTAACATGTGATGGCGGCACAAGCGATGCGCGATTTGTAGCCTGGCAGGGGGTTCCGACCATTGAATTCGGTGTCCCGCACGGCAATATGCATGGCCCAGATGAGCGAGTGGAGCTTAAAAATATTGAGTTACTGCGTCAGGTATACGAGCGCATTATTCTTAGGTTGGTGTAGGCGGCTGCTGTGGGACCGCGAAGCTTCCAGCTTCGCCAAAAAGCCGCGCCCCGTCGACATGCCTAACATTTGGGCTAAGCTAGCAGCTTCGCTGTCCACCGGACTCTAATGCTGTTGCGAGTGGTACCAACGTCGAACCGCATTGTTGCGCATCGCTTCCAGATTTGACCACGGACATTCAACAAAATGGAATTTACCCTGGTCGTCTTGATAGAAAGCCACCAGCACTCCCCGGTCAATCCCATCTGCCGCGCCACTTGCATTCCATCCATAGGCAACACCAGCCTCTGGAAACATCAGCCAATCTCCTGCCTTAAGACTACAATCAAAGTCGTGCTTCCTATCGTCGGCTATCGATGGAAATATCTCTCCAAGACGATTAGAGTTGCCAACAATTAACGCCCGCATGCCCATCTCACTCTTGTGTGGTCTGAGCGGTACAGCGGCGAAATACTGACTATCGTGGACGTTACCAGAGAGACCTCCCTGTTGAGTCATGGCGATGCGCAAGCGCAACTCGGTACTGTCACTGCTGTGATCCTCGATAATTCTGGAGATCAATAGACCTGCCGAGGCACACGTCACCCGACCAGGTTCAGCTATGATGTGCACCTTTTCTCCGACTAACCCCTCGATTTTCTCGCGAAAAGCGTGTACTTCGGCACTTACTAGGCCTAATACCAGTTTACCTCCAGTGCCATTTTTCATAGCGTTTCGCTCATCGGCGAAACCACCTCCGATATTAAAATTCGTCACCTTTATCGGAGGATCTGATTGCAGCATCTTTTGAGCAATCTGTAGGCAGTTCTTCAGCGATGCGCGGTAGCTCCTATGGTCTGAGCATTGCGTGCCGACATGAAATGCCACCCCGAGCTTGGAGAATCCAGCCTGATAGGCTTTTTTCAGCAGCGGCGTTGCCTCATCTATCCCCGCTTTATCCGAATACCGCGCCCCAAATTTTAAACTTAAGTCAGTGGTAACACCCTTACCGTGCGCTTTTATTCTAACGTACAAGACGGTGTCCTTCGGGATGTTAGCCTTTATCAGTCGATCGAGTTCCTCTGGAGAATCTATGGTGGTAGCACCCGGTGTGAACTCAGGATCCAACATCAGAGCGAGCGTTTCGGGTGTCTTATGCGGATGAGAAACGATGCATCCTTTTGGATCCATACCAACTAACTTGCTCGCCTTCATCTCACCTGCTGAAGCGGCATCGTGTTGAAGACCAGCTGCATGATGAGCCACCATGGCTAACGGGCTACAGAAGGTCTTGATCGGTATCTTGATTTCATCAACCGTAAGATTTTCGCTTTGAATTAACTTCCTAGCGTCAGTTGTTGGATCGTAACGGATCTCACGAAGGTATCGACTCGTATTGCGCACTGATTTGGCGTAGGCATGCAGGTCAAGAAACACGACTGTATCCGAGGTAGTATCGTTTCTCTGTAGCCACTCAAGGGCTGCTTCGCGCCCCCTATTTGTACGCTCTTGCTGCTCATTCTCGTAGTAATCCTTACTTGAAGTACGTGTATTAGGATCGGTTTTTGCAGAATTTAATCTTTCGATTTCTTGTTTAATCACATCTCTTACGTTTTTCCCGTCAGAGCTCTCAACAAATGTTTTTGCCGCGTCTAGCAAGATACCCTGCTCATCTTGTAACGGCGATTCAAAGAAGGGCTCATGCGGGCTGCTTTCATCCACGAGCACAACCTTTCTGGTTGCGATCATATTAAAGTCCGTGCCGCCATTATCGAGCTGTCGACCGTTAAAAGCGAGTATACAACCACCCCTAATATCAGATGGAACCTGAAAGCGTTTCCAGCGCGGCTGTTCGGAGATCTCCCACACCGAGCCTACCGAGTCACAGCAGCCATCATGCAGGGTAACCTGCACCGGCTTTCCAGTTAGTGGAGTATCTTGTTCGGGTGGGGGGAGGACTTGGATACGAACATCCGATTTGTTGTACATGTGTCCCGCCAGATCGCCGTAGACCGTAGACACAAAAAAGACCTCTAGCTCATCAGATGATGGGCTAGACTTAACGTTAGTAATCACTGAGAGGATAGGTACATGTCCCACCAGCACCTGGCCAGCTTCGATCGAGAAGCGAGCCTGGTGTCCAGCTTGCATGTTGCTTATGGCCGACTCAAGCTCGTTTCGCATCTGCGAAACCCAATCGAGGTAATCCTCAATAGAACTACCCCTAGCCGATAATGAATCTGAGTCGGCAAGACCCCCCAAAATATGCACAGAATCGACAGTGCAGCCAGCTTTATTAAAGCTTTTGGCCGCTTTCTTGACCGCATCTACTGCTAGGTCAAATGAACCTTGTTCGCTATCCGAAGCCGACAGCACTACTGATATGCCCAGCGATGTGAATCCTAGCTCTTTAGCGCGAGCGAGCAGCCCAGCAAGCTTTTCCGGATTAGCTAGCGGTTCATCTGGATAGCTCTTCACTAAAATCTGTAAAGTCGGTTGCCACTCTTGATTCGGTACACACCCACGAGTGCGAAGATCCTCAAGAGCGCTGAGACCTCCAACAGTTATGGAGGCAGGCTTTACATCAGCGGCATACTCAGTTGTGGTTTTACTTGATGCTCCAGCTACCAAACGGATCTGAGACCGAGGCACTTCAAGGATCGAAAGCAGCTGAAGGTGCGAAGCAGATGCCACCGAGAACACGACCCCCCGATCTCGCAAGCGAAGAAGCAGCTGTGGCTCGGACTCGGCTGAGACGTTGTACATTAACTCTGTGTTATCAACGCGCTCCTTCCACACCGCCAAGCGCTGCTCCACGCCCTGCCAGGAGATAAACTTGTATGCCCCGCGTTGCGTACCGTGTTTACGGAGATATTCGCGTTCGCGGGAGAACTCCAAAGGGAATTGTGGGGAGATAAGATCGGCAGCCTCATGTTCAATCTGCTTTTGGGGGTTTAGAATGGGTCTGTCCATCGCCTTATTACGCCTATGTAAAAAAACTACTCGGCCATGCAATTGCGCTAGCGCAATGAGATTATTGTACTAAAGCCCTAGAGTTAGTCCACGATCATGGGGGGTGCTTGGCTTAAATAAGGCAGAGGAGGGGCGGGGCTAGGTGAGCGCCCGTCTGCAACTTACTGAAAGAACCTAATAAAGTTAATCATCTGTGTCCAACTTCCCTGAAAGCTGCTGCATGGTGATGGCTGTAGCGGGTATGGCACACTAGGGAACAGGTACTCTAAGAAACGATGATAAACCTGACTGCGCCCAATCTGATTATCGTGGCAGGCCCTGACGGCGCTGGGAAGAGCACTGTGGCCGAATTTCTCTTAGCTAATCGCAGCCTGGAGACGTACGTAAATGCTGATGTGATTGCTAAAGGAATTACAACATCGCTTGAAGAGACGTCAGACATATCAGCGGGAAGGATATTGCTTCAGGTCGTGCATGAAGCCTTAGCGCGAAGACAGACCGTTGCGTTTGAGTCGACAATGTCTTGACTAACGTGGCGTAAATTTATTGCAGATGCTAAGCGAGCAGGGTATGAGGTGACCATCTGTTACGTGGGGGTAGTCTCGGATTCTATCTCGGTAGAGCGGGTAGCCAAGCGCGTTCTGGAGGGCGGCCATGATATCCCCGAAGCTACGATCAGAAGGCGCTATCAAAGGAGCCTTAAGTTAGGATTAAGTCTTTATAGGAAATTAGCTGATTACTGGTATTTTTTTGACAATTCATCCGATCGCGCTAAGCTTCTTGTAGCACGAGAAGACACCGGCGCCGAAACGATTCTTGAGCCTGAGTTATGGAGGCAGTATGAAACGAGCCACGATTGAAGATATCAAGAATCCAGATATCCGCAAGCTTTGTAAGAGTTTTGAGCGTATGCCCGAGTACCTCGAAGAGAAGCGCCGCAAAGCAGCCGAGCGGAGAGAGTTCTGTCGATACGTTTTTGAACAGGCGTGCCGTGATGCCGGGTCGCTTGATCGTAAGTTGTTCTAGCCTGAGAGCGGAGTATCGGGTAGAGAGGTCTTGGGGTCTATTGTCATCTGTCTCCTCAATTATCTGTGGATGCTCCTCCACGTATTGCACTTGATAGCTGGCGTACGTTCATCCAACAAAGTAATCGGCATGGCTAACTTGCTGTGTGCGTGCGGTTTTTCGCTAAGTACCTGAACTCACGCATGGCTGGAGGATGAGTCATAAGTCTTGCGGAATCGTGAGGTTCTTACTTAGCTTCAAGGATATGATACTCTTATGCGTTAGGGACATGTACCTAGCGAGCATAGACGTATGAGCCACGATCCTTCACCTGAATTCCCGCAGAAACTCCAGGCACCTCCGCCTCTATCCTTAGCTGGCTTGACCCATGGGGGGTACCGTCCTGTTGAACTTGGCTCATCTGCTGGGTCGCTTATCTTTTCACCTTCCGATCCTCACGCTGCTGAACTGCAAGGGTCTCTGTGGAGTAATGATATTGTTCAAGAGACAGAGGCGGTGGCAGCTGATCTTAAAAAGACGCCGTCTCTGATGGATAAGTTTGATCCTCAGTCGATCCAGCATATCGGCTCAGGCGGTATGGGGCATGTGTTTGCAGCGTGGGATAAAACGCTCAGTAGGTGGCAGGCGATTAAGGTGCTGTCTAACGTCGGGTCAGCGAGCGCAATGGAGAACTTTCGCGCTGAAGCATCACTTGTTGCGAATCTGACACACCCGGGGCTCTTAAAGATATATGACTTTGGTGCATCAAGTGAGGAGCGTCCATACTTTACGATGGATCTTGTCTCGGGCGCACAGACCTTTCAGCACGAGGTAGGTGCCTACTACGGGTACGGAGTGGGTAGCTTTAAGGAGATCGAGTGGCGCTCGCGAGAGAATCCGTTAATGCGGTTTTTTCTTGAGTCGCTCACAGCGCTTGAATATCTACACAAAGAAGGAGTTGTGCATCGTGACCTTAAGCCAGGCAATATCCTGATCTCAACCCAGAATGAGCGCTCATCTGGGAGTGTAGGAGATCGGTCACGCAAGGTGTACGTGACTGATTTTGGTTTAAGCCTGACGAGTGCCACCACAGAGATGGTCAATCAGGAGCAGGCGCAAGGGCAGTCAGAGCAAACCGAGCGCGCATCCCGAATGACCCAAGTTTTTAGGGCGCACGGGCATCTCTTTAAGGGAACGATAGAGTATGCGGCTCCGGAACAGGCGCGAGCTGGAGGGGTGCTTACTCCGCGCACCGATGTGTATCAGCTTGGGCTTATCCTTCGGTACATGCTGACGGGCGAGCAGCCGTTTGACGGTAAGAAGGGCTTTCGAGCAGAGGTGCTTGAGCTCATACGAAACGCCTCTAACCACCGAGAGCTGTACGGTGAACCTAAAAAGATAAACCAACACATTCCGCCGGAGCTATTATCGATAGTGGATAAAGCGTTAGCGATAGAGCCTGAGAAGCGTTACGCCGATGCTGGGGAGTTAAAGCGTGATCTTGAAGCGTACCTTGATAACAGAAGTGTCAGGGCTCACCGAGAGAGTTTATCTGGCGGGACAAGGCTTGGGTATGCCACTCAGGTTGCAGCGAAGCAGACAGTAGGGTGGGTGTTATCGCACCGGGG
>Ga0315904_10004004_pt1 | contig 21302 bp, 11 predicted proteins | sample LakEriMetagenome_6_FD_203529 | JGI IMG/M metagenome (GOLD analysis project Ga0315904, IMG submission 203529) | Freshwater fungal communities from buoy surface, Lake Erie, Ohio, United States - Buoy 12 MA120 | ecosystem: Environmental > Aquatic > Freshwater > Lake | place: USA: Lake Erie, Ohio...
TTCGGGGCCGGCTCGTCGAATCGGCGATCGGAAGTCACCTCGTCAACGCCCAGGCTGCCGGCACCTGCCTGGTGCACTACTGGCGGGATCGCGGCCGGGAAGTCGATTTCGTGGTGTCGGACGGCCGTGCGCTCGTGGCCATCGAAGTGAAGAGCGGCCGTCGCCGCGACGCGCTACCAGGGCTCGTCGCGTTCAACGAAGCATTTCGCCCGCGGCGCCGCCTGCTCGTCGGCGGCGATGGCATGCCGATAGACGCCTTCCTGGAAACACCTGTTTCCGAACTGCTGCGGGATGCGTGAACGCAACGCAGCACTCCCCCGGCTTCAGCCTGTCGTACGCCCCATCTTCATCGTGCGCAGCCGCAGGGCGTTGGTCACGACCGACACCGAGCTCAGGCTCATCGCGGCCGCGGCGATCATCGGGTTGAGCAGCAGATGGCTCGAGACCGGATAGAGCACCCCCGCCGCGATCGGCACGGCGAGCGCGTTGTAGACCAGCGCGAAGAAGAGGTTCTGCCGGATGTTTTGCATCGTGCAGCGGCCGAGGTCGATCGCCTTCACAATCCCCCGCAGATCCCCCTTCACGAGCGTGACTCCAGCCGATTCGATCGCGGCGTCGGAGCCGGTGCCCATCGCGATGCCGACGTCGGCCGCGGCCAGGGCCGGCGCGTCGTTGATGCCGTCGCCGGCCATCGCCACCGTGCGGCGCTCTGCCTGCAATGACCGGACGAGCGCGTGCTTCTCTTCCGGCTTCACGCCGGCCCGAAATTCATCGATCCCGAGCGCGGCCGCGACGGTGCGGGCCGTCTGTTCGCTGTCGCCGGTGAGCATGATGAGCCGCAGACCAAGATCGTGGAGGCTGCGGACGGCCTCGGGCGACGATGCCTTGATCGGATCCGACACCGCGATCAGCCCGGCGAGCCGCCGATCTACGGCAACGTGCATCACCGTCTGCCCCTTCCGCTCGAACGCATCGGCCTCCTCGTCGAGCGCCGCCAGATCAGCCACGCCCTCCTCGGCGAGCCAGCCCCGCTTGCCGACCAGCACCTCGCGGCCCTCCACGCTCCCCCGCGCGCCGCCGCCGGTCACGGAATCGAAGCGGGCCACCGCGGGCACGGTGATCTCCCGCGCCGCGGCTCCCGCCACGATCGCCCGGGCCAGCGGGTGCTCGCTCTGCTGCTCCACGCTCGCGGCAAGTCGCAGCAGATCCGCTTCCGTCGTTGGCGCGACCGGGATGCACTCGGCGAGCGACGGGCGGCCGGCCGTCAGCGTGCCCGTCTTGTCGACGACCACGGTATCGACCTTCTCGAGCCGCTCGAGCACCTCGGCGTTCTTCACGAGCACCCCTTCCCTCGCCCCGCGGCCGATGCCCACCATGATCGACATCGGCGTCGCCAGCCCGAGCGCGCAGGGGCAGGCGATGATCAACACGGCCACGGCGTTGACGAGGGCCCAGGCGAGCGGCGGCTGCTCCGGCGCCGCGATCGCCCAGACCAGAAACGTGATGAGGGCGATCGCGAGCACGGCAGGCACGAAATAGCCCGCCACGGCGTCGGCGACCTTTTGGATCGGTGCCCGGCTGCGCTGCGCCTCGGCCACCATGCCGATGATGCGCGCGAGCACCGTCTCTTTCCCGACCTTGTCGGCGACCATCAGAAACGAGCCCGTCTGGTTGAGCGTGCCGCCGATGACGGAATCGCCGGCCCGCTTTTCCACCGGCATCGGCTCGCCGGTGATCATCGATTCTTCAACGGCGCTACTGCCTTCCGTCAGCCGGCCATCCACGGGGATCTTCTCGCCCGGCCGCACCCGCAGGATGTCTCCCTGCCGCACTTCGTCGAGCGCCACCTCGCGCTCGTCACCGTCTCGCACCACGCGGGCGATCGGCGGGGCGAGCGAGAGAAGCTCGCGGATGGCGGCTCCCGTGCGGTGCCTCGCCCGCAGTTCGAGCAAATGCCCGAGGAGCACAAGCGCGATGATCACCGCCGCCGCCTCGAAATAGACCGGCACGCCACCGTCGTGGCGGAATTGGTGCGGAATCAGCGCGGGGGACAACACGGCGACGAGGCTATAGAGATACGCGGCGCCCGTGCCGATGGCGATCAGCGTGAACATGTTGAGGTGCCCCGTCACGATCGACCGGTATCCACGCTCGAAGAACGGCCATCCGGCCCAGAGCACGACCGGCGTGGCGAGGGCCAGCTGCAGCCATTGATTCGCCACGGGTGACAGCCAGCGATCGAGCGGCACGCCCAGCATCGGCAGCATCGAGAGCATAAATATCGGCAGCGCGAGCGTGGCGGCGATCCAGAATCTCCGGGCCATGCCGCGGAACTCGGCCTCCCCCTCTCCTGCGTCGGGCTGCAGGGTCTTGGGCTCCAGGTCCATGCCGCACTTCGGGCAGGCACCCGGCCCGACCTGCTCGATCTCCGGGTGCATCGGGCAGGTGTAGATGGCGTCCGGGGGCCCGCTGACCGCGGGGCGAGAACCGCAGCAGGGCGATGCGATGGTGAGCAAGTCGTCGCCGAGAAATTTCCGGCGGCAGCCCTCGGCACAGAAATAGTAGGTCACCCCGTCGCGGACCGCGCTCTTGGCGGTCTTCTCGTCGACGGTCATGCCGCAGATGGGATCGATGGCCATGGGACTGGATTCTATACCCCCCCGAGCCCCGTGCCGATTTCTCCGCGGCGAAAACGCCGCTCTCTCCTGACGGGCGGCGGAATCGATTAGCATTTTGGAACGCCCAGCCGGTCGCCCGCGAACGGACGCCCGGAGCAGTGAAGGAGCACTTGATGATTTCGTTTCGGTTTGAGCATGTCTGTATTGAGTCGTTCGGTCTCCATTTCCCCAGCACCCTCTTGTCTTCTGCGGAGATCGAGGAGCGGATTGCGCCGGCCTATCAACGGCTGAAGATTCCGGCGGGCACGCTCGAGCGAGTCAGCGGCGTGAGCACCCGGGGCATGTGGCCCACCGACGTGACCCCGAGCTCCGTGGCCACGGTGGCCGCCCGCGAAGCCCTCGACCGCTCGGGCTTCCGCCCCGACCAGATCGGCGCCCTCATCAACTGCTCCGTCTCGCGGGATTTCTTCGAGCCGGCCACCGCCTGCCTCGTGCACCACAACCTCGGCATCCCCGAGGAATCGCTCGTGCTCGACATCACCAACGCCTGCATCGGGTTCAGCGACGGCATGATCATGCTCGCCCACCTCATCGAGGCGGGCACCGTGCAGGCCGGCATCATCTGCTCCGGCGAAAACATCTCGAAGGTGGTGGATACGACCTGCGAGCAGCTGCTCGGCGATCACGGCATCACCCGCGAGAAGCTCCTGCAGATGCTGCCCACGCTCACGCTCGGCTGCGGCGCCGTCGCGGCCGTGCTCTGCCACGACAGCATCGCCACCAGTGGACACAAGTTCGTGGGCGGCGTGGCCCGATCGGCATCGCAGCACCACCAGCTCTGCATCGGCAATGGCGACTTCAGCGTCGGCCAGGGGGAGGAGATCGCGCCGATCATGACCTCCGACGCGGCGCAGCTGATGATCGCGGCCGCGAAGCTCGGCGGCCGAGCCTTCCCCGACGTCACCGCGTCGCTCGGCTGGTCGAAGGACCACGTCGATCACGTCTTCTGCCACCAGGTGGGCCGGCAGGTGAACGAGGCCTTTTACCGGGAGATGGGGCTCGACTTCGACAAGGATTTCGCCATCTACAAGCGCTACGGCAACATGGTCTCCGCCGCCCTGCCCGCGGCCTTGGCCATCGGCGCCGACGAGAAAGACATCCAGCCCCAGGAGAAGGTGCTGCTCACCGCGTTTGGCAGCGGGCTCAACACGCGCTTCCTCGGGTTTCAGTGGTAGCCGCCATGAGCGGACATCCCGCCATCGACCACGCACCGCTCCCCTACCCTTTCGGCCCCTCGTATCCGTTTGCATCGCGATTCGCCACGGTCGGCCGGGGCGCAGCCGGTGCACCGCAGGGCCACCGCATGCATTACATCGACGAGGGCAGCGGCCCCGTCGTCGTCTGCCTCCACGGCAATCCCACCTGGGGCTTTCTGTTTCGCAATCTGATCGCGAGCCTGCGGCACCGCTTCCGGGTGATCGTGCCCGATCACGTCGGCTGCGGCCTTTCCGACCAGCCCGCAGACGTCTACTTCAACGCGGCCGACCGCATCGGCCACCTGGAGGAGCTCCTCGACCAGCTGGGCGTCGGCCGGTTTTCGCTGGTGATGCACGATTGGGGCGGGCCGATCGGCACCGGCCTCGCGGTCCGCCGCGCAAACGACGTCGAGCGGCTCGTCTACTTCAATACCACGCTCGCTGAGATGAATCTGCTCCCTGGCATCATCCGCCGGGCGGCCTCGCCCGTGATCGGCAGAATGCTCACGCAGCACACGATGCACTTCGTGAAACTGCTCACGTCGCTCGGCGTCGCCCACTCCCTGCCGGAGGAGATCAAGCAGGGCTACCACCGCCCATACCAGACGCATGCCGGCCGTCGGGCCATCTGGGGCTTTGTGCGTGACATTCCCTTCTCGCGCTCCCATCCCACCGCCCCGCTCATGGACGACATGGTGGCCAGGCTGCCAACGCTCGCCGACAAGCCCGTGAAGATCATCTGGGGCATGAAGGATCCCTGCTTTCATCCGGGCATCCTCCGCCAGGTGGCCGCCCGCTTCCCGCAGGCCGACGTCGTGGAGATCCCGGATGCCTCGCATCTCGTGCTCGAGGATGCCCCCGAGCAGTCGATCGCCGCGGTGGAGCATTTTCTGCGGTCGGCCGCCGATCCACGACCATCCGCGAGCGGACTCCATTCCTCAACGAGCGGACTCTCCTCTTCAGCGAGCGGACTCTACGGCGCACTCCAGTCGGCGGCCACGGCGCTGCCGTGGGTGTCGGCGGTGACGAAGGTCTCGTTTCCGCGCGGGAGCGACCGGCCTCGCTATGACGCCATCGATTTCGCCGCGCTCGCGGCCCGCATCAATGCCTACGAGCGCGGGCTTGCGGCCGCCGGCCTGCGGGCGGCCGAGCGGGTGATCATGCTCGTCACGCCAGGGGCCGATTTTCTCGCGCTCAGCTATGCCGTGATGGGCCGTGGGGCAGTGCCCGTCTTCATCGATCCGGGCATGGGCGTCGAGGCAGTGGTGGCCTGCATCAAGGAGGCCGAGCCCAGCGGTTTCATCGGCGTGCCCAAGGCCCACCTGCTCCGCCTCAAGGCCGCCGACCTCTTTCGCTCGCTGCGGTTCTCCGTCGTCGCGGGAAGGCTGCCCCTCTTCGGCGCAAAGCGGCTGCGAGACCTGCTCGTTTCCACGGGCGCCGCGCCGCCGCCGGTTTCGCGGCAGGCCGACGATCCGGCGCTCGTGGCCTTCACCTCCGGTGGCACCGGCCGACCAAAGGGCGTGATCTTCACCAACCGGATGCTCTCCGAGCAGCTCGCGGTGTTTCGCAACCAGTTCGGCTTCCGCGGGGGCGAACAGGATCTGCCGCTCTTGCCCGTCTTCAGCCTCTTCACTTCCGCGCTCGGCGTGGGGAGCATCTTCCCGCCGCTCGACCCGGCCCGCCCGCTGGCGCTCGTGCCCCAGCAGATCATTCGCGTAATGCGCGACCTCGGCAACCAGACGTCGTTCGGCTCGCCTACGCTCTGGACGAAGATCGCCGAATACTGCCGGCAGACCGGCACGTCGCTGCCGCACCTGCGGCGGGTGTTTATGGCGGGCGCGCCGGTCTCAGAGGCCACGCTCGATCTCGTGAGGGCCGCCTGTCCGCAGGCGGAGAGCTTCACGCCATACGGCGCCACGGAGGCGCTGCCGGTGACGATCGCGGCCGCCGACGAATTGCGGCAGGATCCGCCCGTGCTCGCCGTGACTGGCGAAGAAGGCACTCCCGTCGGCCGCGCCATCGACGGCGTTTTCCTCCGCGTGGTCGAGCCGCTCGACGGCCCGTCCGGAGGCCCGCTCGTGGACTGCCCGGAGCGGGTGATCGGCGAGATCGTCGTCAGCGGCGAAACGGTGAGCCGCGAATATCTCGCCCGTCCGGAGGCGACCGCCGCCAGCAAGGTGCTCGAGGGAGGCCGCATGTGGCACCGCATGGGCGACATGGGCTATCTCGACGCAAGCGGCCAACTCTACTTCTGCGGCCGCCGGGCCCACGTCGTGACCACGAACGATCAAACGTTTCACAGCGTGCCCGTGGAGAACGTCTTCAACCGCCATCCGCAGGTGAGCCGCACCGCCTTGATCGGCGTCGGCGGCATGCCGGCGCTCGTCGTCCAACCGCGGTCACCGGCGCCCGATGCGGCAGGGCGGCGTCGGCTCGCCGACGAGCTGAGAGCGATCGGGGCCGCTGATCCAGTGACGGCGCCGATCAGGCGGATTTATTTTCATCCCTCGTTTCCGGTCGATGCCCGACACAACGCCAAGATCTTCCGCGATCGCCTCGCGGCGTGGGCAGCCACGCAGCCAGTGACCGAGGTGGCGGCTCCCGAGCCACACGCAATCGGCCCCGCTGAATTGGGCCAGGCATGAAGACACTCGTCACCGGCGGAGGCGGTTTCGTCGGCGGCGCGCTCTGCCGGCGACTGCGCGATCTCGGCCACGACGTCACGGCGCTCGGCCGGCGGCCCAATCCGGCCCTCGATGCCGAAGGCATCCGCACGGCAATCCACGATCTCGCCCAGCCCGATGCGGCGGCGGGCTTGGCCCGGCTTCTTGCCGGCGTGGACTGCGTCTTCCATACCGCGGCGCACGTGAAGATGTGGGGGCCGCGCGAGGCATTCGTCCGCGGCAATATCGACGCCACGAACAGCGTCATCGCCGCCTGCCGCGCGGCCGGCGTGCGGCGGCTCGTCTTCACGAGTTCACCGAGCGTCGTCGCGGCAGACCACGACCTGCGGGGCATCGATGAATCACAGCCCTACCCGGCGCGATACCGGGCGCTCTATCCGAAGACGAAGGCGGCCGCGGAACGGGCGGTGCTCGCGGCCCACGGCGATGCGCTTCGAACGATCGCCCTGCGGCCGCATCTCATCTTCGGCCCCGGCGACACCAATCTCGTGCCGACGATCCTGAAGCGGGCCCGCGCTGGCCGGCTCGTGCAGGTGGGCGACGGCAAAAACCTGGTCGATCTGACGTTCATCGACGACTGCGTCTCGGCCCACGTGCTCGCGGCGGCCGCTCTCGACGAACGCTCCTCGGCGGGCGGGAGGGCGTTTTTCATCAGTCAGGGCGCGCCTGTCTCGCTCTGGGAATGGATCGGCCGGGTGCTCGCCCTTCACGATGAGCCGCCGGTGCGCCGGCGAATCTCGACGACGACCGCGCAACTGCTCGCGACCGTTGCCGAGACAGTGTGGAAGACGTGTGGCCTCGCGTCGGATCCGCCGCTGACGAGGTTTCTCGCGGAAGAGATGGCGACCGACCACTGGTTCAATATCGACGCCGCCCGCCGAGAACTCGACTATTCACCCAGCTGCACCGTCTGGGAAGCGACCGACCGCGCATTCAGCCGCGCGAAGTAGACCGCTTGCTCCGCAAGCGGATCTCAATCGGCGCCGCGCCGGCTCGGGGGCGGCAGAAGGTTCCTCGCGGTGTCCCTCGCGGACTCGGGCCAAATGCTCGTCACGCTTCCGCCGACCCCCTCGCCTACGTCCACAGTAGACCGCTTCGTCCCGAAGCGGATCCAGATCCGCTTGCGGAGCAAGCGGTCTACTTTGGAGCAAGCGGTCTACATGAAGCCTGTCCTACTCATCCGACTCACCGGTGCGAAGCTCCGCGAGCGCGTTCGACGCGGCCCGCTGCTCCGCTTCCTTCTTGTTGCGTCCCCAGGCCGGGGCGTAGCGCCGCGTGCCGATCTGGGCCGACACGTGAAAACTCTTGCTGTGGTCGGGCCCCGCCTCCTCGACGACCTCGTAGGTCGGCGTGATCCCGAAATCCCGCTGCGCCAATTGCTGCAGGAGCGATTTGTGGTTCGACCCCGATTCGCCCGAGGCCACCTTGATGATCTCCGGCTCGAGCATCCGCTCGACGAGCCCGCGCACGCACTCGAGCCCGCCGTCGAGATACATCGCCGCGACGACCGACTCGAAGAGGTCGGAGAGCACCGACGTGGGCACGGGCCTGTTCACCGAGAGCCCCTTGCCGACGATCAGGAAGTCGATGAGCTGCAATTGCTCGCTGATGCGGCTGCACGTCTCCCGGCTCACCACCACCGACTTGATCCGGGTGAGATCCCCCTCCAGCGACTCGGGAAAGAGCCGGTAGAGATTGTCGCAGACGATGAAGCCGAGGATCGCGTCGCCGAGAAACTCGAGCCGCTCGTTCGAGGCCAGCCGATGCTGTGCCCCGGAGGCATGAGTCAGCGCCGCCACGAGCAGCGAAGGATCCCGAAACTCATACCCCAGCCGCCGCTGGCACTCGGCCACGTCGATCGCGGCGTCGATCCGGTCGCGGGATTCCGGAGAGGGCATGGGGTGTCTGGCTGACGGCTGAAGGCGATCGAACTCCTGAAAAATAAGGCTTTTTTCGGCCGACTGTCAAACCGAGGCCAGGCCGGGCAGGCGACTTTTTCGAATGGCCCGAACCATCTGCCGCCGGGGGCCGTACCAGAAGGCGTCGTCTTGCGTTTGGGCTACCGGTATGTCCGTTTCGTCGGCATGTCCGTTTCGCCCGGGAGCGCAGTGCCTACAATCCAACGTTCGTTCAGATTCGGGCAAAGGAGGAGCCTTTCATGTCGAGCCAGTCGAAACCGTCCCGTTTGAGCCCTGCCGGCCGCACGATCGTCGGCGGAATGGCCGTTTCAGCGGCTTTTGCGGCCGCAGCCCTGACCGCCATCGTCGCCCACGGCGAGGAATCGGCGGCCACGGCCGAGGCCCTCTCACACGCGACAGCCCTCTCGAAGGCGTTTCGGCATGCCGCCGAGCACGCGACGCCCAGCGTGGTCGTGGTCCGCAGCGAGACCAAGGCCCGTAAGGCTCCGCCCCGCGCCGACCGCCGCGGCGGTGGCGGCGGTGAAAACCCTTTCAAGGGCACGCCGTTCGAAGACTTCTTCCGCGACGGGCTGCCGGAGGGATTCGAGTTTCACGGCGGCCCCGGCGGAGGCGGCATGCCGCCGCGGTCGGGCGTGGGTTCGGGCGTGATCGTCGATGCCGGCGGCATCGTCCTCACCAATAACCACGTCGTCGAAGGGGCCGATGAGGTCACCGTCGAGCTGCCCGACGGCCGCGAGTTCAAGGCCACCGAGATCAAGACCGACCCTGAGAGCGATCTCGCCGTGGTGCGTCTTGAAAACGCCAAGGATCTGCCCGTGGCGAAACTCGGCGACTCCGACAAGCTCGATATCGGCGACTGGGTGATCGCCATCGGTAACCCGTTCGAGCTCGAAACGACGGTCAGCGCCGGCATCATCAGTGGCAAGGGCCGTGAGCTCGGCAGCATCCGCCGAGCCAAATTCTTGCAGACCGACGCCGCCATCAATCCGGGCAACTCGGGCGGCCCGCTGGTGAACCTCGCCGGCGAGGTGGTGGGCATCAACACCGCCATCGCCTCGAATAGCGGCGGCTACCAAGGGATCGGCTTCGCGATCCCGATCAACCTCGCCAAGTGGGTGAGCGAGCAGCTCATCGCCAAGGGCGCGGTCGAGCGCGGCTACCTCGGCGTGTCGATCAGCCCGCTCGACAAAGACATGGCCGCCAAGCTCGGCATCCAAGACCGCAAGGGCGCCCTCGTGACGGAAGTCATGGATGGCACGCCGGCCGCCGACGCGGGCGTGCAGGAGCTCGACGTGATCACCGCGTTCGACGACCAGTCGGTGGATGGCCCGCGGTCGTTGCAGGAGGTGGTGGAGCGGTCGGGCATCGGCAAGCCCCACAAGCTCACGGTGCTGCGCGACGGCAAGCCGCTGACGCTTTCCGTGTCGGTCAAGCCGCTCCCCGAGAAGATCGCGAAGAGCGGCGGCGGCCTGCGGAAGCCGCAAGGGGGCGAGGAGACCTATTACTCGGAAGACTTCGGGCTCGAGGTCCGCGACAAGACGTCGGTGCCGGAAGACGCCTATGAGGGCTTCGCGGGCGTGCTCGTCGATCGGGTCGATCCCGAGGGCGTGGCCGCCGAGGCAGGCATCGGCCCGGGCGTGCTCATCCGCAAGGTGGACCGCACGCCGGTGACGAGCGTCGGCGAGTTTGCCGAGGCGCTCGAGAAGGCGTCGGCCGAGGAGGGCGTCGTGCTGCAGGTTCGCACCCCACGCGGCAACTCCGTCATCCTCTTGAAAAAGAACGGCTAGGTGCGACGCTGCTCCGGCTCACGGGCGGCAGAAGTCGGTCCCTTCGTGACTCCTTCGGATCCTCGCTGTGGGCCGCGGCGGCCCAATGCTCGTCGAGCTTCCGCCGACCCGTTCGCCTACCGCTGTGTCGTATCGGTAACTGTCTCAGGTTTCACTCATGGCCACTCTCGGCGTCAACATCGACCACGTCGCCACGATCCGGCAGGCGCGGCGTACGGTCGAGCCCGACCCGGTGTGGGCGGCCGCGCTCGCGGAGCTCGGCGGCGCCGACGCGATCACGGTGCACCTCCGCGAGGATCGCCGCCACATCCAGGACCGCGATCTCGAGGTCTTGCGCCGCACCGTGCAAGTGAAGCTCAACCTCGAGGCCGCGATCGCGCCGGCGATGATCGAGATCGCCTGCCGGGTGAAGCCCGATCAGGTCACGCTCGTGCCGGAGAAGCGCGAGGAGATCACGACCGAGGGCGGGCTCGACGTCGTCACCCACAAGGCGGCGACGGCCGAGGCCGTGAAGCGGCTGCACGATGCGGGCATTGCCGTCTCGCTCTTCATCGACGCCTGCCCGCGGCAGATCGATGCGGCGGTGGACCTGGGCGTGGAGGCGGTCGAGCTCCACACCGGCGAATATGCCAACGCCACGACGGAAAAAGATCGCCACGAGCGGCTCGTCGAGCTCTCCCGCGGCGCGGCGATGGTGCGGCAGGCCAAGCTCGCCTTGAACGCGGGCCACGGCCTCACCTACCGCAACGTCGGCCCGGTGGCCCGGCTCGAGGGAATGGGCGAACTCAACATCGGCCATTCGATCGTGTCGCGGGCCGTCCTCGTCGGCTTCACGCAAGCCGTCCGCGAGATGAAGGCCCTGCTGCAGTAGGGTAGGCTTCAGCCTGCCGGTAGTAGACCGCTTGCTCCGCAAGCGGATCCGGCAAAGTAGACCGCTTCGTCCCGAAGCGGATCCAGGTCCGCTTGCGGAGCAAGCGGTCTACTTGCAGCGGTCCACTTCCGCCTCACGTCACATCCACCGTCACCTGCGACTGCATCGCCGACATCTTCCAGCCGTCCCACGCGATCGCGCGGAACGCGGCCCGCTGTCCGGTCGCCCTGGCCGGCGGAGTCCAGCGGATCTGGCCGCCGGGCGCGAGAATCGGCTCCTTGAACTTCGGCAAAACGGCCGGCACGCGAATCCACTTCGCCCCGTCCCAGAGTTCGAGCCGGCCCGACGACACGCCGCCCAGCAAAAACTCGACGCTGCGGGAGTTCGCCGTGGTCGCGCCGGTGGCGGACACGAGTTGGGCATAGGTAATCACCAGCGGTGTGCCCGCCGGCGTCGAGCCGAGCGTGGCTGATCGATTGATCACCGGCACGCCCATCGGGCCGCGGGCTCGCACGAGGATCGCGCTTTCGGCCGTGCCGACCGCGCCGCCATCGCTCGCGCGCACCGTCAGCACCCTTGACTGGAGGCTGGTCCCAATGGACGTGTACGTGATCCGCCCGGCAGTCGCGAAATAGCGGTTCAGGTCGGCGGGCCGGCCGGTGAGCTGCACCACGTCGCCGGTCGTGACGACCGTCACGTTGCGGTCGGCCCGGGAGGCTGCGAAGCTGCCCACGCTCGCGGGTGAGTCGGTGGAGAGTGTCACCGTGAGCAGCCGCGAATCGCGATCGGAGAACGGCTGAAGGCCACGGGGCCACACGAGGTTCATGCGGCCCTGCTCAGGCACCCAAAACGCGATCGGGGCGGCGACGGTCGGGGCCACGTTCGTGCCGATCACGATCGTCGTGCTCGCCGGCTGGGAGGTCTTGCCGTTGCCGGCGATCACCGTCGAGAGCGTCCGCGTTCCCTGCACGTTTGCAGGGGGCGAGTAGGTGATCTTCGCCGGCGCGGTGGTGAAGTAGGTATTGAGCGCTGAGAGCGTCCCGGTGAATGTGGCCCCCGCCGCCGACGTGACCACCGTTACGCCGGAGCCAGGCGTCGCGGCGAGGGTGCCATTGGCCGGGCCACCCGTGGACATCGTGACCGTAAACACGGTCGTGGGTGTCGCGCCGGTGTCGGCGAACGGGGTTCCGGTGAAGAGCAGCCCGATGGAGGTGTTGACGGCGGTCGTGAACACGCCGGGCGTGAGCGTGACGGTCGGGGCACCGGGCGTCGGCGGTGTGGGAGCGATGATCTTGATCGCACTCGTGGCCTGGCCGCGTTCGGATCCGTCGAAGGCGCTCGTGGTGAGCGTCTGGCCGGCGAGACTTCCCGTGATCGGGGTGTACGTGACGTTGCCGGCGGTTTGGAAATACGAGTTGAGCGTGGCGATCGGGCCGGCGATCGAGGGCGCCGCGGGCGACCCGCCGACGGTCAACCCGGCCGCAGTCGCTGCCGACCGATTGAACGCGACGGAGCCTCCCGTGACCGTCAGCGTGACGGTGAGCGTCTGCGAGCTGGCATCGGCGAACGGCGTTGGCAAAGCCGGCCAGATCAGGCTCGTCGGGGTGTTTTCCTTGATCGTGAACACGGCGGGCGCGTTCACTACCGGGGCCGCGGTGGAGACGATGTCGATCGTGCTCGTCGCAAACGCCTTGTTGTTCAGTGCATCGACCGCTGAAGTGGTGAGGGTCTGCGTGGCAAGGCTGCCCGGGATCGGAGTGTAGGTGACGTTGCCCTTCGTCTGGAAAAACGTGTTGAGTGCCGTGATCGGTCCATCGATCGTCGGCATCGAGGCCGTGCCACCGACGGTGAGCCCAATCTTGCTCGCCGCCTGCTGATTCAGGGTGATCGTGCCGCCGCTCACCGAGAGCGTGACGGTGAGCGCTGTCGCGGCCGTGTCGGCGAACGGCACTGGCGACGCCGGCCACTGGAACGGGTTGTCCTGCGAGTTCTCCACCACGGTGAAGGTCAGCGGGGCGTTCACCGTGACCTTGGAAAGCGTGCCCCATGGGCCCAAGGTGAACGTGATCGGCACGTTGTCGGGAACGGTCGGGATCATCCCTCCCAGCGTCACGCCGCTCGGATTGACGTTGTCCTGGAACTGGGGGTTCACCGCGGCTGACACCCGGTTCGGGTCGCCGTCGAGATCCAGCCCCGGCTTCTCGTCCTGGGCGAAGCCGTAGGCCAGGCCCATGAGGGTTTCACGGGCCGATTTCTGCGGGGCCGTCGTGTTGGGATGGTTGACGGGCGTGCCGCCGATCATGGCCGTGTGCAAGAAGGCCGCATAAACGTTTTGCACGGCGTCCACGGGATAAAAATTTGTTTGGGTCTCCCAGAACGTCAGGCTCGCGGCCCGCGCCGGCGGCGTTGCCTTCGTGAGCTCGTACACGCCGGGACTCGTGGCGATGCCGCGATTGATCGCCGCGTTCAGCATGTCGAGGACGGTGCCCAGCCCCTCTCCCGAAAAGCTTCCCGCCACCGCATTTCCCGCCTGGAAAGCACCGGTCGCGCCGAAGATCTGATTTTCGGCGTTCTTCGTGCCCGCCGGCAGGACGTTCAGGGCCCGCGGATCGTAGATCCACCAGACGGGATTCGTCTTGCTCGACCCGGAATACGTTTTCGAGTTCCACAGCGCCAGCGCGTGGGCTCCGTTTTTCAGGACGGGCGCCGTCTGCCACACCTCCTGGTGTTCCGAGCCTTGAAGGTAGAGCGTCTGGCCCGCGGACGGCCCTTTCACGTAGAGGTCGTCGAGGACTCCGTCGAAATAGCCCTGGAGGGCACCGGAACCGCCGGTGGTCGCCGACAGCGGGCTCAGGATTCCAGCCGGCTGGCCGTTCGTACCGTTGAAGAGCAGCGACTGCCACGCCGGCTGCGTCGCCGTGAACGCCCCGTAGTGCTTGAAGATGTCGTTGCGGGTGAACGACGTTCCGTTGTCGTTGTTCGTGCCCAGATCGTAGGTGAACTGCACATTTGCCTGAGGCGTATCGGATATGGTCGCCGCCCACTTCGGGCTCGTGATCGTAGCCTGCATGGTGAACGGAAACTGGAATTGATCGACCGACGTCCAGTCGATGTCGAGCGATCCGCCGACGAGGGTATTCGGGTGGCCGAACTTGTTGTTGGCGGTGAATTCCATCACCTCGTAGGCGAACGAGTTGTTCGCCCCGGGCGTGAAGCCGGTGAATCCGAGGCCGGCGGGTGTCTTCCCGTCCGGCGCCAGTTCCAGCCTCGAACTGATCGACGGCAGGTCGGCGGCGTCATTGGGAACCATGAACACGTAGATGCGGCCCGTCGGGAGTGCAGGGGCACTTCCCGTCACCGGGATCGTGTCGGGCAGCGTGAACGTGAGGTTGGACGCGTCCAGCTTCACGGGCGAAATGGACGTCGACGTGCCACCCGGCGCCGCCGGGTTGGCACCACTGGACAAATCCGTGAACGTGTACGGTGTCGCCGACGGCGTGCCACCCACGTTGCCGAGAACGAATGCGTTCTGGGCATACGCCTTGTTGTCGGTCGTGGAGAAGTTGTAGCTGGCGAAGCCGAGCGCGTAGACGGAGTAGTCGGTCGGGGCCGTGCCGGTGACCCCGGTCTTGTCCGCGAGTGTAAACGTGTAGGCGAGCAGCCTGCGGCTTTCGAGCGCCTCCGCAGACAGCATCTCGCGGACGGGCCGGACGCCTCGGCGGCGACGAGCGGGAAACAGCAGGGCAAGCATTGGTCGGTTCCGGCGGGTGATAGGGACCCTTGGGAAGAGACTAGTCCCGGCCTCTGACGGACGCAAACTTCCGGCTCTTGGAGTGTCCCTGGGGAATATGAAGCGGAGAGGCCGCCGGGCCGCGGCCATCACCGCCAGCCGCGGAACGGCTCGTAGATCCGGATCGTGAAGAGCAGTTCGCTCGCGCTGAACCCCGAGCCGAGCGAGAGCGTCTCGATCGGCACGCCCGACTGGGCCGACGTGGCCGTGATCGATCCCGAATCGACGGCGAAGAACCTGTAGCCGAGGTCGAGCGTGACCCGCTGCGTGAGGTCGTAGATCACGCCGCCGCCGGCCTGCCAGGCGAAGCCGCTCGCGCTGCCCGAGCCGTTGATGGTGAAGTTCGACGCCGGCACCGCGGACTGCACGGCGAGCGAGCCGTAGCCACCGCCGCCGATGCCGCCGCCAGCATAGACGCCGAGACGGTCCGTCAGGTCGATATCCCGCCACGCGTTGACGAGCGTCGACCAGCCGTTGGCGGCCCGCAGGCTCGTGGATGTGTTGCCGTCGTCAAACGCGCCGCTGATCGGGTCGCGATACCGCGCCTCGAACTCAACCCGCAGTCGGCCGCTCTCCCGCTCGAACGCCACACCCGCCGCACCGCCCGCCGAGAAGAGCGGATCGTTGACCGCGGGCGAATCATCGACCTGCAGCGTGCCCCACGAGGGGCCGATGATGCCGGACAGGTAAAACCGGCGGTCTCCCTCCCGAACATCCCCGAGCGCGACGGGCTGGTAGAGATTGCTCTCCGCGGCAGATGCGCCAACAGGCAGGAGCAAGGAGAGCAGCGCGAACATGCAAATGGCGTGACGACCGACAGTCATGATGATTCCCCCAATCGGCAATAGCCGGCAGCATCCACGGTCGCTACGACCGGCACGAACGCTCCTGGAAGGAATGATCGGCATACGCGGACCCGACATGCCGCCCTGCTGGATCGGACGGGCTTTGACTGAGCATCTTGCCCTGATTGCCACGCGGCAACTGCAGCCAGGCCGCACGCCTTGCCCAGTCGACCGCGGCTGCAGGGCTGTAGACCGCTGTCTCCAAAGTAGACCGCTTGCTCCGCAAGCGGATCGGGATCCGCTTGCGGAGCAAGCGGTCTACTTCAAGCGGTCTACTACTGGGGGTAGGCCGCAGGGGCGGTTTGTGCTCTGCTCATATCCTAAGGATTGGCCGCAGGGCGGTCGGCGAAAGGAGTCGCAACATGGCTACGGTCGATGTGTCCATCGACGATCCCCAGGCCCCCGGCTGGGTCCGCGATGCCCGGCAGGTGATCCGCGACGCACCGGTTGATTTCTTCCGGGTCAGCCCGCTCCGCTACTGGGCCGACTTTCTGCTCGCGCTCACGCTCGCCTATTCGAGCGCCACGGTCTATCTCGTCTCGCCGCTCGGCTCCTGGCCGCAGATCGTCGCCTTCCCGATCGCCGTCTTCTGGCTCTACCGGCTCGGATCGCTCGTCCACGAGGTCTGCCATCTCGGCCACCATGAGATGCGGGCCTTCAAGGTGGCCTGGAACGTGCTCGTGGGCACGTTCACGCTCACCCCCTCCCCCTTCTTCACGCGGCACCACCGCGATCACCACAGCCAGCGTATGTATGGAACGCCCGAAGACCCCGAATATGTCGCGAACGTGCTCGAGGGGGGCAACTGGCGTAGCGCCCTCGGCTACGGGCTCTACATGCTCGTCTTTCCGCTGCTCGTCTTCCTGCGGTTTCTGCTCGCGCCGCTGACGTTTCTCCATCCGCGACTGCGGCAGCTCGTGCTCGAGCGAGCGAGTTCCCTCACGCTCAACACGCAGTACCGCCGGCGGATCACCGACTTCGACCGCAAGGCGATCATGGCTGTCGAGCTGCTCTGCTTCGTGCGGGCGGCATTCATCCCGCTCTCCATCTATATGGGCGTCGCCCCGCTGAGCCGCATCCCCCTGCTCTACCTGCTCGGCCTCACGACCTTCATCATGAACCAGATGCGGCAGCTGGCCGACCACCACTTCGCCGGCGATGGCACGCCGGTGGACGTGGAGTCGCACATCCTCGATTCCTGCAACTTCACGGGCCACGATCCGCTCACGTGGCTCTTCTTCCCGTTCTCGATCCGCTTCCACGCCCTGCATCACCTCTTCCCGTCGATGCCGTATCACAACCTCGAGGCCGCGCACGAGCACCTCGTGAAGACGCTCCCGGCCGACTCGCCGTATCTCGGCCTCGACCAGCCCGGCTGGTGGGCCGTCGCCCGGCGGACGGTGTTTGGGTAGTAGACCGCTTGCTCCAAAGTAGACCGCTTGCTCCGCAAGCGGATCTGGATCCGCTTGCGGAGCAAGCGGTCTACTTGCGATTGCCTCGCGGCTTGAACTTTCGTTTGAAATGGGCCGGCTTGCGGCCCTGCGGCGGCCGGTCGGGCCGTTCGATCTTCTCGATCACCGGCTGCGGGGCGGGCTTCGGCGCGAAGTGGTGCAGGATCGCGGCCGCCACCTCCGTCGGCGTGTAGCCCTGCTCGAGCAGCCGCTCGACGACGAGCGTCTGCTTCGGGAATTCTCCCGTCTCGAGCGTGCCGCGGAGCTTTTCATAGAGCGCATCTGACCGGCGGCTCTCCACCGCCTCGACAGTCGGCACGTGCTCGCGGCGGATCCGTGTCTTCGTGAATCGCTCGATCGACTGCAGCTTGTAGATGCCGGCGCCGGAGACGAGCGTGATCGCCCGCCCCTTGCGGCCGGCCCGGCCGGTGCGGCCGATCCGGTGGACGTAGTCCTCGGCGTCGTAGGGCAGGTCGTAGTTGACGACGAGCTCGAGGTCGTTGACGTCGATGCCGCGGGCCGCCACGTCGGTCGCGACCAGAAACTCGAACGCCCCCTTCTTGAAGCTATTCATCACGCGGGTGCGCTGGGCCTGCGCCATGCCGCCGTGGAGCCGCTCGGCGGAGCAGCCGCGGGCCACGAGCGCGTCGGCGAGTTCCTCCACCATGTGCTGCGTGTTGCAGAAGATCACGCCGCTCTTCACGTCGTGGAAATCGATGAGCCGCGAGAGGGCGTCGAACTTCGCGTAGTGGCGGACCTCGTAATAGACCTGATCGACGAGCGGCGGCCCCGTCACCACCTTCTGCTCGATCTTCACGGTCTTCGCATCGCGGGAATGCTTCCGCACGAGCGTCTGGATCGGCGGCGAGATCGTCGCCGAAAAGAAGACCGTCTGCCGCTCCGCCGGCGCGGCGGCCAGGATCTTCTCGATGTCGTCGCGGAAGCCCATGTCGAGCATCCGGTCGGCCTCGTCGAGGATCAGCGTCGTCGTGGCGGAGAGGTCGAGCGTGCCGCGGTCCATGTGGTCGGTGAGCCGGCCCGGCGTACCCACCACGATGTGGGCCCCGCGCTTGAGTTCGGCGAACTGCCGCTCGTACGGCGCACCGCCGTAGACCGGCACCGACCGAACGCCCTTCCTGAAGGCAGCGAGCTTGTGGACCTCGTCGGCCACCTGCGTGGCGAGCTCGCGGGTGGGCACGAGGATCAACACCTGCGCGGTGCGGCCCGACGGATTCACCCGTTCGATCGCCGGGATGCAGAAGGCGGCCGTCTTGCCGGAGCCGGTCTGCGATTGGCCGACGACGTCGTGCCCGGCGAGGAGCAGCGGGATCGTGGCCGCCTGGATCGGCGAGGTCTCCTCGAAGCCGAGCTTTTCGACGGCCTTGAGCAATTCGGCGGAGAGTCCGAGCGTGGCGAAGGGAACGTGGCCGGGGCGGGATTGCGAATCGGCGGGCGGGGGAGCCTTAGGCTCGGCCATGCAGAAGGTTGCTTTCGAAAGGGGCGTCGCGGTGGAAAACCGAGATCTTACCACCGCTTTGCCGCCCGTTTGGTTTTTCAGTCGCTTGGCGCGTTTTCCACGGCTCTTATGCTCGTCTCCAGGCCCGCCTCCCGTTCCCCAGCACACGAAAGCCTCACGTGGTCAACGACGAGTTGCTCCGTCGCGACGTCCGCCTGCTCGACGGCAAGCTCGATGCCGTGATCGTGGATGAAGCCGGGCCGGATGCCTCGGCGCTCGTGGCCGAAATCCGCCGGCTCTCCCGCGACCGTCGCGAGGGCGTGCATGGGGCCGAGCGGGCGCTTGCCGCGAAGATCGAATCGCTCGACACGTCGCAGGCCCGGATCGTGGCCCGCGCGCTCTCGATCTTCTTCGACCTGGCCAACATCGCCGAAGACCGGCAGCGGGTGCGTGTGCTCCGTGACCGCGAGCGGCTCCGCCATCCGCAGCCGCCGGGCGAATCGCTCGCCGCCGCGATCCAGTCGCTCGCCGCGAGCGGCCTCTCGGCCGACGACGTGCAGCGCGAGCTCGACAGGCTCTCGGTCGAGCTTGTCTTCACTGCCCACCCCAGCGAGGCCAAGCGGCGCTCGATCCGCGCCAAGTTGCGGCGGATGCGGCAGTGCCTCCAGGCGCTCGATCGCGAAGACGTCCTGCCACGCGAGCGGGCCGAGCTCGAAGGCAGCCTCCGCTCCGAGTTGGCGATCCTCTGGGAGACGGAGTTCCTCAAGGCCACGCGGCCGACCGTGCTCGACGAGGTGGGCCGCGGCCTCTCGCTCATGCCGCGGATCTGGGATGCCGTGCCGCAGGTGCACGAATCGCTCCGCCGCGGGCTTGCCGAGGCCTATCCGGGCCATGCCTTCACAATCCCACCCTTTCTGACGTTCGGCTCATGGATGGGGGGCGATCGCGATGGCAACCCGTTCGTCACGGCCGACATCACCGAAACCACGCTCCTGCAATTGCGCTCAGCCGCGATCGACGCCCACCTCGAGTGGTGCAGCCGGCTGCACGAGATGCTCACGATGTCGCTGCGCGAGGCGCATGGTGCGGCGCCACTCGAGGAGCGGCTCACAACGCTCGCCGCCCGATGGCCCGATCTCGCGGCCGTGCTCGAGGGCGTGCCGCCCCACGAGGCCTACCGCCGCTGGCTGCGGATGATCCATTTTCGACTCGAATGCTCGATGGCCGCGAGTCTCGCCGAGCCGCTCGCAGCGGGCGCCTATCCTTCCGCCCGCGAGTTCGAGGCCGACGTGGCGATGCTCGTCGACTGCGTGGCCCGCGACCACGGCCTCTCCGAAAACGCGCCGGCCCGCCGCTGGCTCGATCTCGCTCGCGCCTTCGGCCTCCACATGACGCGGATCGACGTGCGGCAGGATGCCCGCGCGTACCAAGACATCATGGCCGAGATTCTCGGCGCGGCGGGTGTCGCCGGCGCCGAGGCGATGCGGTCGGACGACGAGGCCACGAAAGTCCGCCTGCTCACCGACACGCTCGGGAAGATCGGCCCGGTGGCGAAAGAGCGGTTGCAACCGCTCTCGCTCGACACACTCCGCCTCTTCACGCTGCTGCACCGCGCGAGCGTGCGATTCGGGCCCGACTGCCTCGGGGGCGCGATCGTGAGCCTCACGCGATCCCCCGCCGACGTGCTTTGCGTGCTCTGGCTCTGGCGGTGGGCGCAGAAGCAGGCCGCCGACGCGGGCGAGCCCGTCGCCGCGCACGACATCGCGATCGTGCCGCTCTTCGAAAAGATCGGCGACCTGGCGCGGGCCCACGAGACGCTCGGCACGATCCTCGACACGCCGGCCTATGCCGCGCACCTCGCCGGCCGCGGCAATCGCCAGATGGTGATGGTGGGCTATTCCGACAGCACGAAGGACGGCGGCTATCTCGCCGCCTGCTGGGGCCTGCAATCGGCGCAGAGCCGACTGCATGCGGCCGCGGCGGCCCGCGGCGTGGCGGTGACGTTTTTCCACGGCCGCGGCGGCTCGCTCGGCCGCGGCGGCGGGCCGGCGGCCCGCGGGATTCTGTCGCTGCCGCCCGAGGCGCTCGACGGATCGCTGCGGCTCACCGAGCAGGGCGAGGTGCTCGCCGAGCGCTACGACGACACGGAGATCGCCTGCCGCCACCTCGAGCAGGTGTCGTGGGCCACGCTGATGGCCTCGGCGGGCCGACGCACCGATCCGCAGCTCGCCTGGATCGCCGTGATGGATCGCATGTCGGCGCGGTCGTACGAGATCTACCGCGAACTCGTCGATCAGCCCGGGTTCATCGACTACTTCTCGCAGACGACGCCGATCGACGACATCGAGAATCTTCCGATCGCCTCGCGGCCGGCCCGCCGCCGCGGTCAGCGGACGCTCGACGACCTGCGAGCGATTCCCTGGGTCTTCGCCTGGACGCAGAGCCGCTGCATGATCCCGGCCTGGTATGGCCTCGGCACCGCGCTCGTCGAGGTGAAGTATGAAGACCGCCACGCCTGGCAGACGATCTGCGACATGTATCGCCAGTGGCCCTTCTTCCAGGCGACGATCGACAACGCCACCTTGGCGCTGGCCAAAGCCGATATGTACATCGCCCAGCGGTATG